>QFCH01001202.1_pt1 | contig 62470 bp, 53 predicted proteins | sample 5346071 | NCBI WGS metagenome assembly QFCH01 (sample SAMN09062255, study PRJNA434731) | Human gut metagenome, whole genome shotgun sequencing project. | isolation source: stool timepoint B chromium assembly | host: Homo sapiens | collected 2015
AAATGCCCCAGACACCAAACAAACTGAGCCCGATAAAAGTCGCCATAAGCATATAAAATTCATTGATTCCCAGTTTATCTCCCATCAGTCTGGGTTCCAGAAATTCCCTTATAATTGTACAAACAATATAAAATGCCAAAAGCAAAAAACCATTCCTATAGCTTCCGGTGATCAAATCGATCATCGCCCACGGAATAAGGATCGTACCACTGCCCAGCACTGGCAGTGCATCTAAAATTGCCGTGATCACACCAATGATAATTCCGTATTTATTCCCCATTAATCTTAGACCTGCAGAAAGGAAAATGGCAATCACCACAATAATAATTGCCTGTGCCCTTAAAAAGCAGCCCGAAACCTGACAAATTCGGGCAGTCATCCCTGTAATCTCGCTGGCAAATATATTTTTTGACACCTGGCGGCTGATTTGCTTCTTATTTTTCATCAGCAGAACCGCCCCCACAAAAGCCACAATAAAAACAATAAAGAATGCTGCACTGCCTTTAATCACCGGTACACCAAGCCCTGCAATAATCTGAGGCAGTTTTTCTTCCACTGCAGCCGCAGCCTTGTCCGCTGTATCACAAAACCAGGCTTCAATTAAATCACTGCGGCTTCCCGTCCACTCTGCAATAAAATCACACAGAGAAAGGTAAAGCTGGTGAAACCTTTGGCCGATCTCCTCCGAATTTTTTGCCAGAAGCTGTATTTGGCCTAAAAGATAATTGCCCGCAAAGATCAATGCAGCCAGACAAAGAACTGCTGCAGCCATAATGACCAGACCGGATGTGATCCCCAAAGGAATTTTTGTTTTTTGGGATAATTTTTCTGCCGCAGGATAACATAATCTGCAAAGGACATAGGCAATGGCAAAAGGCAGAATTAAACTAAGGAAATATTTCAGAATCACATAAACCGCTGCCACGGCTAAAATCACCTGAAGAAGCTTTACGTACTTTTGATTCTTTTTTTTCGACACAGCAGCCACCTCCTATAAACCTTTGATTTGTCGTTTATAGTATGCTGCCGTCTGATTATGTCTATGTCAAGTATTTAATGGTAAAAAGTATTTCAAAGTAAAACTCTTTTTGTATTATCCCTCAATCTAAAAACAACTGAAACGGTGCCGAAGACGCAGGTGCCGTAAAAATCATTTTCTTTGCAGTTACAGGATGCGAAAATTCAAGTCTGTCTGAAAACAGCCCGATCTCATTAAACAGCCTTTGTGTCCCCTGCTCAGTCTGACCATATTTTGCATCGCCTGCAATCGGCGCACCGGCCCCTGCCATCTGTACACGAATCTGGTGATGGCGCCCTGTCACAAGGTGAATCTGCACCAGGGTATATAAAACATCATTCCACGTTCTTTTATTCAGCACCTTATATTCCAGCACAGCCTGCTTTGCATCTGGGTTTTTCACCCCCGGCATTACAATCTCAGACATATTTGTTTTCCCGTTCTTTATAAGCTCATCCACCAGTTTTCCGGATTGATGAGGAAGTTGTCCACATAAAACAGCCTTATATTGTTTATAAATTTTTCGTTCCTGAACCATCCGGCTTAAAATTTTAGCCGCCTTCAAGGACCTGGCATAAACCATAACACCGCCAACCGGACGATCCAGACGGTGAACCGGTGCCACATATGGATTGGAAATTCCTTTTTTGGCCAGATAATTTTTCAGATAACTGACCATATCCAAAGCTGTTCCGCTTTCAGCCTGAGAAGGCATGCCCGGCGGCTTAACTACAACAATAATATCTGCATCTTCATACAAAATGTCTACCGTTTTCATTCCTTTCCTCCCTGTATCATACACAAATAGATATCATACAATAATCATTGGCCTCATTATAGCATATATGCTGCAAGCCCCGCAATCAGAGATCTAAAAAGCGGCGGTTAAAAGACATGCGCTTCAAAAACAATGATTTTCGAATACATTTATTAAAAACTTCGCATAATATAACACCAGATACTACGATATATCGTTATTTTTATACGTCTTATATAAGTATTCACAACGTTCATTTTTAAGTACAATGAACAATGGAGTTATGAATGTCGTTGCTGTTATATTAAAGGAGGGGTACCATGATTGACATTCTTGACCGTATAACCGAATACAGAATGAAACGTCACTGGACGGAATATCAACTTGCCGAAAAAGCCGGTCTTCCTCAGTCTACAATTTCAACATGGTATCGTAATAAGAATATCCTTCCGTCTTTTAATTCACTTGAAAAAATCTGTAATGCCTTTGGAATTACATTATCTCAGTTTTTTGCGGAAAATAATGATTATACCATGCTCACCACAGAGCAGAAGGAAATTCTTGTGGAATGGAATCGTATGACTAAAGAACAGCAGGAACGATTATTGTATTTTATTAAAAGTATGTGAACAATACACGAAGCTAAAGCTTCGATCAACTGTTTTTCATCCGTGACTCAAGAAAATGGACAAAAGAAAAGGCCGCATTTCTGCGACCTTTCCCACATCTCATAAGTTTCTTTTTTATTCCTGCTCAGTTTCGCTCTGACTTTGTCCCAACAGGGTTACCGTAAGTTTGACCGGATTATGATCGCTGTAGGTGAAGCCTTCATCCATAGTTTCCACGGCATCCACCTGGACATTGGGCGAGGTGATAAAGCCATCCAGCACATAATACTGAGTGTTTGGATCCTGCGGATCATAAGGGCCGTTTAACAGCCTGGCCGTTGGTGCAGAAGGATCCACGGGAAACTGCCACGGCAGATGGTCGGCTGTCTCCTCACCGGATGACGCAGCTGCATCAAATAAACTGGTATCCAGCACACCGGCTTTAAAATAGTCATCATTTTTAAGCGGATAAAGTGTAGGATCCACAGATGGGAAGGTCTGGTTAAAATCACCCCCGGCAATGCAGTAATTTCCCTTTGCATACTCGGATTTTAAAACATCTGCAAGAACCTTTGTCTGTGCAATCTTAGCATCCCCCTCATCATAGGCTTCCAAATGAAGGTTGATTAAAACAAGTTCTTTGTCGCTGCCCTCAATAGGCACCCGCTCCAAAAGCAGGCATCGCTTCAGCTGGCATGTGCGGATAGGCCATTTAAACGATGTCGGCAAGGCAATACGCTCCGCACTTTGTGCATTCAGCGTATTCATGGTAATCACACCGCCTTCTACTTTTCCAATAAAAGGCAGAGGATAGGGAATAAAGTCACAGCGAAAATTGGCTGCATAGGCATGGCTGTCATCATCTCTAAGGGAATAGTAAACCTGGGACTGATCAATGTGTTTTGAACGATTGGAGTCTATATCCACCTCCTGCAAAAAAACCACATCTGCGTTGGCCTTTTCAATGATTCCCGCAATGCCGGCCATATTGCTCCGTACCTGCTCCGGGGAATCCGCATTCACATCCAAACCGCCATCCATAAAAAAGTCATGATCCTTATCCAGAGCCGCATAACCTGTGTTCATCGTAAGAATCGTCAGTGTATCCCCCGGTTTCACGGTCTTTTTCCCCTGGCCGTCCAGCTCAATTGTTTCAATGCTGGGCGGATTATACTCCCTGATCGAAAGATATCCCACTAAAATTGCCACTGCTCCAATAATAATAAACAGCATAATCAGAATAATGCCAAAAATCCGTCCCGCCACTGTCCTTTTTCTAACCTTTTTCCCTGTCATTTTAAATATCCTCCAATTACTTAAGATTTTCTCCTTCTTGTTGTCCTCATCCCAATCTGTTCATCCACAGATTAAACAGAATCACATCCCGTTATCGGATAAACAATACGCACACAATCCAGTCCCTGAATGCCTTCCACCTTCTGCTTATAGCTCAGCGCCTGCTGTCCGGTTCTCGGATGCACAAATAGGCGGCTGTTGGAAGGGGTTTTATGCGCAGCTGCAAGCATAAGCCAGTCAAGAATATGTTTTGGATAAATCAACTGTGCGTGTGTGGACAAAATTCCTGAAATTCTACGGTTTCTCAATCCGTCCAAACCTCTGACCCAGTCTGCGACAGGCGCACTGTGATCAAAAAACAGCCATACATTTTGTGCAATATTATCCCCGGCAAAAAGCAGCCCGCTTTCACTATCCAAAAATACCACACTGCCCTTCGTATGTCCGGGCAAAAAAATTGTCTCGACCATACGGCCGCCCAAATCAAAGCAGCGGCCATTTTCAAGGTTTAGAAGCCTTTGAGGTCTTTTTTCCATATATTCAGACACAAGAAAATCCGAAGGCCAGATCTCATGCACATGTCCCTGATAATCTTTTTGGAACTTTGCAAGAATAACCGGTTTTTCCACAGACTGATACCAGTAATAAACCGGAAGCTCTTCATAATTTATGTAAACTTCATCAAAAAGGAAATTACCGCCGGTATGATCCAGATGACCGTGGGTATTGACAACCGTCAGGGGTAAATCCGTCAAACCCTTCACAAATTTCCATAAATCAGAAAAGCCATACCCGCTGTCTATCAACAACGCCCGGCTGGTTCCTGTAACCAAAAATGCAGATGTTTTGGTGTTTTCCATAATTTGAAACACACCGTCTGCTTTCACAGACACCTTAAAATAATCACTGGCCCAATGATTCATAGCTCTCTCCGATCACCAGATTGGTATACAAATGATAATACTGTCCCCGCTTTTTCAAAAGCTCTTTATGACTGCCCTGCTCCACAATTTTTCCATTATCCACCACAAGAATAATGTCCGCCTTTTTAATTGTGGACAGACGATGCGCAATAATAAATGATGTTCTGCCCTCCATCAAAGTGGCAATGGCATCCTGAATCAGCTGCTCGGTCTGAGTGTCAATGGAAGCCGTTGCTTCATCCAGAATAAATATCTTGGGATCTGCAATAATGGCCCTGGCAAAGGACACCAGCTGCTTTTCACCCATGGACAGCATATCCCCGTTCTCACCAACATCACTGTCAAAACCTTTGGGCATCCGTGCCGCAATTTTATCTACTGAAACCATGGCAGCCGCCTTCTGCACATCCGTCTCACTGGCATCAAGACGGCCATACAGGATATTCTCACGGATCGTTCCTGAAAACAGGTGGGGGGTCTGAAGCACATAACCGATATTGGAATGAAGCCATAGCTGGGAGCGTTCCCGATAATCCACACCATCGATTAAAATCTGACCTTTTGTCGGCTCAAAGAAACGGCAGGCCAGGTTCACCAGCGTACTTTTTCCCGCACCGGTTTCACCCACAATCGCCACCATCGTGCCTGCCGGAATTTTCAGATTAAAGTGTTCCAGAATATCCTCATAACCGTCTGAATAGCGGAAAGATACATCCTTAAACTCAATATCCCCCCGGATCGGTTCCCAGTTTTCCTTTTTGGGATTAAAGCAGTCACCATATTTGGCAATCACATCCGGCCGGTCCACAACTTCCGGTTTCTTCTCCAACAGTCCGGTCACACGCTCAATATTGGCCTGAATAGATACAAAATCCGCAAATATGCGGGTGACGCTCTGGATAGGTTCGAAAATACCAATGGCATAGGATGCAAAAACAGAAAGGGTGCCAAATAAAATGATCTGCTCCTTTACAAGAATGCCCCCCTGCCACAGCACAAGCGCTGTGGCAATACCGCCCAGGCAGGTCACAATAGGACCAAATACAGCCGAAAGCTTTGCCAGACGCATGGACTCCCTGTACATATCTCCGGAAACAGCCTTAAATTCACCGGTATTCATATTCTCCAGCACCAGCGTCTTACTTGTTCTGGCACCGCCGATGCCTTCATTGTAAGCCCCGGTAATTCTGGAATTTTGTTTACGTACCTGCCTTGTCACCTTCAGAATACGGCTCTGGAAAAACCATGTGACCAAAGCTACAAAAGGCACAATCAACAGTACAATCAGTGTCATCTTCACATTAATGGTAAACATGACCACAATAGAAAATATAATATACAAAAGTCCCCAGCAAAGATCAATCATCCCCCAGGCAATAAATCCGCCAATCCGCTCCGTATCCGACATAACTCTGGATACAATATACCCCACAGGCATCATATTAAAATATGAAAATGATAATTCCTGCAAATGGGTAAAACATGCCCGCTTAAGATCACGGCCAAACTTCATTTCCAGCCGTACACTGGCACGGGTAAACAGGATGGCTGCCACTGCCTGCAAAAGCACAGCTCCCACATACAACGCAATAAATCCGGCGATTCCCTGAGTGGATTCTTCCGCAATAAAACGGTCTATGGCAAACTGCTGAAACAGAGGAAATGAAACATCAATTCCTGCGCAAAAAATACTGCCTGCCGTGGCTGCAACCAGCAGCTTTTTATATTTTAGAAGAAACGGGAGCATTTTACCCCAGATTTTTATATCAAAGGAGCTTTTATATTCTTCTTCCTGAATAGCACTCATGCATCTCCCCCCTCTTCGCTCTCAATTTCCTTAAGTTCTTCGGCAACCCCGGACTGAAGCGCATAAACCCGGCGGTAAATACCGCCCAGCTTCATCAGCTCCTCATGGCTGCCCTGCTCCATGACACGGCCGTCATTAAGCACAATAATCCGATCCGCATCCATCAGTGTTGTCACACGATGCGAAATGTAAATCGTCGTCACATCCTTCTGGAAACAGTTCAGTGCTTCTCTGATTTTCTGATCCGTCTCCGTGTCCACAGCAGACATGGAATCATCAAAAATAAGCACGGGTGACTGATTTAAAAGCGCCCTGGCAATGGCCACACGTTGTTTCTGACCGCCGGACAATGTCACGCCCCGCTCTCCCACAATTGTGTCATACTGCTGACCAAACTCCATAATCGCCTCATCCACAGATGACATTCTGGCATACTGACGAATCTCATCCAGAGGCGTCTTTGGTGCACTTACCGAAATATTATCCCGGATCGTTTTGGAAAATAAAAATGTATCCTGAAGAACCACGTTCATCTGACGGCGCAGCCAGGCCCGGTCAATCCGTCGTATGTCCACGCCTTCCACCTCCACAACGCCCTGGCCGTCCTTTACATCATACAGACGGTTCAGCAGATGCGCAATGGTTGATTTTCCAGATCCTGTATTTCCCAGAATACCGATCTTTTGCCCGGCTTTAATGCAAAAACTTACGTCCTTTAAAACCGGTGTCTGCTCATAGGCAAAATTCACATGCTTAAATTCAATATTCCCCTTAATTTCAGGGCGCAGTCCCTCGCACGGAATATCATCTTCCGTAGGTTCCTCTAAAATATCCCGGATACGTTTAACCGAAACACTGGATTTACTCATATCCGCTAATAGACGGCCCAGCTGTCTCACCGGCCAGATCATCATCTGATTATAGGTCACAAAAGCCATAAATGTTCCCACGGACATATCCCCATAGACACATTGAAACACACCCACAATGATAATCGTCATAATCTGGATACTGGTGGCAATATCACCGCAGGCCCAGTAAATGCTTAAAACATTGCCCAAACGGATCCAAAGATTGGTATAGCGTTCATTCTTCTCGTCAAACTTTTTCATTTCAAAAGCTTCCCGACCAAACGCCCGCACCACTCTTACACCTGTGGTATTCTCCTGCACCGCTGTTGTTACCTGACCTTCCGCCACATCAACCTCAAGGAAACGGCTGCTGATCTTACCCATAAAAATAATGGTATAGCCCACGATGATGGGTATAAAAATCATAGCTGTAAATGCTAAGCGGATATTCATGGAAAACATGACGATTAAAGAGAAACCTGCCAGAAATATAATACGGACCACTTCTATGATCTGATTACATAAGAATTGTTTAATAATATTGATATCTGATGTACATCTTTGCAGAATATCCCCGGTGGACACCTTTACATGCCACTCAAAGGGCAGATGCTGAATATGTTCATACAGCATATCACGCAGTTTTTTGACGACGGATTCACCGAAACGATTGACAAAATACCTGTAACCGCCGGCAAAAATCGCCGATAAAAAGGTAAAAATCATACCCACTGCAGCACACGCAAATAAATGCTCACGCAGAACCTCTCTGCCGCCTATACTTTCAATCCATTGGCTGATCGTCCCCGGAAGATCAAAAGGCGCTGTTCCTAAAACGGAATCAATCATCACCCGCATGACCTGTGGGGCAATAAAACTGAAAACAACGGCACAGGCACTGCAGCAAATTGCCGCAGCCAGATACTTTTTAAACCCCTTGCCGCAGGATAACAGATACCCGATCTGTCCCCGCATTTTCTGGTTCATTACACATCCCTCCAGCAAAAAAATTCCCCTGACCCTTATATTATATAAAGGTTACAGGGGAATTGCAATGTAAAATTTCAGTGTAAACGTTCAGCCTTTAACACCGCCGAGCGTAATACCCTTCACAAAATTACTCTGAATAAACGGGTATACAATAATCACCGGCAATACACCGACCACGGCCATGGCCATACGGACAGAAACCGACGGTATGGAGGCCAATCCCACATTGGCATTGGCAATATTTGCGGAACTCTGTGACAGGAACTGAATATTTTGAATCATACGGTTAAGCAGATTCTGGATAGAATACAAATCCGTATTGGTTGTCAGGTAAATATAACCGTTCTGCCAGTCATTCCAGTAGGCAATGCCTGCAAACAGGCCAATGGTTGCCACAATAGGTTTGGCCAGGGGCAGGGCAACTCTGTAAAACGTCTGAAACTCCGTCGCCCCGTCAATATAGGCAGCCTCCAAAATTTCATCGGGCACCGCCGAGACAAAGTAAGATTTCATCAGCAGAATATTAAAACCATTTGCCAGAAGATTAGGCACAAGCAGGGCCCAAAACGTATTTTTAAAGCCAAAGGTATTGGTATAATTCATATAGGTCGGTACAAGTCCGCCATTAAACAGCATTGTAAAAAATACATAAAATGTAAGGATTCCTCTGCCAGGCAGTCCCTTTTTAGCCAGCGCATAGGCCAGCAGTGTTGTAATTACCAGTGACAGGGACGTACCGACAATCGTCAGCACAATCGAAACGCCGTAAGCCTTAATGACAGAGCTGCCTGTGCTGAAAATATATTCATAGGCATAAAAGCTCCATTTTGCCGGAACAAAACTGTAGCCATTCTGGATCAGAGCGTCATTATCGGTCAATGAGGAAATAAGTAAAAGCAGCATGGGCAAAAGGGCACAGGCTGTTAAGATAATCATGACAGTATTTCCCATAATCTGAAATCGTCTTTCTTCACGGGTCTTCATAGTAAACCTCCAATCTAAAACAAAGCATTTTCCAAAACAAACCCCGTCCTAAAACAGAGCGCTCTCCCGGTCAATCTTACGTACAAGCAGATTGGCACCAAGAACAAGAATAAAGCCCACAAGAGACTGATACACACCGGCCGCCGCAGACATGGATATATCACCGAGTTCAAGCAGCCCACGATAAACATAGGTATCAATGGTGTTGGTTACCGGAAGCAGTGCTCCGGAGTTTTTCGGCACCTGATAAAACAGGCCAAAATCCGAATAGAAAATACGGCCCACGGCCATCAGCGTGAGCATGATAATGGTCGGTTTCAGCATGGGAATCGTAATCTTTGTAATCTGCTGCCATTTGGAAGCACCGTCAATGGCTGCAGCCTCATAAAAGGTTCTGTCAAATCCCAGGATCGTTGAAAGATAAATAATACAGTTATAGCCAATACCTCTCCATGTATTGACAAGAACAAGGATAAAAGGCCAGTATTTCTTTTCCGAGTACCAGGATATAGGCTCCATTCCAAGGGCGCCTAAAATCGTATTATTTATAAATCCATTTTCAGTGGATAAAAAGGCAAATACAAGGTAACTGATAATAACGTAGGAAATTAAAAATGGCAGCAAAATCGCCGACTGATAAAACTTTTTAGCCTTACATGTAAGCTCCGATAATATAATGGCCACCGCAATGGCACAAACCAGATTCACAATAATAAATACCACATTATATAAAATCGTATTTCTTGTAATAATAAACGCATCATCTGTGGCAAACAGATATTTGAAATTGGAAAGCCCGGCCCAATCTGAACCAAAAATACCTTTTCTTGCCGAATAATTTTTAAATGCCAGCACCAGTCCCGGCAGCGGCATGTAATTGTTAATAAAAAGATAAATTACACCAGGCAGCGCCATGAGATAAACCGGAAGGAATCTTCTGAATTTTGATCTTCTTTTCGGAGGCATACCGCTGGCTGAATTTGTCGCTTTCATCGTATAAAACCCCGCCTTTCATTAAAATGATGCCGCCTGACGGCGGCATCAATCTTCGCTGCAAAATTTCCAGCTGTGAGCATCATTGTTTAGGCAATTTCTGTGAATTACTTCACACCGCTCGCTTCAGCCCACGCATCAAGTGCTTCCTGTTTTGCTGCAATATAGTCATCAAGTCCGGCGCTCTTTAATGCTTCTACCAGCTCAGGAATACCTGTATCCGGATTTGTAAAGCCATAAGTCAGGGCAAGTACATATTCTTTATAAACATTGGTCAGGGCTGTATACGCACTGGCTACAGCGCTGTTGTCAAAGGAAAATCCAAGGGCTTTGGATTTTACGGAGTTTGCATTGAAGTCTTCCATTCTGTCCCAGATATCCAGGCTGTCACCTTCCCAGATTTCAGCGATAAACTGGTTTGGTGTCTGCCAGTTCACGTTGTTATAATATTCTGAATTCTGAGCATCAACGCCTTCCGCAAATGTAATATGTCCGTCATCTGTCTTCACATATTCTACGCCTTCTTCACCCCAGCATAACAGGTTGGACAGATACGGGTCTGTGTAAAGCGCATTCAACACCTTCATGGCGGCTACAGGATCTGCAGTGTTGGAATTAATACACCATGGCATACCGGCGATGGAAGATGATTTCATAAAATCATCACCGCACTGGAAAATAACCATATCACGGCCACACAGATTGCTTTCCTGCTGTTTAATACCAGGCTTTGCAGCTGTGGCATAAGCCATCGTTGTTCCGGCCTTAACCTGAGCCGTTGCAGCCGTATCATCGGTTAAAGCATCAGCGGAAATATAGCCAGCCTGATTCCAGTCATAGAAAATTTTACAGAAATCATAGAAAATATCGCTGCTGTAAAGGTCCTCTACCACCAGACTATTCTCCGGATCAAGGAGAACACCAAAGGTATCGCCGCCGATGGCATCAATCTTAGGTCCCTGGCTAATGGTTGCCTCCTGAGGTGCAAATACATATTTATCCGGATATTTTTCATGAAGCTGAGCAAAAATATTGCTGATTTCTTCCACATCTGTATGGATCACTTCTTCACCGTCTTTGTATAATGAAGCATAGTCATATCCGATACCGTCCAGGTATTCTGCGCCAATAGCAAAGCCCATCAGGCCTGTAGCCATATCTCTCTGCTGAGGCAGGCCGTAAAGTGTACCGTCAATTCTGCAGGCATTGACATAAGTCTCGTCCATCGTTTCAAGAATACCCTGGCCATAAGTCTGGATCAGATCATCTTCTTCCAAATCAAGGCAGTAATCTTTATTTACGCAGGATGTATAGCCAACACTGATCGCATTAAAAATATCCACCTGTTCACCGGAAGTAAGCATCAGTGTCATATTTTGATTATAGGTCGCTGAATCCATAATCATCAGTTCAAAGCTGACGCCCAGGTTTTCTTCGGTATAAGCACTGATTTTATCTGAAATACGGGCCAGGCCTGAAGGTGCACCCGTAAAATTCATCATAGCCATAACAACCTTTGGATAATTTCCGTCAGTCTGAGCCTCTTTACCGTCCTCTTTATTCTCGCTCACTGCTTCAGAACCACCGCCGCCTTTATCGGCTGTTCCCGAGTCACCGGACCCTGAATTTCCATTTCCGCAGCCTGCTAAAGTTCCAGCTGCCAGTGCAAGACATAAAGGCACAGTTATGAGTTTTTTCATTTTCATGTAAACCACCCTTTCCGGACTGACATTATAAAAATTTACTGTTTCAGTCCCTGCAAAATGTAATTTTTTTCTGTACAATAATTCACATCATAATGTTGTATATTTTTTTTCATTTGACTAAATACACTTTAATCATTTTATACAACCGTTTATTTTCACTCCCTTATAGCCGGTTTTGAACAAACATTATTTTGTATATTTTAAAAATAATTTTTAAAATATTATTGTACATTTTTGATGAATTCATTTTACCCCCCCCCGGGTACTTTTGTCAATAACTTTATTCAAAAACCAAGTATTTCTCGTAATTTTTTTGTTAATAATATAAAATTTCACTATAAATATTCAGTTTTTTGTTTTACATCACTTTACTTAAGCATTTTTCTTATATTTCATCATGTTTTTTTACCGAGTTTTCACTTTATCAAATTAACCTATTGACAAACCCATACAAAAGTATTATTCTTTAGAAAAATAAACAACCAAACAAAACCGATGAGAAAGAGAAGTAAGCTGATGGATGACATCACAGAGAGCCGCCGGTGGTGGAAGTGCGGTATGGAGACATAAGCTGAATGGACTTTTGAGGGCAGCCCGAAATATCCGACGGATCCCAGACGATCCAAAACCATCCAGAGTAGGCGCTGTCGGGAACCAAACCCGTTATCAATAAGGTATGTATGATCGTACATAAAAAAGTGGGCGAAAGTCAAATTGAGTGGCACCGCGGATAATGAATAATTACACCGTCTCAAACATACGATGTTTGAGGCGGTTTTTTTCACGTTCAGAAAACACCAACTGGTGTCCATAAATCTATAGGTATCCATAAATAGCCATTCCTTTTCGATCCCCACGATCCTATTCATCCTGGTTTTGGCAATTCAAGGAGGAAAAAATTATGAAATCAAAATTAATGACAGCATTACTGGCAGCCACCCTGACCGCATCCATTTTTTCCGGATGCAGCCAATCCCCTGCAGCAGACGCACAAACAGCCGGCTCTGAAACAGCATCGGATACCGCTGCAGCAAATTTATCCACAGATACCCCGGATACCGCTCAGCAGGATGCAGCAGACAATTCTGACAACACTTCCTACACCATCAGCATTGCTCAGTATGCCGAGCACGGATCACTGGACAACTGCCGGGAAGGTTTTATTTTAGGGCTGGCCGCCGAAGGTATTGTAGAGGGAGAAAACCTGACCATTAATTACCAGAACGCCCAGGCTGATTCCGGTTTATCTGCACAGATCGCCGATCAGTTTGTCAGCCAGGATCCGGATATGATCTGTGCCATTGCCACACCCATTGCCCTGAGCTGCTATAATGCCGCCATGGATTCAGAAATTCCTGTGATCTATACAGCAATCACCGATCCCATTGCCGCTCAGGTTGCCACACAAGACAAAATGCCGGTAGGAAATATAACCGGGACCTCGGATAAACTTCCTGTAGACGCCCAGCTTCAGCTGATCCGTGATATGCTCCCGGAAGCTAAAAAGATCGGTATTTTATATACCACAAGCGAGGTTAATTCCATTTCAACGATTGAAGAATATAAAGAAAAAGCCGGTGATTTTGGCTTTGAAATTGTAGATATGGGCATTTCCACACTGGCCGACCTTCCTATGGCCGTGGACAGTCTTTTATCCAAGGTGGACTGTATCAATAATTTAACAGACAACACGGTTGTTCAGGGGCTTCCTACTGTACTGGCCAAAGCAAACGAGAAGAAAATTCCTGTCTTTGGCAGTGAAATTGAACAGGTTAAAAACGGCTGCCTGGCCGCTGCCGGAATCGACTATATTGAGTTAGGCAAGAAAACCGGAGAGATGGCTGCCAAAATTTTAAAAGGCGAAGCCACAGCCAATGAAATGCCTTACGAGACTTTCGAGGACGCTGAAATTTACTTTAATCAGGCTGTTGCAGACAATCTGAGCATTCATATTGACAGCAGTGTAATCGAAGGGGCCGAAATTTTCACAGAAATTAATGAAGCCCGGTAAAATCATTTTTTAAATAACCATCAGGCAAGGCAGGCGTACATTGCCTGCCGCCTGACATTTTTCAGGAGAAGATGTTATGATTGATCTTATTTTAAGCATATTCGAACAGGGCCTGATTTACGCGATCATGGCTCTGGGTGTTTATATTACCTATAAAATACTGGATTTCCCCGACCTTACTGTTGACGGCAGTTTTCCTCTGGGTGCCGCAGTATCTACAGTGCTGCTGACGCACGGCATAAATCCCTACCTTTCCCTCATCGCAGCCTTTGCCAGCGGCGTCATCGCAGGTACACTGACCGGTCTGATTCACGTTAAATTAAAGGTTCGCGATCTGCTGTCCGGTATTATTATGATGACAGCCCTTTATTCCATTAATCTGAATATTGCCGGGAGCTCCAATGTACCGCTTTTTTCCCAGGAAACCATTTTCGGAAATCAACTGCTGGATGCCGTTGTTCCGGAATTTTTATCGCCCTACATACCGCTGATCATTATTTTTATCATTACCATGATCGCCAAATATCTCCTTGACTGGTATTTAAAAACCCGCTCAGGCTATCTGCTTCGAGCCGTAGGTGACAATCACACCCTTGTTACCTGTCTGGCCAAGGATCAGGGGCTTGTAAAAATCGTAGGACTTGCCATATCCAATGGTCTTGTAGCCCTCGGTGGTGCTGTATTCTGTCAGGAATCCGGCTACTTTGAAATATCCTCCGGTACAGGTGCCATTGTTGTCGGGCTGGCCAGTGTTATCATCGGAACCAATCTTTTCAGAAATATAACACTGCTTCGGGCTACATCCTCGGTTATTATCGGCTCTATCATTTACAAGGCCTGCACCGGCATTGCCATGAATTTTGTGGAACCTAAAAACTTAAAACTGCTGACCGCAGTTCTGTTTTTGATTGTTCTTGTTCTGAGCATGGAACGTAAAAAGAAGGTGAAAATTGATGCTTGAATTAAAACATATTCATAAGTACTATAATCCTGGCACAGTCAATGAAATGTGTCTGTTTAAAGATTTCTCTCTCACCGTCAATGACGGAGACTTTGTGGCCATTATCGGCAGTAACGGTTCAGGAAAAACCTCACTTTTAAATATTGTATGCGGAAGTATTCCTGTAGAAAGCGGTACGATTTCCATCAACGGAAAAGACATTACCGGCGCCAAAGATTTCCGCCGCTACAGACGTATTGGAAGGGTTTTTCAAAATCCGGCTATGGGCACCTGTCCGACCATGACGATCCTTGAAAATATGTCCCTGGCTGATACAAAAGGACAACCCTTTAATCTGAAGCGGGGCACTAATAAAAAGCGGCTGGATTATTATAAAGAACAGCTGTCCCTTCTGGGGCTGGGCCTTGAAAATAAGCTGGACACAAAAGTAGGCTCCCTTTCAGGTGGCCAGCGTCAGGCCATGGCCCTGCTCATGTCCACCATGACACCCATTGAATTTCTCATATTGGATGAGCACACCGCGGCACTTGACCCCAAAACCGCTGATCTGATCATGGAACTCACCGATAAAATCGTACGCGAAAAGCATCTGACCACCATGATGGTCACCCACAATCTTCGCTATGCCGTCGAGTACGGTAACCGTACCCTGATGATGCACCAGGGCGAATGTATCATCGACCAGTCAGGTGCCCAGCGAAAAAGCCTGACTGTCGATGATTTACTGGGATTATTTAATAAAATCAGTATTGAATGTGGAAATTGAATCAGAAATCAACCTTTTTTTGTGCCCTGCAAAGCGGATTGCAACTTGGCATCCGCCTTGCAGGGCACATATGATTCATCCCAAAGGATTGCCACGTCACGTCAGCATCGTGACAATCAAAAGCAGGCCGATCAGGGCCAGACTGATCCCCAATCCAATAAAAATCCATCCAAATCTGTGAATACCGTCTTTCTTTTCCTGTTCAGATATACACGCCGTTTCAGGACTCGTCTTTTCGTCTCCGCTGACATGAATCTTTTTTTCCATCATCTGAACAGCTTCTTCGACAGTCACCTTTTTAATACGTGCGGCACCGGTGGACAGTTCCGCTCCGCAGCCGGCGCAGACTTTGGCATCCTGCACATTCTCAAACCCACATTGTTTACATTTCAAAACACTCACCCCTTTGTCCTCATATCTTCTGTACAGGTACTGTAAAAATATACACCTACTGCAGCAAAAAACTTTAGATAGAGGTATTATACTCCTGTCAAAGGAAATCGGCAAGATTTATATGAATTGCCCACCTACGATGAACGTAAAAATGCAGACAACAGCGATCTATAGATTGTGTCCCTGCCTTTGATGCGCTATAATTAGCATAACACAAATATTTTATGATCAGGGGGATTTTTCCATGAATTGTTATTATCTTGAAAATGACTGTCTTAAAGTAACTGTCTCTGACCACGGTGCTGAACTTATATCGGTTTTTGGCAAAAAGCTGGGCCGTGAATACATTTGGAACGCCGATCCGGCATACTGGAACCGTCACGCACCGGTGCTGTTCCCATTTGTAGGAAGTGTAAAAAATAAGGTCTACACTTACGGGCAAAAAGAGTGGCCCATGAATCAGCACGGTTTTGCAAGAGATATGAATTTTTCGCTTTTATGCCGCGGTGAAAACAGCCTGTGGTTCCGTCTTAAGGCCACAGAAGAAACCAAAAAAATCTATCCGTTTGATTTTATTCTGGATATTGGATATGAACTTGAAAGAAATTCTCTGAAGGTCAACTGGATTGTAACAAATCCTCAGGATGGCACACTTTACTTTTCCATTGGTGCCCATCCGGCATTTATGTGCCCGATCAACCCAGGCGAAAAGCAGACCGACTGCAGCTTAGATTTCCATACAGATAAGGAAATCAGCTACAATCTGATCAAGGAAAGCGGGCTGGTAGGCATTTATGATGAAATTCTGCCTGTAAATCACGGAAAAATTGGCATCGATGAACACCTTTTTGACCGGGATGCCCTGATTATCGAAGGCGGACAAAGCAAGTGCGTCAGCCTTTTAGACGGCAGCGGGATGCCTTATGTGACCGTTGATTTTGAAGCCCCCCTGTTTGGCGTATGGTCACCGGCACAAAAAAGAGCGCCTTTTATCTGCATCGAACCATGGTACGGCCGGTGTGACAGTGTGGAATTTTCCGGAACACTCAAAGACCGGGATTACCAGCAGATCCTTGAGGGCAGACAGACCTTTGAAGCGGACTATGTCATCCGCTTTGATCAGGAAGCCTGAATTATAAAAACTCAGCCGTTTATGCCTGTCCCAGATGCCGCATCTGCCTGCCGATGAATATTACAGTTGTCACAAAGGCGATAAAATCGGCGATGGGACCTGCAAACATAATACCGTTAATTCCAAAAAACAAAGGCAGAATCAGAATCAGAGGAATCAAAAAAATAACCTGTCTGGTTAAAGATAAAAAGACCCCTTTTGCGGCTTTTCCGATGGCTGTAAAAAAGTTGGAAGAAATCAGCTGGACACCGTTGACAATAACCATAAACAGGAAAATCCGCATAAATTTAACGGCAAACTCAAAGTATTCAGGACTTCCGGTTCCAAAAACCGAAATAATAGGCTTTGGAAAAACTTCAAACAAAATAAAGCCAATCACCGAAACAGCAAGATTACACTGAATCGCCAGCCTGTAAATATGCCGCACACGGTCATATTTTCCGGCACCATAATTAAAACCAATAATCGGCTGAGCTCCCTGGGAGATACCGATAATAACCGCAAGCAGTATGGCATTGGTTTTCATAACAATGCCTGCGCTGGCCAGGGGAATTTCACTTCCATAGACGGAAAGAGCGCCATAATATGTCAGAGAATTATTCAGTACAATCTGTACCAGAGTAATCGCCAGCTGATTAAAGCTGTTGCTCAGTCCCAGAGAGGCAATGGTCAGACATACCCTGGCTCTCGGCCGAAAGTGCCCCAGTTTCAAATGAATATGTTTAAACCTGGGAATATAAGTAAGGGCCACAACGCATGAGGCAATCTGCCCGATAATGGTTGCCCAGGCAGCACCTGCGATTCCCATTTTAAAAACAAAAATAAACAGCGGGTCAAGAATCGTATTAATGACTGCCCCGACTAACATACAGGCCATGGAAAATTTAGGACTTCCATCCGCACGGGCCAGATTGCTCATGCCGTTACAAAGAATCAGAAAAGGCATACCAATGGCTGTAATCTTGGTATAAGTCATGGCATAGGGTAAAACTTCTTTTGTGGAACCAAAAATATGAAGTAAAGGTTCCAGAAAAATCTGAATAAAAATAAAATATATAATGCCGCCGATCACCATCATGGCAATGGCATTGCCGGTGGACTGCTGGGCTTTTTCCTTATTGCCCGCTCCCAGTTCCAGAGAAAATCGGGCTGCGCCGCCGATGCCGATGAGTAAAGCAATAGCCAGACATATTGTCACAAGCGGATAGGATACATTGGTCGCCGCATTTCCCAGATAGCCCACACCCTGTCCGATAAAAATCTGATCCACAATATTATAAAGTGAGCTGACAAGCATTGCAATAATGCTGGGAATCGCATAGGCCTTTAAAAGTTTAGACAAAGGCTCATATCCCAGAGGATTTTTCTCCTCCGTGTGCTGTTTTTTTAGTGTTTTCTCCATTCTCATTCTCCTCTTTTGTCATAATCAATATTGCCTGATTTCCCACACGTTCCAAAAGCTTCAAAAAAAGCTGTTCCTCCTGAGGGGTAAAGATTTCCCGGATCCTTGTATGCCACTCATGAATAATTTCCAAAATCTTCACATTAGCTTTTTGAGCCCTTTCGGTAGGATAAAGGCGGCAGGTACGCTTATCCATCGGATTCGACCTTTTTTCTATAAAGCCTTCCTGCTCCAGCCGAATCAAAGCCCTTGTAATATTACTGGGATTCAGATAAAACAGACTTATGAACTGATCCTGAGTAATCCCAGGATTTTGACAAATCTCAATAATATACATATACTGACTGCTGTTTAGTCCAATTCCCGCCAACTGTTTATCCAGATACATTTTTGTATAGCGATCCCCTATACTTAACCACTTCACCATACTTTCCATTTTCTTCACCACCTTCACAAAAAGTACAGGCTTATTATACGTCAAAAACATTGCGCGCGCAATATATAGTTTGCGCGCGCAATGTCTTATACGGTGACTGCATATTATTCAGTTCTCAATCCATCCAGAATGTTTTCCTTTCTCAGTTTTCCAAAGGAATAAAACATGGCAATACCTATAATAACCAGCAGCAATATCAGGGCAATCACAATCTGCGCGGTCGGTATCACAAAACCCATACTAAAGGAAGTGCTCATAATTTTATTTTCAAGCCAGACAAAAAACAGCCCAATAGGAAGCCCATACAGCAATGTTTTAAGTCCATAAAAAAGACTTTCATAGACAAGCATCCGGTAAAAAGCGGCGGGCTCCATACCTACGGATTTAAGCATTGCAAATTCTCTGCGGCACAGCTCGATCCCGGTAGATACGGTATTTAAAATGTTGGCAACACAAATCAGCGTCATAAGAACCATAAAGCCATAACAGAAAACCTGAAACACGGTCAGCAGCGCCCGGTCACTCTGAGCACTTTCCCACTGAGAATAATAGCTTCTGACATAGGACGTATAATCTTCTGTCAAAGAACGCATATAATCCGTCAAATCCTGAGGATGGTCGCTGGTCATATAAACCTGGGTAAGTGATGTTTGAAGCAGATCCTCCATAGATGTCCGATATGCAATGGTCGCCATATTCTCATCCAGGGTAAACACTGCCAGAGGGGCCCCGATATAGCCCACATCATAATATCCCATGGGATATTCAGAAACAGAAGCACTGACATAAAGCGGCGGTGTATCCGTTACACTCACTTCTGTATAATCATCCCCGGATTCATTATAAATAAAATCATTGATTACAAAATTTAAAATGTCATCCCGTACCACATCTGCTACCTGCAGTTTTGTCCATTTATAATTGTCGTTAAACTGCTGCGTGTGGACAACAATCACCGGAATCTGCCCGCTATCTGTCATTTTCATATCTTCAGCCGTAAGCGTAAGTCCCAGCTGCTCCAGATAATCATTCATCGAATGTTCATCCATTCCGATAAGATCAAGGGCCAATGTATCCATCCCATAATTGCCGCTATAAATCTGATCAATATAGGCTCTGTAATCATCAGACAGGATTTTTTCAACCGTTTCCGAAGCCAGCTGTATATCTTTGCCTGAAAACGTTGTCATCACTGTATAATCCTTCACATACGCATTATCCACGCAAAGTTCAACCCCTTTTTGGGTATACAGGGCGCCTTCATCTTTTTCTCTTGTATTCAGAGTCGCTGACACATCATACTTTGTCTGATCCCCGGTCATCCCAAAGCTTGTCTCCATAATATCCACGTAGCCGCTGATACTGATAAACAAGGCAAGGCTGCAGGTCAGCGCAATCACGGTGGCCCGATACCCCTTTTTATTTCGCTTAAGATTTTTAAGAGCAATGGTGCCATTAAATCCAAACAGCAGACGGGTCAAACGGGAAGTTTTGATCTGACGCCGGGTCAGGCGGATATCGTTGCTTTGACGAATGCCGTCAATCGGTGATATTCTTGAAGCCCGCAGTGCAGGAACCCATGCGGATATTAAAATTGTCAGTATCGCCAGCACAGCTGCCCCCACCAGTGCCCCAGGTGTCACAATCAGGCGCATGGGGACATTGATCCCCATCAGCTGCTGAATCAAAGGATTCACACAGGCAAAGGTTACCGCCATTCCCGCAGTCCCCCCAATCAGTCCCAAGGGGATACTGATCATGCCGATCATGGCACCTTCATACAGCACCGAATAGCGTTTCTGCTGCTTTGTGGCGCCGATGCTGGAAAGCATCCCCAGCTGCCGGCTCCGCTCGGACAGAGAAATGGCAAAGGCATTATAAATCAGAGATACAGATCCCAGCACAATAATCACGATCAGCAGCGCGGCCATAGAAATCATCATCATATTGATGCCACTGTCCGGCGTAATACCACTGACATTCAGAAGTTCGCCATTAATCTGAGCCTGAGCATTTAGTGTATCAGCCATCATTTCAATGTTATTATACACATCCATGTCAAGGCCGTCATAAAGGACCTGGACATTGACCGGTGATTCCCCCCATTGACTGTCATCCATCCATGTAATTGCAGGATACCCTGGGGACCAGGAATAATCCCCCGGCACAGATTCAATAAAACCTACAATGGTATAGGTTTTCTCAATTCCATAAGACGCATAGCTTTCGATTATATTGCCATCGCCATCAGTCATCAGACTATCAACATTAGACAGTGTTTCTCCATCTTCAAAATTTTTACATACCCTTTTTCCAAGGCTTACAGTCATGGAATCACCAATCTTATAGATATTGTCATTCACCCGGTTAAACTGCTGGGCAATTATGATCTCCTGATCGTTTTCCGGAAGTCGTCCCTCTGACAGCCGGATGGAGGACTGCGTCATTTTTGTATCATCATAAGCCTCAACAAAGAAATACGGCCGCCGTGGATCTCCATTTTCCCCTGCCTCATTGGGGACAAATCCCAGTACACTGTACAGGCCCACAGATGCAATGTCAGGGTCATCTTTTAAAGTCTGAACATTTTCCATTGTCACATCCATAAATCTGGCATGCCAGTTTCCGCTTTCTTCAATGGCAATCCGCCGGAACAAATCCATGAAAGAGACAATGGACGTGAAGACCGCCGTAAGCATGGCCACGGAAATGATGGCCCCGAAAATGGTCACCAGTGTCCGTTTCTTATTTTTCATCATATATCTCCATGTCAGCTGACGGATAATTTTCATACCCCCACCTCCGGTACAAACTCTCTGTGCAGCGGACTGCGAAGAGATTCATCCCTTGTAATCCGTCCATCCTCAATATTAATGATTCTGTCGGCCTGAAGGGCAATTTTTTCATCGTGAGTAATGACAATCAATGTCTGATTGTATTTTCGGTTGGACAATTTCAGCAGTTCCACAATCTCGCTGCTGTTTTTCCGATCCAGGTTACCTGTGGGCTCATCGGCAAGTACAAGGGCCGGATGGGTAACCAGCGCCCGCCCGATGGATACCCTTTGCTGCTGTCCGCCGGAAAGCTGATTCGGCAGGTGCTTCATCCGCATTTCCATCCCCAGCGTACGAATCAGCTCTCTCACATAATCCGAATCTGCCTTCTGGCCATCCAAAAGCAGGGGAAGCATCATATTTTCCTCTACATCCAGCACAGGAATCAGGTTATAAAACTGATAGATCAAACCGATCTGACGGCGTCTGAAAATGGCCAGCTTTGTTTCATTTAATTCATAAATATCCGTACCATCGATAATAACCTTGCCCTCTGTCGGCACATCCACACCGCCCAGAATATGTAAAAGGGTAGACTTTCCAGATCCTGACGGGCCTGTAATAGCCACAAATTCTCCCCTGTTCACAGAAAAGGAAACATCATTAAGCGCCTGAACCCGTGTTTCTCCCTTTCCATATATTTTTGTCAGATGACTGACCTCTAATATTTTCATGGATAATCCTCCTTATCATTTCTTTTGATAATTTTTTTGAATGATTTCTTAACTATACATACACTATAATCTCATTATATGACCGTCCAGTGACATTTAAAATGACAAAATTGTCATATTTGCATCACACCATGGCTTGACAGCTGTTTTTTTTCAGTATATACTTAACATCGTTAAGTATATTTTAATTGTTTAGCATCCATTAAATGAGGTTACAGGCCGATCCACAGGAGGTTGATCATGGACGATCGTTTTGACTGGCTGACCATGAGCCAGTTTATGCAAAAAATTCACTACTTTTCCAGAAATATGCTGGCCCCACAGAAAAAGGCAACCTTAACTGGCAGTGAAATCGAAATTCTGTCTCTGCTTTATATGGAGCAGGCGCTGACCCCCATTGCTTTGAGCAGAAAAACCGGACGTAAAATGGAATCTGTCAGCCGGACATTAAAATCACTGTCCAAAAATCATTTAATCCAAAAGCAAAAATGTCCCGAAGACGAACGCAGCTATCGGATCTGGCTTACAGATGAAGGAAATGCGGAGTTAAACCAAAACTATATCTACATTTTGGGACCACTTTATCATTTGGCCAGACAGATGGGACCGGATTTTGACCAGCTGATCAGGCTGATCACCCAGGCCGATACGTTTATCGAAAACATGAATAAGGAGGAATCTTGATTGAAATTTTACGATGCTCTTCAGCTGAATCCATCAGACTTAAAAGAAAAAATCAAGGCTTCAGGCAGCCGGAAAGAAAAAATTCACTATCAGCTGGCGCTGATTATCCGGGCCATTCTTTTAGTAATTTTCTCCGTTGTTTTTATCGCCGGACTAAACATGGTCTTTGGCAATGAAAACGGCGCCATGTCTGTTGTGATCTTTTGTGTCCTTTTAAGTATACGATTTATTGATCTGGGTTATCAGATTAGCCATTCTCTGATTAACCTTGCCATTTCTTTTGCCATACTGCTTATATCACCTCTGCTGATGCAGGCCGTACCTCCGGTCATTGGTTTTATCATTAATTTTGTATCCATTATGCTGATCACTTTTATGGTGTGCGACCAGCCCGAAATGGGCAACGGCGGTCTTTTTCTTTTTGGCTATGTCTTTCTTTCCGGAAACCCCGTTACCGGAGCCTCCTTTATTAACCGTGCCCTGCTTACATTCACCGGCTATGCCATCTGTGGCGCCATTTTATTTATGAAACATCGTCATAAAAATAAAGGACTTTCTTTTAGAAAAATTGTCAGCCGTTTTGACATTCACGCCCCAAAAAGCCAGTGGCAGATTCAGCTGGCCCTGGGCATGAGCCTTTTATTTCTCCTTGGCCGTATATTTAATATTGACCGTTTTATGTGGATGGGTTTTGCCTGCGCCTCCATGCTGTCTGCATGGCCCATGGATATGAAGTGGCGCCCATTGGACAGAGCCGCTGGGGTTATTATCGGGTCCCTTCTTTTCTGGATCATTTACACCATCACACCTGCAAACATGCAGTTTCTTTACGGACCAGTCTCCGGACTTTGCCTGGGCTTTTGTGCAACCTACCGCGCCAAAACCGTTTTCAACTGTTTCGGTGCCCTTTTGGCAGCCACTTCGATTTACGGTTCCGGAGGTGCTGTAGAACTGCGTATCTTTAATAACCTGATCGGTATACTGTTTGGATTTTTATTTTTCTACTTCTTCCAGAAAATTATGGTTGACCGAATCTTTACCCGTCAGCCGCTGTCGGAAGATCCGTGCTGATTAAACAGCTTATCCTCATATGAAAAATTAAAAATTGCGTTTATAAGTCAAAGGATGCATCCACATGTCCCCTTCACTCATAAACGCAATTTTTTCTTTTAATCCTTAATTTTTCCCCCTTCAACGGTGAGAATCCGATCAGAAACAGCTTTCACAAAAGGAATATCATGGCTGATAATCAAAATTCCCATACCTGCAGAGGCCAGATCCCGTATGATCCTGGTCATCTCCTTTGTTGTCTCCGGATCCAGAGCCGCCGTGGGTTCATCAAAACATAAAAGTTTTGGATTGGTCACACAGGATCGGGCTATGGCAACCCGCTGTTTCTGGCCCCCGGACAGCTCGTAGGGCCGCTGGGCTGCCTTATCGGAAATCCCCAGGGTTTCCAGCATTTCCATGGCCAGAGTCCGGGCACTGTCTACATCCATCCTGTGAACCTGAGTCAAAGCCAGTGTAATATTTTTAAGCACCGTCATATGGGGAAATAAATGATAGCTCTGAAAAACCATCCCCAGATTTTTGCGAATCTCAAATAACGCATCCTTTGATGCCCATGTCATACGGCCATCTTTTTCCTCACATATGAATCTGCCGTCAATGGCAATACTGCCCTGATCCGGCCGCTCCAGTCCTGTAATGCAGCGGATGATCGTGGTTTTGCCTGCACCGGACTGTCCCAGAAGAGAGACGATCTCTCCCTGATCCACATCAAAGTTTATATCCTGAAGGACTTTATTGCCTTTAAAAGCCTTATATAAGCCTCTTACCGTCAGAAGCATCACTGTCACTCCTCATAATATACTTTCTTTTCTGCCACATTTAACAGCTTTGTAATCACAGCCGTGAGTATAAGATAGATCACACCGACAACAATATACGGCATAATGGTTACATCCCGCGTGGATATACTCTTGGCAATTTTAAAGATTTCCGTCAGCCCCAGAGCATATACAAGTGATGTATCCTTAATCAGTGTAATAATCTCATTTCCAATGGAGGGCAGTGTCCGCTTGACAACCTGAGGCATCACGATCTTCATGGTAATCTGAGGTCCGGAAAAGCCCAGCAGCGTAGCCGCCTCCAACTGTCCCTTTTCCACAGACTGAATACCGGATCTAAAAATTTCTGCAAAATATGCGGCATAATTGATAATAAAGGCAAAAAATACATAAGGCAGCCTTGTACGGCCAAAAAGCTGTATTCCCACAGCCGGAAGGCCAAAAAAGATGAGAAACATCTGTAAAAGCAAAGGGGTTCCCCTCAGTACCCATGTATAAAAACCGGATATGCCTCTTAAAGCACGGATTTTTGAAACTCTGCAAAGGGCAATCAGCACCCCCAGAGGAATAGAGGCCACCAGCGTTACCACAAAGGTTCCCAGCGTTACCCCCAGCCCCTCCATAATCTGAGGAAAGATTTTAATAATATAATCCATGTCTCCACTCCAGCCTTCTCAACTATTTAACAATATCCGCACCAAACCACTTTGTGGAAATCTCTGCCGCAGTGCCGTCGGCTTTCAGTGCCTTGACAGCCCCATTAATGGCATCGCACAGCGCCTGATCCCTGACACCGATTCCGTATTCTTCTGATCCGAAATTCTCGTCAAGAATCACATACTGAGAGGGATCATCCTTGTGGGAGATCACATACTCTAAAAGTACACTGTCCGCAACAACGGCATCGGAACGACCGGCTTCCATATCCATAATTGCCATATCATTGGTAGCAAATTCCGCAATACTGAACGTCGAAGACACCTGGGGCATCGCTGCCATAGCTTCTATGGCACTGGATTCAGCCTGAGCAGCCACCGTCTTTCCGGCCAGATCTGCAAGAGAGGTAATCCCTGAATCCGCCATTACACAGACAACCTGTTTATTATCCAGATAAGGCTCCGTAAAAATTACCCCCTTATCTTTGCGTTCCTCAGTGATGGTATAGCCGTTCCAGAGAACATCCACATTCCCCTGCATCAGTTCCTGTTCTTTCATCGACCAGTCAATTGTCTGAAATTCCACTTCCACACCCAGCTTTTCCCCAACCGCTTTGGCAAGATCAATATCAAAGCCGGCAAGATCATTATTTTCATCTAAAAATCCCATTGGAGCAAACGTGTCATCCACACCGATGATCAGCCGATCATACCCCAGATCGGAAACTGCCGCCTCACTTTGTGTGCTGCCCTGGGTACCATCACCATTACTGTCTGCATCTGCAGACGCCGTCTTACAGGCGGCCAAGGATGCTGTCATTGCTGCTGCCAAAAATAATACTGTAAACTTTTTCATATCTATCTCCTCCTGTCTGACACACTACATTCAACTAATACTTTACTATAGTAGTGCATAATCACTCAAAAGTCAATAGCTAAATGAAATTTCTTCGTAAACCTTTCGTACCATCTCATCATCTTCTCCGGCAAGGTTGCTGATCTGACATGTAAAAATCACATCTCCGGTCTGTACCCAGGTCATATACTGAGCTGTATCCGTTCCCAGGGGGGACACATAGGTCAGACATACATAGGAAACCTCCTGATCGCCCACGGTCATTTTCTTTTCTTCGCTGAAGCTGACATCCGTATATTCTGGATTATCTTTAATGTAGGCCATCATTGTCTCATATTCGGAAGCCATCGTATCCGCAGAATAAAATTCCACAAAGGTATAATCCAGATTCACATAATCTGCCGTTCCAGCCCCCAGATAATAAGTGGAAGACACATTGACATCAAAACCTTCCGGAAGGCCAATCGCCGCACTGGCATGGGCATTTTCCGCCTCAATCATATAAGCGCCGTTTTCATCGACTTTGGCCGGAATATTATAACCGGTTGTTTCTCCGGAATCCGTACCGCCGTTTCCTGTACTGTGCTCTGCTATACCGCCGTTTTCGCCGCTTATGTCTCCCCCGCTTATATCAGGCAAAGACACACTGTTTTTTGCTTCTTCCGGAAGCGTCATATCCGATACAGTTCCGAATTCCGTATATTCAATCTCCATGGTATATTGGGAAAATTCACCTGTACCATTTTCAAGGGTCTCCATCAGATCATTGCCTGCATCCCTCAGATCAATGGTCATGGAACTGGGAAGCCCTGTCTTTTTGTCAAATTCAATGACAGCATCCACCTGGGCGGAAGTATCATCAGACGGCAGCGCCCCCAATACCCCTTCCCCGGTGTATAAAATATCTCCCAGCTGTGAAACAGATATGCTGGCCTTGACCTGATTCTTGCCATGAACACTGGCCGTTTCGCAGCCGTCTGCCACGGCCTGTAAAATACTGTCCGCGACCTGGGTGGCCGGATAGGTATCCTGAGTCTGCATCCAGATGCCCTCATAATTTGTATAACATACCGTCTGTCCGCTCTCATTGATCTGGTAAATATCCATTGAAGACTCCAGGTCAGTATCGCCGTAATTTTGTGCGTAACTCCCGGTTACATGCCAGATATCCGCCGCACTGACGTGCGTCAGCGTCAGTTTCTGACTGGCCGATGCCTTTACATCTCCGTTTACATGATCCTTCATTGTCAGTTCAATATTTGTATCCGCAGTCATTGTCACCGAAGACTGGGACGCCAGCGCCTCAATCGCCGATGCCGCCATGGCGGACGGATCCTTTTTTTCATTCCCCCCCTGACTGCAGGCCGTCAGAATCCCTAACCCGCCGCATAATAGAAGCGCTGTATATTTTTGATAGTTTTTCATATCTTCATCTTCACCTCCATCTTTAAGACACCCTCAGTGTTCATCCAGGGATACACTCATACCGTCATGTCGTCTGGATTTCTCGGCCGCAAAAGCAATATAATGACTCTCCATAGAACGCTGGATGGAGGTCAGTGTATCTGCCCGGCAGTCTTCATTCTGCAAAAATCCGATAAAATCTCTGAGCATACGCACATCACCGCCGCCATGGCCGGAAAAGTCATCGGCCAGAGCCGTTACATCAATCACCGTCTCCGCCTGGCCAAAAGGCTGTACATGGATGATATTCGTATTCATATCTGCCTTAATCTCACCTGCAGTTCCGGAAATTTCCAGCGTGCGGTAACATTTTTCACTGAATGCGCACATTGTAAAATTAACGGTAGCGCCATCCTCCATCAGTAAATTCACAACCTGATGATCCACCACATTATTATCACAGTGATAAACGCAGCGGCCGTAAGGCCCTTCCTTTAATGCGGCAAGCAAATTTTCTTCATCCGGGGTGCCATACGGACATACAACATTTAACGGCCAGTCGGTATTCCCCTTTTTCAGCTGGTCACCGTACCATTTCACCGCATTAAACGGACATGTATCTTTCACCGCACAGGAATCCGTACATCGAAGGGTACTGCCTTCCGGCGCACATGATTCCTTAAACAGACGAAGGCTGCCAAAGGAAGTGACTCTGACACAGCGCTTTCCGGTCAGCCACAGTAAAATATCCATATCATGGCAGCATTTCTGTAAAATCATAGGACTTGTCTGCTCACTGTTTCTCCAGTTGCCCCTGACAAAGCTGTGGGCCTGGTGCCAGTATCCCACATGTTCCATGGCCTGGACATTAACCACGTCTCCGATTTTCCCGGAAACAATCAGTTCCCTGATCTTCTGATAAAACGGTGTAAACCGCAGCACATGACACACAGCCACATGACGGTTGTACCTTTCGGCAGTTTCTTCAATATGGCGGCAGCCTTCTTTTGTGGGCGCAATCGGTTTTTCCAACAGCAGATGATATCCCGCCTCAAGGGCTGCCACAGCCTGATGTTCATGCTGATCATCCAGTGTACAAATCAGCATCACATCAGCCAGACGTTCCTGTTTAAGCATTTCCTCGGCGGTCTCAAAGCAGCCGGATTCACTGAGACCAAAAAGCGCTGCTGCTTCATCTCTGCGCTTTTGTCTTGGTTCGGCCACAGCCACAACCTGAGCAGTATCCCCCATCTGTGCAAGACGTTTTCCGTATGTGTCAAAACCTCTGGACCCCAGTCCGGCAATAGCAATTGTAATTTTCTTCATTCGTTCAATATCCTCCATCCATGTCAACGATATGTTTTCAGTGAAAATACTTCGTATTTTCACCAGACTGCTATAATCATACCATCCATTATTTTATTTGGAAAGGCACTCTTTTGTTAATTTTTTCATATGATAGAATTAAAGACAGCTTTGAGGTGCTTTTCATTGCAATCTTTCCCTAAACCACTGACTACCGAGGAAGAACGCTATTATCTTGAACGCTATCGCAGCGGCGATGCCGAAGCCAGAAATATCCTGATTGAAAAGAACCTTCGGCTTGTGGCCCATATTGTAAAAAAATATAACAATTCCGGAAGAGAAAGCGAAGAGCTGATTGCCATCGGCATTGTGGGTCTTGTCAAAGCTGTAAATACCTTTGACGCCTCCAAGGGCAGCCGGATCGTCACCTATGCGGCCCGGTGCATTGAAAATGAACTGCTGATGATGCTGCGCAGCGAACGCAAACAGGCCCGGGAAGTGTCGTTGTATGACCCGATCGGCACCGACAAAGAGGGTAACGAAATTAATCTTCTGGACATCATTGAGAGTGAAGAAATCGATGTTGTGGAACAGATGTCCTTAAACAGTAATATTCAAAAACTTTACAGAAATATGGACGCCGTCCTTACAGGCAGGGAACGGAAAATCATCTGCCTGCGCTATGGCCTGGGGACTGCCCAGCCGGTTACCCAAAAAGAAATTGCCAGGCAACTGGGCATTTCCAGAAGCTATGTAAGCCGGATCGAAAAAAAGGCACTGGAAAAGCTCAGGAATCAATGCGGATGGTAATTTGTGTCACATATTCATCCATATTTTTTATAGCCATCTCATTAAGCCCCTCCTCAAAGGCATAGCCGGAAAATGTCAGTCCGTATTTTCCGGCATATGCCAGTATCCGCTCATAGGTTCCGGGAATGCTGTCCCAGTCTCCCACATTATAGGCTCTTACATAGGTTCCTGCAGGTTTTATAAACAGTGCATCCGAATCAATCGGCCTGTCGATCTTTGTAAAAAAGCCCTCATATTCATTAAATCGGTGATTTAAAAGAGAGTCCTGCCCCATCATCGTTCCAAAGGAATGATTAAACATCCGGTGCGTATGGTATTTTCTGGCATGTTCAATCACCGTGCGGGCTTCACCCTCTGCTGAGTCGATATCCCACACCCGGCTTACGAATAAATATTCTTCCGGATAATCCACCTGCTGGATTTGCGAAAAATCCAGCTGCTTCATCGCCTTAAGGGTCCGCGTTCGTGATACAAGCAAGCCCTTGATTTCTTTCAGCCTGCGGATAGATACATTCACTTCCTCAATTTTATCATTAAAAATACCGATCAATCCATCTGCAGAAGGCTCATTCATATAAGCCTTGATTTCCTCAATAGACATATTCAGCTCCCGAAGTGTTAAAATCATTTCCAGGACCTGACTCTGACGGTATGTGTAATACCGGTAGCCATTATCAGCCTTGTACGCCGGAGAAAACAGTCCGATCTCATCATAATAGAGCAGGGTACTTTTATTGATATTATGAATTCTGGCAAACTGGGCTGCTGTCAGACCCTTTTCATTATTCTTGGACACTTTTCAAATTCCTCCTTGACCTTCAAGTTACTTTATAGTTTATTGTAACTGTTGTGGCTAAAAATTGTCAATAAGACATCTTTGGATTATGAAAGGAGCAGGGATATATGAAACTGATACTTCAATATCTGAAGCATTATAAAGGACTCCTGGCCTTAAACATCATTTCAGTTTTTGGTTTTGCACTTGTAGAGCTTGGCATACCGACGATCGTATCGGATATGATTGACAATGGAATTATGAATCAGGATACCAATTACCTGATCAGGATGGGCCTGATCATTGCCGTCATTGCCGTGATCGGCGTGGGCGGAACCATCCTTCTGGGTTTTTGCTGTGCCAAAATCTCCACTTCTGTTACCCGGGATATCCGGGGTGATGTTTTTGAAAAAGTTCAGTCCTTTTCACATCATGAAATGAATCAGTTCGGTGTATCTTCTCTGATTACCCGTACAAATAACGATGCATTTCAGATTATGATGTTTTTAAACGTTATTTTAAGAACCGCTTTGATGACCCCCGTCATGGTTGTCATCAGCTTTGCGCTGACTATCCGGGCATCTCTGGATCTGTCTCTGATTATTGCTTCCACAATACCAATCATTGTCATCGGCGTTATTATCGTAGGAAAAGTTTCCGGCCCAATCAGTGATCGTCAGCAAAAAGCTCTGGATACAATCAACCGGATTTTCCGGGAAAATCTTACCGGACTCCGCGTCATTCGCTCTTTTAATAACGATGCCTATGAGTCTGCACGTTTTGACAAGGAAAATACCAACTTTACGAAACAATCTAAGAATTTATTCAAATTGATGTCTGCCACAGAACCGGTATTTTTCCTGTTAATGAATATTGCAGCCTTATGTATCTATTTTGTTGCAAGTATAATGATCGATAACCAGACACTTCAGGTGGGCAAACTGGTGGCTTTTATGGAATATCTGTTTCATGCCATGTTTTCTGTGATGCTGTTTTGTATGGTATTTATGATGTATCCCCGTGCCAACATTTCCGCCAAACGTATTATGGCTGTTCTGAACACGGAAACAAGTATACATAATCAACCGCAGCCAGCCCCCAAACAGGACAGCCACAGACACAGCATCGTCTTTGATCATGTGGATTTTGTCTATCCGGACGGGGACGAGGCTGTACTTAAGGATATTTCCTTTACAGCCAGCCAGGGGGAAACCGTGGCCTTTATCGGCAGCACCGGTTCAGGGAAAAGCACGCTGATTCACCTGATTCCACGATTTTACGATGTTGCTTCCGGAAAAATCTATATTGACGGACAGGATATCTCAACCATGGATCTTGCCCGACTTCGTGATAAAATTGGTTTTGTCCCCCAGAAGGCTAACCTTTTCTCCGGGACCATTGCAGACAACATCCGCTTTGGCAAACCAGATGCCACCATGGATGAGGTCATTCATGCAGCCAAAGTTGCGCAGGCCTATGATTTTATTATGGAAAAGCCACACAAATTCGACGAACGGATTGTGGAAGGTGCCACCAACGTTTCAGGCGGCCAAAAGCAGCGGCTTTCCATTGCCAGAGCCCTTGTAGGTAAGCCGGAAATCTATATTTACGATGATTCATTTTCCGCACTGGATTTTAAAACCGATGCCCGGCTGCGAAAGGCTCTGAAATCCCAGGTCACCGATGCCATTGTTCTTATTGTGGCTCAGCGTGTATCCACAATCATGGATGCTGATCAGATTATTGTTCTCAATGAAGGAAAAATTGCAGCCATGGGAAAACATAAAGATCTTTTAAAAACCTGTCCTGTTTATTATGAAATTGCAGCTTCTCAGCTGAGTGAGGAGGAATTGCAGTATGCGTAATAAAAATCAGAAAAAAGCTGGGGATTTAAGAAATACAAATAAAATTGGTTTTGGAATGTGTATCAAAAAGCTACTTCACTATGTCCGTCCATACCGTGTGAAATTAAGTTTTGCCCTGCTCATGGTTGTGGTATCCAATCTGACCTTTGCCGTTAATCCTTTAATGGAAGGTAAAATCACAACCCAGCTGGCTTCCGATGCGGCTGATCTCATGTCTGGCCTGCCAGGTGCTCATGTCCATTTTGACATCGTTCTGCAGGTCATGGCCGTTCTGCTGGGCCTTTATCTTGTTAAAACGGTTTCACAGCTGCTGACCAGCTTTTTCCTCACAGATGCCATCCAGCAGACCATGCACGATATCCGCAATGCACTGCAGAAAAAAATCCAGCGTCTGCCGGTTAAATATTTTGACGACCATGCTTACGGCGATATTTTAAGTACAATCACCAATGACGTGGACACTTTAAGTAATGCCCTTCAACAAACACTGACCAGAGTATTTGCAGCGATCCTTACCTTTATTTTTGTGATCTCCATGATGCTTTATGTCAATGTATGGATGACCCTTGTAGCACTGATTATTATTCCTCTGACCATTATCATCACCCGCTTTTTTGTCAAACGGTCTCAGAAATTATTCGACCTGCAGCAAAAAACCGTCGGTGAGCTTAACGGTACAATTACAGAGCTGTACGGCGGCTTTAATGAAATCCTTCTTTTTAATAAGCAGAAGGATTCCGTCAATCAGTTTAAAGATGTCAATGAACGGATGGCTCAGTCTGCCTTTAAGGCCCAGTTTATGTCCTCTCTGATCTCTCCGTTTGTATCTTTGATTACTTATCTGACCATTGGCGGTGTAGCGGTTTTAGGCTGTGTGTTTGTCATCGGCGGATCCATAACTGTTGGTAATCTCCAGGCTTTTATTCGCTACATCTGGCAGATCAATGACCCGCTGTCTCAGGTTTCACAGCTGTCCGCTCAGGTTCAGTCCGCCATTTCGGCCATGAACCGAATCTTTTCACTCCTTGATGCCCAGGAGGAAGTCAGCGAAGGCAGCGTCAATGTAGACGTGAACAAAATCGAAGGACAGGTCTCCTTTGAACATGTGCAGTTTGGCTATGATGAACAGCTGCTGATGCACGACGTAAGCTTCCAGGTTAAACCCGGGCAGATGGTGGCTATCGTCGGTCCTACCGGTGCAGGAAAAACAACATTGATGAATCTGCTGCTCCGCTTTTACGATGTCAAAGGCGGTGCCATTAAAATCGATGGCATCGATATTCGGGACATGAACCGGGAAGATCTGAGAAGCCTGTTCTCCCTTGTCCTTCAGGATACATGGCTTTTTTCTGGAAGTATATTCGAAAATATCCGGTACGGCCATCTGACAGCCCGCAAAGACGAAGTGGTCGATGCAGCCAAAATGGCCAATGTTCATCACTATATCCGAACTTTAAGTCATGGCTATGACTCCATCATCAACGAGGAAGCCAACAACATTTCCCAGGGGGAAAAGCAGCTGCTGACGATTGCCCGGGCAATTTTAAAGGATCCCCGTATTCTTATACTGGACGAAGCCACATCCTCTGTGGATACCCGCCTGGAACGGATGCTTCAGGAAGCCATGCAAAAGGTAATGGCCGGCCGTACATCCTTTGTCATTGCTCACCGTCTTTCTACCATACGGAATGCAGACCTGATCCTTGTGGTGGATTCCGGAGACATTATCGAACAGGGCACCCATGAACAGCTTCTGGCTCAGAAAGGAGCCTACGAAAAACTTTACCATTCCCAGTTTGCCAACCAAAACTTTGACTGAGAAAAAAGGGACCGTCGATAAATGATCTCAAACACTGACAAAAAACGTCGTTGATGCGTGTATACCTGATATGTCCCCGCCTTACTGGCTGTCCAGTAAAGCGGGGACATATCAACCCCGACGCTTATCAACGACGTTTTCTTATTTTTTATTCCATTCTTCCCGCCAGCAGTTCATTGACCAGCTTTCCGTCAGCTTTTCCTTTGACTTTAGGCATCAGTACCTTCATGATCCGGCCCTTGTCTTTCGCCGTTGGAACAGTGATTTCAAGTTCTGAAAGAACAGTGTCAATCACTGCATTAATCTGATCCGCATCCATCATTTTAGGGACAAATTCCTCATAAACAGCGATTCTCAGACGGCACTGTTCAATTATTTCAACCCGGTCCAAAGGTGTGGTTTCCATTGTCTCCTGCGTCTGTTTAATTTCCTTGCGGATCACTGTATTCTCCTCGTCCTCGGTTAAATCGGCCCGTTTGTCAATGGTGGCATTCTTTAATGCGGAAAGCAGCATGGACAGGGCATCCTTGCGCGCCTTGTCATGTGCTTTCATCGCTTTTACCATTTCTGCACGTACAACATCTACTTTTGTCATCTTACATCACCCTTTCATCATCTGTTCCAGCACCCGGCCGTCCACATTTCCCAGGTCTACGCCCAGCAGACGGGCCATCGTCGGTCCCTCATCAATCAGGCACATTGCCGGAATTTCAACATTTTCTTTGATATCAGGCCCTTTGGCCATAAACACGGTCTGATATCCTGGTTTCCCGGGAATATAGCCGTGGGTTGCCTGCATTTTTTCGTGCCCGGGTCCGGATTCCATCTGATTCACTTCCTCCATAGGTACCCGCCAGTCATCCTGGAAATAATAACCGTCCCTGGCCTCTATCATAAAGCTGCATCTGGGATCAGCCCCCATGGCGGCGGCTTCTTTGCCAGGTATAATTTGTTCAATACCGCTGTCCCCGTCACTCATTAATTCCTTTAACAGCTGAAAAACTTCTTCCTTCAGATTACCAAATCCCTTGCGGATATAAATGTACGCAGAGCCATCACAGTTTTTGCACAAAGCCTTCCACTGGACAATACTTCCCTGACTGACCGTAATCCATCCCTTTTTCTCAAACCAGTGATTGAGGTAAATAACCTCTGCGGTATCTTTTAGGTAATGATCTCCCAATACAATAATATTGGTATCATCCTCCATCCCCATATAGGTCACCGTGTCCAAAATTTCTCCCAGCCTGCGGTCATGACGCACAACAGCCGCTCTGGCCTCATCAGATTCCGTACCGTAAAGATGGCGCTGCGTATCCAGATCCGTAAAATGGACAAGTGTGAGATCCGGCTGATATTTCTCCAGCGTATACTTTAAAGATTCATGGGTAAAATTATCCAACTGCGGCTGACTTTTTCCGCTGCGCAGATGTCCGAATTTCTGATTCAGGGCAGCCTGATATAAAACGGTTCCATTACGCAAAGAAACCCCCACCTGACTGTCCCACACACGGTTTGCAAAAATTTCCGGCACGTTCCATGTAATTTTGGACCGGGCACTCACCGGCCACAGCAGGGATGCCACTTTTCTCCCCTGCTTCAAAACTTCATCATAAATCGTTGTGCGGCGAATATAACCTCTCTGCCAAAACCAATCCGGACTTTTTCTCTCTGACTGAATCAGCGTATTATTAATAATCCCGTGATTTTTCGGATAACACCCTGTCACAATACTTGTATGCGCCGGATAAGTAATACTGGGATAGACCGAAGATACATTAAAGCAGTAGGACGCATTTTCAAGGAAACGTGAAAAATTGGGAAGCATTCGAAACTGCTGTGTATCCGCGGCACCAAGCGCATCAAAGGAAATAACAATCATTTTATGCTGTTTTTTCTCCATATTCAGGCCTCCTTAATAATAAATCCGTCCTTCGTCAATCACCTGACACAGGCCCTGATCGATCTTTATAATTGCAGTTCCGCAGTTTTTCTGCAGACTTCCGTCCCAGAATTGACTGATTTTCCGTTTCAAAAGCACCTTCAGCAGTGCCTTGTTCAGGGTTCCGTGCGCCACCACAAGAATTCTTCCTGCTGTGTGCTGTTTAAATAAATCTTCAAGAAAATGTCCCGCCCTGATGCAAATATCCTCAAGAGACTCTCCATTTTCAGGGGTCACATAACACTGGGGTTTGGTAAAGAAACAGCCATGTTCAGGATCAAACTGAGGATCCTTAATATGGTCAAAGGATTGTCCTTCCAACGCCCCAAAACACAGCTCCTTCAGTCTGTCATCTTTTCTGATTTTAATACCCGGCATATGAGCCGTCAAGATACAGGCAGTCTCATAGGCTCTTTGAAGGGGACTGGAATATACGGCATCAAAGCAAAGACCCATAGACATCCAGGCCTTCTGAGTTAATTGTGCCGTTTCACGGCCTTCCTCTGTCAGTCGGATGTCTGCACTGCCCTGAATTTTATGTTCCGCATTCCAGATGGTTTTCCCATGTCTTATAATATATAATTCCAGCATAATAATTATTAACCCTTCCTTAAATAATATTCCAGCTTTTCCAGTTCTCTGTAAATTTCCTCAGAAGATACATATACAGCCGTTGCTTTTGGATCATACATGAGTGCGGATTTTAAATGGCATGGATAAAATCCAGATATTCCTTCATCCTTTTCTCATATCCCAGATCACCTGGCTCATAAAACTTCTCATCTTTAAATTCATCCGGAAGATACTGCTGATTTACATAATGATTCTCAAAGTCATGGGCATACTGGTATCCAATTCCATGTCCCAGCTTTGCCGCGCCTTTATAGTGGGCGTCCTTTAAATACACCGGAATCGCTGCGGTCTTATGAGACTGAACAAATGCCATGGCTTTGTCAATGGCGCAGATTGCCGAATTACTCTTGGGCGCACAGGCCACATAGGCCACCGCCTGAGCCAGTACAATCCTGGCTTCCGGCATTCCCAGCCGCTCCGCGGCCAGAGCCGCACTGGTTGCCACCTGCAAAGCCTGGGGATCGGCATTGCCTACATCCTCTGCTGCACAGATCATAATCCGTCGGGCCACAAAAGCTACCGGTTCACCGGCATACAACATTCGTGCCAGATAGTAAACCGCCGCATCCGGGTCAGAACCTCGCATACTTTTAATAAAAGCAGAGATCGTATCATAATGATTATCTCCTTCTTTATCATACTTGACTACACGCTTTTGAATACATTCTGATGCCACATCCAGATCGATGTGAATCTTTCCGTCCGCACTTCTGGCGGTGGTCATAATACCGAGCTCAATGGCATTCAGGGCTGCCCTGGCATCCCCGTTGGCCACATCTGCCAGAAAATCCAGGGCTTCATCTGTAATCTGAGCCTGATAGGCACCCATTCCCTTTTCCACATCATACACAGCCCGCTTTAAAAGTATCTTTATATCTGCATCTGACAATGGCTTTAATTCAAAAATAATGGATCTGGAAATCAAAGCACCGTTGACTTCAAAATAGGGATTCTCTGTAGTGGCGCCAATAAGGACAATGGTGCCGTCCTCCACAAAAGGCAGCAGGTAATCCTGCTGTCCTTTATTGAAACGATGAATCTCATCTACAAAGAGAATGGTCTTTTTGCCGTACATTCCCTGATTGTTTTTAGCCTGTTCAATCACCTGCTCCATATCTTTTTTTCCGGCACTGGTGGCGTTAATCTGAGTAAATACAGCGCTCGTTGTATTGGCAATCACCTTGGCAATGGTCGTCTTTCCTGTTCCCGGCGGTCCATAAAAAATGACGGAACTGATTTTATCCGCCTTGATGGCCCTGTATAACAGCTTATCCTTCCCGATAATATGCTGCTGTCCCACAATCTCATCCAGCGTAGACGGCCTCAGCCGGGAAGCTAAGGGAGATTCTTTCTCCATACTGACCTCTCGCATATAATCAAATAAATCCATTTCTTCTCATACCTTTCCATTCCCTGGCCGTCAAAAAATTACAGAAAAAGACCAGAGAAAGATTCTTCTTACAAAATCTTACCACATTGGCGGTATGAATACAAATAATTCCTTGCCTTAATCACCACACTTTATCCTGGCCGGGACTGCCCATGCTCTGATCAGGGCCGCCCATACTCTGACCAGGGCCACCCATCCCCTGGCCAGGATCGCCCATCCCCTGGCTTCCTCCATTCATATAAACGACCAGCTGATCCATTGTAATTTCCCTTTCATCACTGCCTGTTATCAGCGTATAACTTTCCCCCAAAACCAAATCCGGGGTACTGATCAGAACCGAATCAAAGGCATGATCTGCTGTCCACGAAATAATTTCATTTCCGGACGCATCTGTGAGCGTACATTCACACCCAGCCTGCTGAGCTGTTACCAAAGTCAGGAAAGTTCCCTGCTGAGAGCTTTCACTAAAACCTGCTGCCATCTGCGATGAACCTGTTGCCACAAATATACCGCCGGTGACAGAAGCCTCCGTACCATAATCCAAAGCACCATTGCCGCCGTTTTCCGGTCCTGAAATATAAGTTTCACCTCCGGAAATCAACAGACTTCCATTCGAATCTACACCATCACCTAATGCATTCACATAAACCGTTCCTCCGGAAATACGAATAAACGCTTCTTCATCTGAATCAAAGGCATCAGAACCTCCGCCTATACCTCCAAAACCACTTTCATCGTTACCTCCGGCTGCATTAATGCCATCATCTGATGCTGTCAGCTGAATTTCCCCGCCTGTAATATCCACCGTATGCCCCTCAAGGCCTTCATAGCTGTCTGAAATTGTCACTGTCCCGGAATTTATAATCAATCCACTGTCTGTATGCACACCATCATCACCTGCAGTGATGGTCAGACTTCCGCCGTTTATTGTCAAATCGCCAACACTATGCAGGGCATCATCGGTACATTCCAGAGTAAAAGTACCGGCATCAATTTGCATAACATTTTCTGAACTTAAGCCATCGTCAGCTGCCGTAATATCAAATGTGCCACCGCTGATATACATCGACCCCAGTGAGGCATCATCGGCATTTTCCGCATGGAGTCCATCTTTGCCGCTGGTTATGGTCATTTTGCCGTCTGCAATACACAGGCTGTCTTTCCCGGAAATTCCATGTTCCCCAGCGGTAATCTCATAAGTTCCGCCAGTGATCACCAGCTCATCCTTTGAAACAATGCCGTGCCCGGCGGTCCCAGAAATAATCAGTGTCCCAGTACCATTAAGAGTTAAATCTGATTTAGAAAAAATAACGGCATCAATATTTGAATCATCAATCGCCTCATAGCTGCCGCCATTCACCAGCTGATTAGATGTCCCTTCACCTGTAGTTACAAAAACTTTATCGCATGCTTTAACATAAATAGCCGCCGATGAAGCACTTGTTATTTCGACACCATTTAAAACCAACTGGACTTTGTCTGTATCCGGGGCATCTACCACAATCATTCCATCGTTCAGTACGCCCGACAAAATGTAAACACCGCCCTCAGTAATCGTCACAGTACCTCCCAAAATCTGGACACTGCTGTCGTCACATACGCCGCTGTCTCCGTTGAACTGAATTTTAATACTTTCACTTTCGTCAAATCCGGTGTCATCATCCCGATCATCAAACAGCTGTTCCGTATCCGACAAAAGACTCTGAGCGCTTTGGGTCTCTGTGGATTCACTTTCCCCAACCTGATTTTCCTGCAAAGTACATCCTGTAAAGCTAAGGCCGCACTGCAGTGACAGGCCTGTACATACCATTAATCTAACCAATGTTGATATATATTTTCGATTCATCAAAGTTCTCCTTTCACACCTTTTTATAGTTCTTCCCGTTCTGACGCAACACGGCTGAAACTGACTGATAAATTTCCATTTCTGCATCTGATTTCATCAATCATTTCTTTTTCCTTTATGCCTGATTTAAGTTTAACCTGATAATGAAGTTCATACAAACTTCCCATATTCACAGTTCTAACGCGCACCAATACCCATCTGGATGTATAATTCTTTAAAATTCCTTCAAAAACACCACTGTAATCCAGCTGTTCCGGAATAGTAATCTTTAAATCCCGGCTCCCATCATTTTCTCCATAGGGAATCACCGTCAGTAAAAGTGTAATACCGCCAATCACCAGAACAATTAAAAATCCAATGCCGATATATCCCATTCCAGCTGCCAGTCCCGCTGTCATTGCCAGAAAAATACTTCCTATTTCTCTGGAATTTCCCGGAACAGAACGAAATCTTACAAGACTGAACGCCCCCATGACCGCCACACCTGTTCCCAAACTGCCATTAACAAGCATAATTACAGTCTGCACAATAACAGGAAGTACGGTCACCGTCAAAATAAAATTTTTGGAATACCTGTTTTTGTACATATGCATACATGCGATTAAAAGCCCCATCGCCAAAGCTCCTGCCATACACAGTACAAAGGCAGTCCCCCCGATTCCATTTGTTCCCTCTGTGTAAATACTTTCAAATATCATTTTAATGTCCACTATCCTTCCATAAAATTATTTTGTTACAAAATTTCAATTTTTTTGTATCTTTTGCTTACATATAAATTTCCTATAAAATGTTCCATATTTTGAAAATGAAATCGGATATATTTCCAATTCTGAAAAAATTCTGCTCATCCAGATTGGAAAAGCTCCCGGTACCTTGACTTCCATCAAAAGCATATCCGGATCCATAAGCTGACTGCCAAAATCACCGGTCCATAAATCTGGGTGTTCAGTCCTTGCTTTAATATTCCAGTCAAAAGTTACTCTTAAATCAGGATCCGAAACACCGGCCAGAGCAACTCTGTCATAAGAAAGGTAAACTTCCGGCTTAAGCCTGTAAAGTTGAAACATATAACCTATTTCTTTTAAAATTTGATCTTCCGGATATAAAGCACTGCCCTTTTGAGCAGCTTCCAGCCAGTTGACTGCATCATTAAATGCCATGGCCGCCCTGCGCTTATACACAATATGGTCGTACTTTTTTTTAATCTCCAAAAAAACCTGCGTATCTTCTCTGGGAAGCCCATAGCTTCGAAGGCGAAATTTTTCCTTGTATATCGGTTTTTCCAGCGAGTTTTCAATTAAACGGAAATCTGATGTGTCATAATAAACATTACATATTTTATATGTTCCAAAACAATCCTCAGTCAGTTGACCCAAAAAGTTTTTTCTCAGGCTGGCATACTGAAAACGGCTGATCATATATTTTTTTTCATAGCGTTGAAAATTGTTCTGCATATTTTCCTCCCTGTTTCGTTTTTTGCATCTTATCTCACAAACCTGAAATCAGTCTTAAAAATCCGGACCGCAACTGTGAATTTATTGTGATCTTCAGAGTAATTTCAGAAACATACGCTATAATTCAAAACAAAATACTGTTATAATGAATAGGAAAGTGAGGAAATTTTTATGAAAATCCTGATTATAGAAGACGAAAAAAATCTGGCAGATGCTTTGAAACAAATTATGACCGAAGCGCATTATATTGCAGATGCAGTCTATACCGGAACTGACGGAATCGACTATGCCATGAGCGGTATTTATGACATGATTATTCTGGATGTTATGCTCCCTGGAAAAAACGGCTTTGAAGTCATCCATGAACTTCGAACATCTCAAATAACCACGCCGGTGATCATGCTCACCGCCAGAGATGAGGTCAGCAGCAAAATTACCGGTCTTGACAATGGCGCAGATGATTACATGACCAAACCCTTTGAACCCGAAGAACTTCTGGCACGTATACGTGCATTATCCCGGCGTCAAAATGATATGGTTTTTGAAAAAATAACCTTTTCAGATCTGACCTTAAATCTGTCTTCCTGTGATTTATGCTGCCACAGCCGGTCCATTCGTCTCAGCTACAAAGAATTTGAAATTTTAAAAATTCTTATGGCATCCCCCAAAATGATTATCTCCAAAGAGACATTGATTACAAAAGTTTGGGGGGATGACTCAGAGGCTCAGGATAATAATGTTGAAGCATATATCTCTTTTATACGAAAAAAACTTATATACTTAAAATCCAAAGTAACAATCCACACAGTCCGCAAAATCGGCTATCATCTGGAGGCACAGCAATGTTAAAACAACTGAAGCATAAATTTATATGGATTAATATGTCCCTGGTCTGTATTGTCCTATTAGCTGTGCTTTCCATTTTATGTATAGACAGCTACCGCAAATATGAATTAGAAAGCCAAAAGGCCATGGAACAGGCACTGGATCACTCCATGTTTAATCCTTCTGAAACCGATTCGGAAAATATGACGTCCGAAGAAAAGGAGAAAAAAGAGCTGCCGCCCCATCCCTGGGAACGGGAGGATTTTATGAATATGATTCCTGTTTATGTCATCACATTGGACAGCAAAAAAAATATTCAGTCCATCGACAGCACCCGTACTGATTTTTCCGAGGAATTTATCAATACAGCCGCAGAAGCTGCCCAAAAAGCGCAAGCTCAGTCCGGTTATCTTCCTGACTTTGGCATGCGATTTATGATTTCCGATACACAAGATGGCACCAAAATTGTCCTGGCGGATCTTGTTCATGAAATCAGCGCACTTCGAAGCCTGATTCTAAATTGTATACTTATCTTTATTATAACCACAATTATTTTCTTCTTTATCAGTTTTTTTCTTGCTCGATGGGCGCTTAAACCGGTCAAAACAGCGTGGCAGCAGCAAAATCAGTTTATTGCAGATGCATCGCATGAATTGAAAACACCATTGACAGTCATTCTGGCAAACCTGAAAATTATAACAACACACATGGACAGTACTGTCAAAGATCAGGAAATATGGCTGAAAAATACCCTTTTTGAAGCTGAACACATGAAAAAACTCGTAGAAAACCTGTTATTTCTCGCCCGCTCCCAGGCTGGCATGTTAACCTTCCCGGATACAACAGTTAATTTCAGTGATCTTGTACTCAATACGCTTCTTCCGTTTGAAGCTGTTGCCTTTGAACAGGGTATCATTCTTGAGGAACATATTGAAAATGATATCACCATTCCTGGAAATCCTGACCTGCTCAGACAGCTGACGGCCATCTTGCTGGATAATGCCTGTAAATACAGCGGAGCTGAAAAAGTCGTCACACTGACTCTGACACATAGTGACAACAAAGCCCGTCTTAGCGTTCACAATACCGGACAGCCGATCAGCGAAGCTGATCTTCCCCATTTGTTCGAGCGATTTTACCGGACGGATCACTCCAGAACCAAGGAAACCGGCGGTTATGGGCTGGGGCTTTCCATCGCTGCCGCCATCGTCCAAAATCATCAGGGAAAAATTCACGTCACTAGTTCAGCAGAAAAAGGAACTATTTTTACCGTAGATCTTCCTTTAGTCGTCCAACGCAATCAAAAAAAATAAAAATTTTCCTGATTTCATTTGACTTTTTTCACATTAATCATTATCATTTTAAGAAAAGTTCAATATTATTGCGGTATTTCCATAATAGCAATCCGCATTTTATGGAATTTTCTGAGAGGAGACTTAAAAATGTCAAAGAATAAGACAATTGGTGTATTGACCAGCGGCGGCGATGCACCGGGAATGAATGCAGCCATCCGTGCAATCGTACGTACAGCCATCAACAGCGGAATGAAGGTCAAAGGGATTCAGCGGGGTTTTGCAGGACTTCTGGACAATGAAATTATTGATATGAACACGCGAAGTGTCTCAGAAATTATGCGTCGGGGCGGTACAATGCTTTTTACGGCAAGATGTGAAGCGTTTAAAACAGCTGAAGGCCAGAAAAAAGGCGCTGAAATTTTACGTGAAAACGGCATTGACGGTCTGATCGTCATCGGCGGTGACGGGTCCTTCCAGGGTGCTCAAAAACTGTCTGCCCTTGGAATTAACACCATCGCCATTCCCGGAACCATTGATCTGGACATTGCCTGTACCGACTATACCATCGGCTTTGATACAGCCGTAAACACAGCCATGGCGGCCATCGATAAAATAAAAGACACCTCTATGTCCCACGAGCGCTGCAGTATCGTGGAAGTTATGGGACGCAATGCCGGTTATATTGCCCTGTGGTGTGAAATTGCCAACGGTGCTGATGGTATTCTGATTCCTGAAAAAGAGGATTTTGATGAAGAAGAACTGATTAATACCATTCTCTCTAACCGGAAAAAAGGAAAAACTCACCATGTTGTCATCAATGCAGAAGGTATCGGTCAATCCAATCGTCTGGCCCGCCGGATCGAGACAGCCACAGGCATCGAAACCCGTGCCACCATTTTAGGCCATATTCAGCGCGGCGGCGCTCCGACGGCCAAAGACAGAGTTTATGCATCCACCATGGGCGCATATGCCGTAGATTTACTGCACAGAGGTGCCACCAACCGGGTCATTGCTTATCAAAACGGAAAATTCACTGACTTTGACATCAATGAAGCGCTGTCCATGACCAAAGGCATTGACGAGTATCAGTTTTTAGCAAGCCGCTTAATGGTTATGTATTAAAAAATAAGTTCTCAGAGCATATATCCCAAGAGGCTTTGAGAACTTATTTTTTTAACCTTCCTTTTTTCTTAATTCCTTGTAAAATCTGTACATCATTGGAATGCAGATCAAAAATGAAAAAATATCAGACACCGGCTGGGTGAGACAGACACCGGCAAGTCCCCAGACCGACGGCAGTATAAAAATCAATGGCAGAAAAAAGATACCCTGTCTGGCTGCAGACACAAAGGTAGCCTGCCCCGATTTTCCGATCACCTGAAATAACATGTTGCAAATCACATTCAGAGGCGCCAGTAAAAGCACCATACACTGGGCTCGGCAGGCAAAGGTACCGATGGCCACAACCTGGGCATCGTCAGCTCTGAACAGACGGATTAACCATGGCGCAAAAATAAAACCTCCGGCAGACAAAATACCAAGAACTACAGTGCCAAAAATCAATGAAAAGCGAATTGCACTTCGGACACGATCATATTTTTTAGCGCCATAATTATAGCCTACAACCGGCTGGAAGCCCTGCCCGAAACCGATCATCACAGAAAGCAGGAGCATAAAAATACGATTCACAATAGACATGGCTGCAACCGCGGCATCGCCATATACAGCAGCATTCACATTCAACGCCACCGTGGCAATGCTGGCCAACCCCTGCCTGCACAGAGATGGGAGCCCTGTTTTAAGAATACGCCCGTAAATTACAGGGTGCCTGGAAAGATTTCGTATACTCAGCTTGGAAATACTCTTTCCTCTGAGGAAAAAACTAAGCAATATAAAAAAGCTGATGCACTGACTTAACACGGTAGCCATGGCAGCTCCGGATATTCCCAGATCAAAACCAAAAATAAACACTGGATCAAGAATAATATTAATGACGCCCCCCAGAGCAATACCGATCATAGACAGGGCAGCCTTGCCCTCGCCTCTAAGAATATTATTAAGCACAAAGGAGGCGCACATAATAGCCGCTCCAATAAGGATATATCTGGCATAATCCCTGGCATAGGGTAATATGGTGGGGGTTGCCCCCAATAGGCGCATTAATGGATCAATGAAAATCAAACCAAATACAGTGAGCACAAGTCCGAAAATAAACGCCATAAAAAAGCCGGTGGAAGCCACCTCGCTGGCTTCCTGGTTTTTCTTCTGCCCCAAAAGTCTGGACAGCTGACTGCCAGATCCCATACCGATCATAAAACCAACGGCCTGAATAATCGCCATCAGGGAAAAAACAATGCCAACAGCACCGGCGGCACTGGTCCCCAGCTTTGCCACAAAAAATGTATCGGCCATATTATAAATGGATGTTACAAGCATACTGATGATCGTCGGTATAGCCAAACGGATAATCAAAGGCGGCACCGGTGTCTGCGTCATTTTTATAAACTGCGCTTCTTCTTTAGAATTCATTTTTCTATACCTCCCCGTCTCAGCCAGTTACCTTTCCATGCATACAATCCGGTCGTCAGCGCCGCAGTTGCCCAGGAAACACCATACCCCAGCATTACAGTCGTAAAAGAAGGCACTATAGCCCCTGCGATCCAGATCCAAAGCAGCCGCACACCGACCATATTGGATACCATCATCACCATGGCAGAAATAGAACGGCCGGCACCGCGGAACACCCCGGCCAGCACCTGTGTAATCGCCAGCAGTATATACGCAGGCATGTTTATATACATAACCTGGCGTCCATAGCTGTTGACCACAGGATCCTGACTGAAAATTCTCAGAAGCTGACTGGCAAAACACAGAACAAGCACCGTTGCAGTCAGAGTATACCCTACACTGAGCAGCAAGGTTTTCCATGCACCTTTTTTCACACGATCGTATTTTTTCGCCCCCAGATTCTGTCCCGTAAATGTCATGGCCGCCATCCCAAAGCTCATAATGGGCAGCATCACAAAGCCATCAATTTTTATATATGAGCTAAAACCCGCAATAGCATCTGCACCGAATGCATTAATATTAGACTGAACAATCACATTGGAAAATGAAATAATGGCACTCTGAAGCCCGCTCGGAATACCCATGGTGAGAATCTGGCGCAAAAGCCTGCCATGAATTTTAATATCCTTCCATGTCAGCTTGTAAATATCATCATCTCTTGTCAGCGTAAGCAGCACAAGCAGCGCCGAAACTCCCTGAGCCGTAATCGTCGCATAAGCCACTCCGGCTACGCCCATATGGAAAACAACCACAAAAAGTAAATCCAGTACAATATTGACCACAGATGATATACATAAAAAATAAAGGGGACGTCTCGAATCGCCAACGCCTCTTAAAATGCCTGCGCCCATATTATAAATTGCAGAAAACAGGGAACCCCAGAAAAAAATCCTCAGATAAACAACCGATTCTTTCATCACTTCCTCAGGCGTTCCCATCAGCTGCAAAATCGTTGGAGACAAAAGGACGCCCAGGGCAATTAAAATCACGCCGCCGATCAAAGTGACAGCCATGGCCGTATGCACAGCCTTGTGAATATTCTCTTTATTCTTCGCCCCGTAATACTGGGAAATCACTACACTGGCACCGGTAGATATACCGACAAAAAGTCCTACAATCAGGTTAATCAGTGAATTGCTGGAGCCAACCGCGGCCAGTGCCTCTTTACCAATAAAATTTCCAACCACAATAGAATCTACCGTATTATACAACTGCTGAAAAAGATTACCGATGAGCAGCGGAATGGAAAATACAATAATTTCCCGTATAATATTCCCTTCGGTCATCATCTGAGTCTTCGCTTTTCTGACCCCCATAAAAAATCCTCCCTACATTTTTTCAAAAATACTTCCAATAAACCATATTGTAATGACAACACCACTTTCTAACGACGACACCTCAATCATTGGCAAAACAACAATTGGCAGTACAATAGTTGTATTGGCAACTTTTAATTTATTATAGCATCCGAACGTACGAAAGGCAATACGCAAAAACCTTTCCAAACACGAAAAAAAGCACCCATAGCCATGGAACTGACCGTAGATGCCTTTATTCGTCTTTTGTCTTTGAATGTCTTATAACCTGTGAATATATTGCTCTAAAAATGCAATGAGGGTTCTCATCTGCTCATCTGTTCCAATGGTAATTCGCAAATAGCGGTCAATGACGGGCTGATTGAAATAACGCACATAAATCCCGCTTTGACGCAGTGCATGAAACAGTTCTCCGGCATCAAATTCCGGATGGGACGCAAAGATAAAGTTAGCTTTGGAATCCGGAAATACAAAACCCAGGCGTCTAAGCGCCGCTTTGGTCCATTCCCTGGTTTTAATAATTTTAGAAACACATGCCTTAAAATACGCCTGATCTTCCAAAGCCGCAGCCCCCATCAGCTGGGCCGGAAGATTCATTGTATAGGAATTAATGGAATAGTGAACATCATTCATGGCCTTAATCAGCTCCGGCGCACCCACGGCAAAACCGATACGAAGCCCGGCCATGGATCTGGATTTGGAAAAAGTCTGCACCACAAGCAGATTATCATATCGATCAATCAGCGGCAGCGCCGACGATCCGCCAAAATCAACATAAGCCTCATCAATAATGACAACAGAGTCTCTGTTATGCTCCAAAATATCCTCGATCACCGCCAACGGCTCACCTATACCTGTGGGGGCATTGGGATTTGGAAAAATAACGCCGCCGTTGGGGCCGTAATAATCCCTGCTCACAATGTGAAAGTCCTTGTCCAGCGGTCTTACCTCATAAGGAATCCGATACACATCTGCCCATACAGGATAAAAAGAATAGGTAATATCCGGAAACAACACCGGGCGTACAGAGTTAAAAAAAGTCAAAAATGCAACAGACAGCACGTCATCTGATCCCACACCCACAAAAATCTGATCTTCCTCAACCCCATAGGTTTTGGCCAGCGCATTTACAAGCGGACCTGCGCCTGGATCCGGGTAAAGTCTGAGCCGCTCATCTTCCATGGTTTGCCGGATATGAGCCACGCCAGGTGCCGGCGGATATGGATTTTCATTTGTATTTAATTTAATCATACCCGGACAATTTGGCTGCTCGCCTGGTGTATAAGGCACAACCCGACGGATTTTATCTTCCCATAGTTTCATATTCTCATCTCCGGTTTTATATCAAAATACGATTATTTTGCAAAATACTGTTTTGCCAGACGTTCAAACGCAGGCAGTGAACGTTCAATCATATCATAAGGCACACAGTAGGCCAGACGGACATAGCCCGGGCAGCCAAAAGTTGTAGCTGAAACAAGAATAATGTTCTGCTTTTTTGCCTCCTGCACGAACGCTTTTTCATCTGCTGTCGGTGATTTGACAAACAAATAAAAGGCACCCTGCGGCTTCACACACTCAAACCCCAGCTTCGTCAGCCCGTTATATAAAAGCATCCGATTGCGGTCATAGGCCTCTACATCCGTCTTTTCATACAGACATCTTTTGGCTACCAGCTGAAACATGGAAGGTGCATTAATATATCCCAGGCAGCGGTTTGCCACCACAAGGGCTGACTGCATCTCTTTATATTCGTCAATCTGATTCGGTATAGCCAGGTAGCCGATTCTCTCACCTGGCAGGGAAAGAGATTTACTGAATGAGTAACATACAATACAATTTTTAATATGTTTTGTCATAAACGGCACCTGAACGCCATCATAAACAAGTTCACGGTATGGTTCATCCGAAATTACATAAATAGGATGACCGATCCGCTTTTCTGCCTTTTCAAGAATCCGCTGCAGCCGATCCAGTGTTTCAGCAGAATATACAGCACCTGAAGGATTATTGGGATTATTGATAATCATACATTTTGTTTTTTCATTAATGTAGGCATCCACAACATCCAGATTTAACTGGAAGGTTTCTGTGTCTGCCGGCACAACCACCGTATCACCGCCAAAATTTGAAATATAGCTTCGGTATTCACCAAAAAACGGGGCAAAACAGATGACCTCATCCCGGTAATTCAGCAGTGTACGCAGGACGCAGTTAAGTCCTCCGGCCGCACCGGCTGTCATAATAATATTTTCCCGTATGAAATTTGTGTCAAAACGCTTATTCAGGGATTCGGCCACAGCATCCCTCACTTCTTCGTAACCGGAATTATTCATATAACCATGAATAAAATTAGGGTCATTATTTTCCAGAATGTCATAAATTGCCTCTTTGACAACCGCCGGCGGTGCCACACTGGGATTACCCAGGCTGAAATCATATACATTTTCCTTGCCAACCACTGCAGCCAGTTCCACACCTTCCTCAAACAGACGGCGAATCACCGAACTGTTGGCCACAAGATTTTCCATATTTTTAGAAATAACCATCGTAAAGACCTCTTTTGCTCAATTTTACTTTCTCACTTTAAACCAATATATATGTTATCACTTTAAATTATTATTCATCATATCAGAAATCATCTCATCTTTCAACCATTTTTCAATAACATAGCAAAAAAAGAAATGCCTTACCTTAATCACCGGTGATCAAGGCAAAGCATTTACTTCTTATATCTCATAATCTCAAACCCACGAAAGGGCCTCATATTTTCACTGATTTTCCTGCATATTGGACAGCTTTGCCGCCTGATCGGCCGCTATAAGACTGTCAATAATCTCATCCAGATCCCCGTCCATGACCGCATCCAGACGGTGCAGTGTCAGTTTAATCCGGTGATCCGTACACCGGCCCTGTGGAAAGTTGTAGGTACGAATTTTTTCAGAACGATCTCCCGTTCCAACCTGATTTTTCCGGAGAGAAGCCTCTTCTTTCTGCTTTTTCTCCAACTCAAGATCATATAATCTGGAACGAAGTACCTTAAGACCTTTTTCCTTATTTTTAAGCTGGGATTTTTCATCCTGACAGGAAATCACAATCCCCGTTGGAATATGGGTAATACGAACCGCAGAGTCCGTTGTATTTACACACTGTCCGCCGTTTCCTGAAGCCCTGAAAACATCGATACGTACATCGTTCATATCCAGCTGTACATCCACATCTTCGGCTTCCGGCATAATCGCAACCGTAACCGTTGATGTATGAATCCGTCCACCGGATTCGGTTTCAGGTACTCTCTGCACACGGTGTACACCACTCTCAAACTTCAGTCTGGAATAAGCACCGTTTCCGTTGATCATAAAAATCACTTCTTTAAAGCCGCCGATTCCGTTTTCGTTAACACTCATCATATCCACTTTCCAACGGCGGGATTCGGCATATTTGGTGTACATTCTAAAAAGCTCGGCAGCAAACAGGGCAGCCTCATCACCGCCGGCGCCGGCACGAATTTCTACAATAACGTTTTTTTCATCCATAGGATCTTTGGGAATCAGAAGAATTTTCAGTTCATTTTCAATATCCGTTATTCTGGTCTTACATTCTGTCAGTTCTTCCTTTAAAAGCTCCCGCATTTCCTCGTCATTTTCGGTTTCCAGCATTTCCAGACTATCTTCGATACTCTGCCTGGTATTTTTATATTCTGTATATTTATCAGCAATCGGGGCCAGATCCGTCTGTTCTTTCATCAGTTTTCGGAATCTTGGCTGATCATTCACAACAGCAGGATCATTGAGTTCTTCCATAACCTGCTGATATCGGATTAAAATATCATCCAATTTATCAAACATATCGGTTCCTCCATTATATCATTCTTGATGATGATTTATTTTACAGCATATACAATCCGGTCCAGTCCCGCCAGGTCTTTCTTTACATGGACCTGCCCAAAACCGTTTTTCTCAAGCATACAACACACATCATCTGCCTGGTTCCAGCCGATTTCAAAAAAAAGCATACCTTCAGGCATCAGATAATCACCGGCCTGCTCAATAATTTTTCTGTAAAAATACAGGCCATCCCCGTGACCGTCCAGAGCCATATAAGGTTCATGTCCCACTTCCTCCATTAAACCAGGGATCTCATCCGTGGGAATATAGGGGGGATTTGAAACAATCACATCAAATTTCTCATGAACATTTTCAAATAAATCACTCTGAATCAGTTCAAATGTCTGATCCACTCTGTGTGTCTCCCTCAAATGCGTATCCAAAAGACGGTCTGCATTGGTCTGAGCCACATGAAGGGCAGCCTGAGAAAGATCGACGCCTACCCCTCTTTTTGCATTTCCCAGTGCCATCAGACTGATCAAAATGCAGCCTGAGCCTGTACACATATCCAGAATCGATGCATCCTTTGGCATGGCCGAAAGCACAGTTTCTACAAGAACCTCTGTATCCAGCCTTGGAATCAGCACATTTTCATTAACCGTAAATTCCAGCCCCATAAAATTTTGTGTTCCTGTAATATATTGGAGCGGTTTTTTCCCGGCCCGCTCTTCGATCATACGTCTGTAGCATTGACTTTGAGTTTCATCTGCCGCGACATCCGGATGAATCAGATAATCCACACGGTTAATGCCAAAAGCATATTCCAACAAGTACCAGGCATCCACCGATGCATCCACAATCTGACATTTCTTTAAAAATTCCGTTCCCCACTCAAGCAGCTGCCGTAATGTCATCAGCGCTCCACCTTTCCCGCCTGAGCACCGCAGGATTCACGGCGAACCTCATCCTGAAAGGCTCTCCAGTCATAAATAGCTTCAACAGAGGCAATGGCTGCTTCCAGCATGTCCATATCCGGTTCTCTTGTTGTCAGTCTTTGCAAAGCCATTCCCGGCTTACTGATCACATTAACAATTTTTGACTCACTGCGTCCGGCCCATTGAATGATTTCATAAGCCACACCGGCAATAACAGGGACAAGTAAAATTCTGCAAATAACCTTAAGCGCCATATGTTGTACAGGGAAAATCTGGAAAAACAACAGGAAAAAGATAATACTTAAAATGACCACAATAAGCAGAAAGCTTGTTCCGCATCTTTTATGGAATCTTGAATATTTCATGGCATTTTCCGGCGTCAGTTCCTCTCCGTGCTCAATGCAGTTAATTGTTTTATGTTCAGCGCCGTGATACATAAATACTCTTTGAATATCTTTCATCCTGGATATAAGAATGATATAGCCCATAAACAGAAGAACCCGCACAATCCCCTCAATGATTCCCAGAATCCAGGAAGACTGTATCAGACGGCTAAACAAATCTGAAATAAAAAAGGGCAGCACCATAAACAGGCCGATCGCTACGGCGATGGACAGGGCAACGGTGAGCCCCATGATCAATTTGTCCTTAAAGCTTTCCTGGGCAGGCGCCTGTCCGTCTGCGGAAGCATTTTCTTCATCATCATAAAAACTGGCGGAATAAGTCAGTGTGGACATTCCCAAAACCAGGGAATCTATAAACGCAAAAATTCCTCTTATAATCGGAACCTTTCTAAGTCTCAGTCTGGATACAAGCCCTACATAGGTATCTTTTTTGACCTGCAGCTGTCCGTCAGGCTTTCGCACAGTTACGGCGTAATCATCACCATAGCGCATCATCACACCCTCGATCACAGCCTGGCCGCCAACCTTGGCATATTTCATAATTCACCTGCTTTCTAAACCATAAGCCCCAACATGATTAAAGAGCCGATGGTTTGCAAAATCAGAACTTTTTTACAAAAATAGGTTGAGACTCTGAAGAATCCCAACCTAACTTTTTTATTATTCCTGAGTGATACCATATTTACGATTGAACTTGTCAATACGGCCACGAGCTGCAGCTGCTTTCTGCTGACCTGTATAAAATGAATGGCATTTGGAGCAGATTTCAACGTGGATTTCCGGTTTTGTGGAACCTGTAACGAATTCGTTACCGCAGTTGCATGTTACTTTTGCCTGGTAATACTTTGGATGGATTCCTTCTCTCATGTTTTTCACCTCTCTACGAATATACTCATGTTTTGTTTATTTTTTATTTACTTATTTCAATATCACTCACACTGCGTATGAAGCGTGATCTATTGAAAACAACATAAATTAACCCGTTTCTCTGAACAGCTTTCATATTATATCATGGAACACAACACATTTCAAGTCTTTTAACGATTTATTTTCACGGTAATCATTAAAATATACTTAGATGATTTTTGTCCGCTTAATATTTGCAATAAATTCCCTGTTGGAGCGGGTTCGCATAAACAATTCCAGAATACGTTCCAGAGCCTCCTCAGACTTCATACCGCTTAAGGCCTTACGCATCATATACACAGCTTCCAGTTCTTCCCGCCCAAGAAGAAGTTCTTCCCGCCGTGTCCCTGAACGCTGCAGATCAATCGCCGGGAAAATACGCTTTTCAGACAGCTTACGGTCCAGTACAAGTTCCATATTTCCGGTTCCTTTAAATTCTTCAAAGACTACATCATCCATTTTACTTCCTGTTTCCACAAGTGCCGTAGCCAGAACAGTCAGGCTTCCGCCTTCCCGCATATTTCTGGCAGCGCCAAAAAAACGCTTGGGCATATGCAGCGCTGCGGGATCAAGACCGCCGGAAAGCGTACGACCGCTGGGAGATACAGTCAGATTATAAGCTCTGGCCAGACGGGTAATACTGTCCAGAAGGATTACCACATCTTTTTTATGCTCCACAAGACGTTTTGCACGTTCCAAAACCATTTCTGAAACCCTTTTATGGTGTTCGGGCAATTCATCAAAAGTGGAATAAATGACCTCAACGTTTTCATCTTCAATATATTCTTTAATATCTGTAACTTCTTCGGGACGCTCATCAATAAGTAATATAATCATATTCATATCCGGATGATTGGCATGAATAGATTTGGCAATCTGTTTAAGAAGTGTTGTCTTTCCTGTCTTAGGCGGAGCGACAATCATACCACGCTGCCCCCTTCCAATAGGAGAAACCAGATCCACAATACGCATGGGCAAACTGCCCCGCTCAGTTTCAAGCTGTATACGGCTGTTTGGAAAAATAGGCGTCATATCCTCAAAGTTCATACGCTTGGAGGCTTCAGCCGGATGAAAACCGTTTACAGATTTAACAAACAAAAGGGCGCTGAACTTTTCAGTCTGAGTCTTAATCTTAATATTTCCTTCGATAATATCGCCGGTTTTCAGATTAAAACGGCGAATCTGTGCCGGAGACACATAAATATCATTATCCCCCGGCAAATAATTCTCACAGCGAATAAAGCCAAAACCATCCTGCATCACTTCCAGAATACCGTGGGCAATCTCTCCGCTGTCCAATTCCTCCAGATTCACATCCGGACGCCGCTCATAACGTGGTTCCGGCCGGGCATCCCTGGATGGATCAACACGGGATTCTCTGGGTACATCAACACGGGATTCCCTGGGTATTTCGGGACGGAATTCTCTTGCACTCTCCGGTCGGGCATCTCTTGACTGCTCGGTACGGATTTCTGCAGATGCCTCGCCTCTTCCGTCATTATCCCGCGATTCACCGCGGCCACTCCAGCGCTGGTCCGTACGTGATTCACTGCGGAATCCCTGTCCGCCCTCTCTCATTCTTATACTGCCTCTGCTTCTGACAGGCCCGGCTGACATGCCTTTGCCCGAAGTCGTTTTGACTGACATACCTTCTTCCTGAGCCGCCAAGACCTCCTGTCTTTTTCCTTCCTGGTGTTCCTGCTTTTGCTCCTCCGGTACGCTTTTGGATGCTTCCGGCAGCTTTGGAGAAGTCTCTGATACCTGCTGGCCGCTCTCAGAGGCCAAAGATTGTTCCTGCTGCCGAGCCTCCAGATCGCACAGAATCTGAACCAGCTGTGCCTTTCGCATTGTCGAAGTGTTTTTGATCCCCTGAGCTTTGACAATTTCCTTTAACTGAGCAAGTGTCAGCGTACTATATTTTTCAGCCATAAAAAATCTGCCACTCAAAATGCAATTCAATATAGTTTTTGATGATGGATACCATCAGTCCGCAATCCTTCATCATCCCAGATACATTCAAATCCTCAGTCGTTATATAAGACGGTTGGTTTTTCACATGCTCAGCTATTGTTTGATTAGTGGCGTCCGCGCGGAGATGATCAAGCCTGTGATAAAATTTCTGTACCCTGAGCCTTTGTTTCTGTGTATTTGCTCTTTGAGTGGACTCTCCTTTCTTTAAGTTCTCATACTGTGGCAACTGCCTTTGCAATTTTACAAGCTTTCTTTCATATTTTTTATACTTTTAGGATTTTCGTATTTCTTCCATTTTGTTTTTAGAGTTTCTTCTATCCCCCAGCATTATAAAGGTTTAATGAAACCACCAAGTCATTGCACAAAATCTTTTGATTTGTAATTAGTAATTTTATCATCGCATTGTTCATTATAATGTTTTACATACTATAGCTGGGATTAATAAAAGAATATAGAATCGTTAACGATCTTGGAACTCGAAGACTCTTTGATTTTAATTATACACATTTTGACAAAAAAAGAAAGTTCTTTTTATCGACATTTTATAACACATTGTCGATAAAAGCCAGTTTATGAAAGTTTTAATTTTATTTCTTTCATTTTATACCGCCCGCGCCCTTCTGCTTTTTTGCTATATTTCACAGTATATTTTCAGATTATATACAAAATTTTTATATTTTTTCTCACTTCATTGTATTGAAATTACTGAATGAGTATAGTATAATACCTGCATAATCAATATGGCGCTTATAAAATTCACATCCGGCGTCCTACATGATATTTTATTTGAAGGAGGAAATTTCCATGTCATACGTTGATCGTGTCATTGAAAGTGTAGTTGCAAAAAATCCAAATGAGCCTGAATTTATCCAGGCTGTTACTGAGGTATTAAACTCCCTTCGTCTTGTTGTAGACAAAGATGAAAAATATCAGAACGAATCTCTCCTTGAAAGAATTGTTGAACCGGAACGCGTCATCATGTTCCGCGTCCCATGGGTTGATGATCAGGGCAAGATTCAGGTCAACAGAGGTTATCGTGTACAGTTTAACAGTGCCATCGGGCCTTACAAAGGCGGCCTTCGTCTGCATCCTTCTGTAAATTTAAGCATTATTAAATTCCTGGGATTTGAACAGATTTTCAAAAACTCTCTTACAGGTCTGCCAATCGGCGGCGGCAAAGGCGGCTCCGATTTTGATCCAAAAGGCAAATCCGACCGTGAAATTATGGCCTTCTGCCAGAGCTTTATGACCGAATTATACAGACACATCGGCGCTGACACAGACGTTCCTGCCGGCGATATCGGTACAGGTGCCCGTGAAATCGGTTATATGTACGGACAGTACAAGAGAATCCGCAATATTTCCGAAGGCGTACTGACAGGAAAGGGTCTGACCTACGGCGGTTCCCTGGCCCGTACAGAAGCTACAGGCTATGGTCTTGTCTACTTTGTTGAAGAATTATTAAAATCCAGAAATAATACAATCGAAGGAAAAACCATCGCCGTTTCCGGTGCCGGAAATGTTGCAACTTATGCCATTCAGAAAGCTCAGTCTCTGGGCGCAAAGGTTGTCACCTGCTCCGATTCCACAGGCTGGGTATACGATCCGGACGGCATTGATCTTGCTGCATTAAAGGAAATCAAAGAGGTTAAGCGGGCACGCCTTACCGAATATAAAAACTACCGTCCAAATTCTGAATATCATGAAGGCCGTGGTGTATGGAGCGTTAAATGTGACATTGCCCTTCCATGTGCGACACAAAACGAACTGTTCCTCGAGGATGCAAAGGCACTTGTAGCCAATGGCTGCATGGTTGTTGCCGAAGGAGCCAACATGCCGACCACAATGGATGCCACAGAATACCTGATGGAAAACGGCGTATACTTCTGCCCCGGAAAAGCAGCCAATGCCGGTGGTGTAGCCACATCTGCCCTGGAAATGTCCCAGAACAGCATGAGATACAGCTGGACATTTGAAGAAGTTGACGCGAAGCTGAAACAGATCATGGTCGATATTTTCCACAATGTGGATGATGCAGCAAAAGCTTACGGGGTTGAAAACAATTTTGTTGCAGGCGCAAACATTGCAGGCTTCAAAAAGGTTGCAGATGCCATGATCGCCCAGGGTGTATGCTGATCAAATAAAACCCTGATATAAAAAGATGCATTTTTAAAAGAGAGCTTTCTGGCACGTTTGATATTAAGCGTTCAGTAAAGCTCTCTTTTGCTGTGTCGAATTTTGTCAATCAAAAACCTTTGACAGCGGCTGCAGTGTATGCTATTTTTTAATTAGCATTCTTCTCTCTCCATGCATCAAACTGCCTTTGTTTTTCCATGATGATGTCATCAATCCCCGCCTCTTTCAATTTTGCATTAAACGCTTCCAGCATCTCCAAATCCAGTCCACCGCAAAGCAATCCATATTTATATTGTTCCACAAGATCCTGACAGGCCCGTACCTGAGATTCAACCGGCGTACTGTCATAGGAAAAACCAAACGCCGGCGATCTTGGAGCGCTGGCCATATTTTCGGCCTGAATCTCGTAAAGCTTTGGATCATTTCCTGCCTTTACATGATCTAACAGCGTATTGCCAAACAGCCATGTCTGAACACAGGGATACGGACTTTCAGCCGCCGTTATCCCAGGCGGATAGTCCACCGTTCCGTCCTGAGTAAACACATAGTGTTTCCCGGGAACACCATAAGCCATTAAATTGACGATTTCCGGATCCGTATACATCAGATTTAAAAATTTCATAGCACCCACAGGATTTTTGCTTGAAGCAGGAATACAGTTAATTGCTTCATCATAATCTCTGCTTATAAGCACAGGCTTCATCATACAGACTGCCGTAAAGTCATAACCTGTACTCTGTTTATACTGAGCTTCTACCCCCTGCTGGGTGTACACAATATCCGCAAATGCTTCTCCGGTTCCCAATAGTTCTGTTGCTGATGCCATATTCAAAGCCTTTTCCCGGGATATATAGCCTAAGCTGCTCCATCGCATGGCCAGCCGGACAAGTTTTTCAAAAGCCTGGGTTTCATATAAATTCACTACCTGATTGGAATTTTCACCGAGCATAAGCACCCCCAGTTCATCGTTCATGGGATCATAATTGATCAGCTTTTCCAGAAGAATTTTAGAGTTTGGTACAATACAGATCTCCATATCCGGATGGGCCTTTCGTACACCTTGAAACACATCCTCTAAAATCTTTAAATTTTCATCCATATCCATAATATCATCCACAGGCATGATTCCACGAATATCTACCCCGGTCTCCTCCAACAGATCTCTTCGCATGATAAAATGGGCAGACATTGCCCGCCCGGCTACCACAGGCACACCATATCGATGTTCTCCAATCACGGCCCTGTCATAAAGCTCTCCTAAAGCCGCTTTAATTCCCTGACCATAGGTTTCCACAAGACGATTCAAATCCAACAGTTCTCCCTTAAGCGCCAGCTGATCATAGTTTCCCTGCACAGTCAGCAGGTCAACCTCACCGTCATTTTGCATCATCAGTGAAACCTGCTGATTATAAGATGCTTTTAAAACAGGACGCAGCAAAACACGCACCCCGATTTTTTTCACCGTAATTTTGTTAATCGCCTCCTGAACATCGTGAAGTCCGTCAGGGATCGATGTATAACACGGATACATATATACAATATCTTCCACCTGATCATCTGACGGAATACACGCCTCTGATTTTGACTGAGCGGCCTGTGCGCAGCCGGTCAGTACGCCCGACAGCCCCTGTATACACAGACACAGCACAACGCCCCCAAAAACATACCTTTTAAGCTTTAACCTAATCTTCTGCTCCATTTTTATTTCTTCCTCTCACAGACAACACCCTTCAAAAATCCGGCACAGCTTCTATAGATTTCCCCTATATAATTTAACATATTTTCTCCCATACAGCAATCAGCCGAAAACAAAGGTCGATGGGACACTTTACTTTCGGCTGATTACATATTCATAAATCTTTTTGATGCATCTTTATGCCTTCCAGCAGGCAACCTGGTGGCCGTCCTGCCTGTTTGTCAGTAATGGCATGGAGGTTCTGCAGTGTTCATCTGCATAGGGGCATCTGCTGGAAAAAGCACACCCCGCCGGCCGCTGCATAGGGCTTGGTATTTCTCCCTTAATAACCTTTCTGTCCAGTTTTTCTTCCAATTCCGGATCGGGGATAGGCACAGCCTCCAGCAAAGCCTTTGTATATGGATGAAGCGGATTATCATACAATGATTTCCAGTCCGCCAGCTCTACAAGCTGTCCCAGATACATGACCGCCACTCGGTCACTGATATGACGAACCACGGATAAATCATGAGCTATAAATAGATAAGTCAGCCCCAACCTTTGCTGTAATTCTTCCAGAAGATTAATCACCTGCGCTTGGATAGACACATCCAATGCAGATATAGCCTCATCGCACACAATAAAAGAAGGATTTGTGGACAGGGCTCTGGCAATCACAAGACGCTGTCTCTGGCCACCTGAAAACTCATGGGGCACTCTCTGGGCATAAGCCGGATCAAGTCCCACAAGTTCAAACAGTTCTCTGACCCTATTCTCCATCTCTTTTGGTGACATATCCAACTTAAAGTTCTTCATAGGTTCCATAACAATATCCCCGGCCCGCTGTCTCGGATCCAGGGATCCGTATGGATCCTGAAAAATCATGGACATGTTTCTGCGATACGGACGCATTTTTACATCTCCGAAGTTGGTAATATCCGTACCATCAAAAATAATTTTCCCGCCAGTGATATCATTCAGCCTGAGTACGGCTCTTGCAACCGTTGATTTTCCGCAGCCTGACTCTCCCACAAGGCCGAAAGTTTCACCTTTATAGATATCAAAACTCATATCATCTACAGCTTTAACATCTCCAATTTTTTTCCTCATGAAACCTCCGGTTACAGGAAAATAAACTTTTAAATTTTTTACTGACAGACAAATATCATTCTGCCCGCCTTTATGAGAAACCGAAGAATCTGTATTTGTGTAACGAGCCAGATCTTTGGAATCAACGGTCTTTTCACTGGCTTTGGTAATCATCCGATGACAGGCTGCAAAATGATGTTCATCACCTGGCACAGCATGCAGGCAGGGGGTTTTTCCTGCTTTACATCCATCATCCACATATGGACACCGATTCATAAATGCACACTGGTCTTTGCGATCAATCAGATTCGTCACAAAACCATCTATCGGTATCAGTTTTCTGTCTTTGGGATCATTCAGACCCGGAACAGCCCCTAAAAGTCCGATGGTATAAGGGTGAGAAGGATTCTTAAAAATATCTTTTGTTCCCCCATTTTCCACGATTTCACCGGCATACATCACATATACCCGATCAGCGTATCTGGCGACAATACTTAAATTATGGGTCACAATGATAAGTGCGGTTTTTGTCTTTTTTACAATATCCTTCATCAACTCCAGGATCTGTGCCTGAGTGGTTACATCCAAGGCAGTTGTCGCCTCATCGGCAATCAAAAGCTTAGGATTACAAGAAAGCGCCATTGCTATAATAATACGCTGACGCATACCGCCTGAAAACTGATGGGGATATGCATTAAGACGGCTCCTGGCATCAGGTATCCCTACCATTTCCAAAAGCTCTCTGGCCCGTTCCATGGCTTTATGCCGATCCAATTTCATATGCAGCATAATCCCTTCTGTCAGCTGCCGTCCAATAGTCATTACCGGGTTCAAAGAAGTCATCGGCTCCTGAAACACAATACCGATTTTTCCGCCCCTCACTTGACGCATTTCATCACTGTTGCTGCCATAAGCCAAAAGGTTTTTACCCTCAAAAATAATCTCACCATCGGTTATTTTCCCTGGCGGGCAGGGAATAAGCTGAAGGCCGGAATACTGGGTGACTGACTTGCCGCTGCCGCTTTCCCCCACAAAAGCCACAATCTCTCCCTCATCCACATAATAGGAAACGCCATTGACAGCTTTTAAAGTCCCTTTTTCCTGCTTAAATTCCGTTCTCAGATTTTTTACTTCAATCAGATGAGCCACACATTTTCCCTCCTTAATTATAACCCGCGCAGCTTGGGATCCAGCGCGTCTCTGAGTGCATCACCACATACATTAAAGGCCCACACGGTAATTACGATAAATAACCCTGGAACAATGGCAATGGCCGGATTACTGCTTAAATATTTATAACCCTCACTGACCATGGCCCCCCATGACGGTGTCGGCGGATTAATTCCCATTCCCAGGAAACTTAAGGCTGCCTCTGTAAGAATAGCGCTTCCCAGATTCATTGTCATTAACACAAGATTGGGTGAGAGACAATTGGGCAAAATATGCTTAACGGCATTTTTAAACCTGGTGGCACCGCCGATTTTTCCAGCTGTCACATAATCCAGCTGCTTCACAGCAAGAACCTGTCCTCTGGTAAGCCGTGCATAGCTGGGAATCATCACAATACCAATACAAAGCATTACATTTCCCAGTCCCTTTCCAAGAACACCGCCCAGGAAAATAGCCAGAATAATCACCGGTATTGCCATCATAGCATCCATGATACGCATAATAACGGCATCTGCTATTTTC
>QFCH01002687.1_pt1 | contig 60738 bp, 58 predicted proteins | sample 5346071 | NCBI WGS metagenome assembly QFCH01 (sample SAMN09062255, study PRJNA434731) | Human gut metagenome, whole genome shotgun sequencing project. | isolation source: stool timepoint B chromium assembly | host: Homo sapiens | collected 2015
ATCCAACTGTCCAGGTTCAGGCTTTCCGCCATGAGAAGGGCCAGCTTGTGCATCGCCGCCCGGTCTTGGGCATCCTCCAGCCTGGCCGTCGTCTCAAACAGGCCCCAGAGCAGTTCGGCAATCATCTTGCCGTCGTAAGGCTTCAGCAGTTCGCTGTTGGGCAGAGCGTCCTCGCTGCTCCCGCTGCGCAGAAGCTGCCGTTCTCTTTCAATCAGCTCCAGGCTGGCCTGCAGGCTCTCCCGGGGCACTTCCCAGGCTTTGGCAATCAGCTTCACGCCTGCCTCCATGGGAGCCTCATCCCCGATCTTGTCCGGCCCGCCCAGCGCCAGGGCATTGATTGCCTCCTCAGTTATCTGCTGAAGCAGCTTCTCCGGCGCGGGATGCTTCTCAATCTGTTTCATACGTGTGTCCTCCTCGTTATTTTTTGGTGGGCTTCTGACCACAACAATACCCGCTTTTGCGGGATAAAGCTATCACCATACGTAACGAAAAAAATGCCGCAAACCAAGCGATACCAACAATTTCTGTATAGAAAAAGCGGCGCCTGATTTGGCACCGCCCTCATATGGACTGTCCAAGCTTCTGACTTTCGCTCTGCATCTGATCCTGGGTTCTTTCCGGCAGCTGGGCTGTGATCTGATCCAGGAGGCGCCGGCATTGGAACTCCTGCTGGTAGGAGGCGGGGCCCTCTCCATAGAGGAAGCCCTGCACCGCCTGGCGCAGCCCCTCCAGCTGCTCCCGGTCAAAGACCCGTTCCCTGGCCACCAGCCCGGAGCGGAGGGCGAAGTCCTCCCTGGCGCCCTGATAGTCCTCCATGTAGTAGTGGCCGTTGTTGACCCCGCTCCGGTCATAGTCCCGGGCCCAGGTGACGAACTGGGCCCCCAGCAGCGTCTCTGTCCCGGCCAGCACTGTGCCGTTGAACTCTGCCAGCACCCGGTAACCGTCCGCCAGGCCATCCGCCTTCAGAGGTGGGGCATTCTCCAGAAGCGTCATGTACTCCATCACCGTCCCCGCCGCCTCCGTGACCTGGGCCAGGGCGGCCTTTGCCCTGCTGGTGTCCACCCAGGTGGGGTCATACCGGACGGCGCCGCTCTCCGTGACCCGGCACAGGATGCGGCCGTTCCACTCCACCGGGAGCAGGCCGTCCTCCTCCAGCGGCCGGGGCAGCAGCTCCCGCCGCCGCAGGGCGTAGGACAGTTCCTCGAAATAGGTTTCTTTGGTCATATGCGTTCTCCTTCACTACGGGCAAAATGCCCCTTTTAATCATCCTTTTGAGTCCCACGCTCGGGGACTCCATCATGCCATCTTTTCCACGAAAAATCTATTCAGCATATCAGACGAAAAAGTGTGTGCCCTTTTGGGCAGCAGCAACACCTCGCTGGCTGTGTGGCCAATGGATTATTGGTAAAGTTGAAAAACGCCCTTTTTCAATTTACTGGGCAACAAAAAGGCGTCGGCCTGATTGATATGCTTCCTCTATGAAGGACAGTGAAATAAAACACTGTCAACATGGAGAGAGCATATCAAACAAACCGGCGCACTGTTTTTTGTATATCATTTTTATCCCTTCAGCGCCCTGGCTGGCCTTCAAATAGGGCACTAAAGTGCGGCACGTTGGGCAAATACGAAAAACCCTGGGAAACTACCGCCATAACAGCCATTTCCCCTCGAAAATATCTTTTTTGGAGCAGGGCAATTTCAGGGGAAACAAAAAAAGCCACACCCTCTGATACTCTAAGCGTTCCTCTTAAAATATCCAGATCGGTGTGGCTTTATGATTTCCTGACTTCTTCTTGATAGCTAACTGGGGACTCCCGGGCTACTGCTTTGCCATACCCTTTTTGAGCTGTCTTATTTTTCACCACCGTTCATTTTAGGGACTGGCTTCTAATGGTTAGTTAATCTTTCCCCAACATAGCCATTCTCTGGATCCCGTCAGTAGGACTACCAGTGGGACGAAATCTCCTGGGCACACTCTCCCTTAAATATGGCCATCAGGGAAAGAATCGTATCATAGAGAAGGACAATCATAAATACGATCATACAGACAGCCTCGATGTAGTAAAAGGGAGCTACAGAGTAGTGTAGTATGTCGGACACAGCTCCGTTGGTCAGCTGACGATTGGCTCGGAAGAAGGTAGCATAGGTCATGATGCCTGCTAGCACTGTGGAGAGCAGATTACCCAGGAAGAAGGGAATAAACTTGCTGCGGCCTGGAAACCGCTCAATGAGTAAGGTCATGTGGATGTGGGTCTTATGTACCTGTCCGTAGGCAAAGGAGGCAAAAACCGTACACATCAGGGTAGACTGTGAGATCTCATAGGCGCCCAGTATTGATTGTCCGGTAAGCTTGTTCATCACCACATCCGCCACATTGAGCAACATTAGGAAGGCCACGCCCACAAAGCTAACCCATGCTACACCATTTGCAAATTTGTTTAGTGCCTGACCAAGTTTCTTCATCTTGTTTCCTCCCTATAGCCCAAGTAGATTAGGCACAACGGTTGCGATCTGCGGGAAGATGACTAGCAATGCAATAGCGACAAACAGGGTTCCGATAAAAGGCAGGACTCCTTTAAAAATCGTACCCAGCGACAGCTTTCGGTCGATACCTTTTACCACAAAGCAGCACATGCCTACCGGCGGAGAAATAGAGCCGAAATTCATGACCAAAATGACGTAGACACCAAACCAAATAGGATCAAATCCCAGTGCGGTAACAATTGGGAAGAAAATAGGAACGGTCATCATCATCATAGCCATAGCGTCCATGATCATACCCAAGAAGACATATATGAGAGTAATGAGCGCCAGGATGATATACTTGGATACGTGCATATTTTCAATCGTAGCTGCCAGAGTCATGGGCAGCTGGGTAATCGCCAGGAAGGAACTAAACACACTGGCGCCAATAACAATAAAGAATGTCATGGCGAAGGTGCCGGTACACTCCTTGATCGCATCCAACACATTATTCTTAGTAAAGGTACGGCCGGGAAAGATCATCATTAACATAGCCAGGAAGGAACCAATCGCAGCGGCCTGTGCCACAGAGAACCAGCCAGAGAACATGCCGCCTAACACTAACCCGAAAAGAATAACTACGCCTAATATTTCTTTGATAGAGAGGAAGCGTTCCTTCCAAGAGCACTTTGAGGTTGGGGGTGCAATGCCCGGGCACACCTTGCACCAAATCACCACAGTAATGATGCCCAAACCAGCCTGGAGTATGCCGGGCAGAATACCAGCCGAGAACAGTGCATTGACAGAGCTAGTTGTGAGCACAGCATACAGGATCATAGGTGTGCTGGGTGGGATCAAGATTCCTAATGTGCCGCCAAAAGCAATAGATCCAGTAGATAGACGGTCGTCATATCCATCCTTACGCATTTCGGGCAAAGAGACTGCCCCCATGGTAGCGCAAGTCGCGGGTGTGGAACCACAGATGGCGCCAAAGCCGGCGCAGGCGGCGATAGTAGCGCAGGCCAAGTTGCCCGGCACACGGGAGAGCCATTTCTTGGTAAAGTCGAACAAGCCCGACGACAGTCTGGCCCGGTAGGCAAAGCTGCCCATCAGGATAAACAAAGGTACGACGATCATGCTGTAACTGCCCGCCTGGGTAGAGGGGACAGTAGACAGCACCGAGATGGCTGCCTTGAAGTTTGTCATAATGGCAAACCCAAAGAAGCCAACGGCCATCAGAGCCATGCCGATATTCATACCCATGAAGATGAGTACCAGCAGGGCCACGATGCCAAGCAAACCTACGGTTGTTGCATCCACGAGAAAACCCTCCTATTCTTTCTTATTTGGCATCGTGCACGCCTCATTCGGCGTATTTGTCATACGCCTCTTGGCAGGCTTGGAAGTAGGCAAGAGCATCAAAGGTATCCGTGGAATATGCATCAGCCCAGCTGTCGGCATAGGTATCAGCCACCTGCTGGAAGCGGTTGTGATCCTCCTGAGATAATTCGGCTACGGCACAACCGGTAGCCAGTAGCTCCTGCATATTTTGGTCAGCGGTCTGATCCCACATTTCGGCAAACTTGAGGGATGCGTCCACACCAGACCATTCCTCAAACACGGCCTGGTACTCCGGGGGAAGGGAATTCCAGGTCTCCATGTTCATAATGGTAATAAAAGGTGCCTGGAACATCTGTATATCCACGATGGATTTTGTAATTTCATCCAGGCTGTAGTCCGCTACGCCAGTGGGCTCCAGGGCATAGCCTTGGATGTTGTTTTTGGAAAGATTGTCGTAAATGTCGTTGGGAGCCATGGAGATCACGTTACACCCCAGAGCCCCTAGCACCTCAGCGATGCCACCGCTGGGAGAGCGGACAGACAGACCTTTTAGATCGTCTAAAGACTCCACCTGGGTGTTGGTATAGACATAATTGACCGGATTGGGAAACATGACCAAAACCTTAAAGTCAGACCACTCGTCCCGCATCTCAGGAAACTGTTCCCACAGATCCCACAGTACACGTGTGCCCTGGACACAGCTCTGGACGCCTTGACCGGGCACCGCGATAACATCTGTGAGGGGGTACTGTCCATAATAAAAGGAGGTAAAGACCCATCCGATGTCACAGGCTCCGTCGGCAACCATATCCACTACATCTGCCGAAGATGCCAGAGTGCCTGAGCCATAGAGGTTGATCTCCACATGCCCGTTGGTCTTCTCCTCAATGTCGTCAAACATAGCCTGGAATTGATTCCCAATTGGCGTGTCTGCGGGGGTATGCATAGAGAAGGTCAAGCGATAGTGATCCTCTGTGGTTCCCTGCTTCTTCGGCACGCCACAGGAAGCCAGGGTAAACACCATAGCTGCGGTAAGAATTAGCGCGGATGTCCGTTTCATATATTTTCTCCTCTCTCAGCCGATCCACTAACGACGGGCGCCCCCAAAGAGTCCGCCCGCGCAGCGGGTTGACTTACTCGATGGTGAAGAGCACGGTGCCGGACTTGACCTTGTCACCGACAGAGACCAGGACGTCCTTGACAACTCCATCCTTTGGGCAGGGGATGGGCTGCTCCATTTTCATGGCCTCCATAGTGCCCAGGTTATCGCGGGCCTTTACGGTGTCGCCGGGCTTGACGTTGATGGCGACAATGGTGCCGGGGATGCGTGCTTTGATTTCCATAATAAGTTCCTCCCTTAATCAAATATCACTGTGCATCGTTTTTACACCATGCCTATGGTGGTGACGAAGATACCGGCGGCAATGGCGGAGGTGATGACGCCGGAGATATTGGCACCCATGGCCACCGGCAGGATAACGGCGAAGGGATTTTCATCCTGGGCGGCGTGCTGGGCCAGCTTGGCGGTGGTGGGCACGCAGGAAACGCCCGCGATGCCGATGGTGGGGTTAAAGTCCTCGCGCTTGGCTTTGTGCACCAAATACATGAGCCAGCCGCCCAGCAGGCCGCCCACCGCGGAGATAGCCAGGGCAAGAATCCCGATGACCAGAATAATGATCACAGTGGGATTGAGAATGGTGGAGGCCTCGCACAGCACCCCCAGGATCAGGCCCAGGAAGAAGGTGCCGAAATAGGAGAGGCCCTCCTCGAGCAGCTCCGTGTACTTGTTGATTTTGGCCTCCTTTACGGCCATGCCGATGAAGAAGGACAGCAGCAGGGGAGCGGCTACGGGCAGCAGCAGGCAGAGGACGGTACAGGTGATGATGATAAACAGGAATTTGGACTTTTGAGAGACCTCGGGAACCTCAACATACATGTCAATGCCGCGGTACTTTTTGGGCACCATCAGCTTGATGATGTAGGGATATCCGCCGTAAGTCAGGCTTAAGTACAGATATGCAATGATGGAGATGGGCACAAACAGCTCAGGAGCCATCATCAAAGAGGAAAAGAGTACCATGGGGCCATCCGCACCGCCGATCGTAGCCATAGCGGCAGACTGCTCCGGCGTCAGCCCAAAGGCCAGTACGCCCGCCGCCAGCGCGGCAAAGGTTCCCATTTCAGCAAAAATGGCGATAATCATGGAGCTCCAGGGCTTTGCCAGCAAAAAGCTGATCTCGCTCCGTGCTCCGATGCCCATGAAGACCAGACAGGCAATCAGACCGTTGGAAAAGGTCAGATTATAGATTGGCTGGAGAAAATTGACCTGCATGGCATCCACAATGGCCGAAGCATCGGAGACAAGCGGGTCCAGCAGCAGATTGCCGACGGTTCCGGAAGTAAGGAACATCATGCCGCAGTTCACCGCCATCATGCCGATTCCCATCGGAACCATGATCAGCGGCTCCAGCGTCCGCTTGAACCCCAGGCAGGCCAAAACAAAGCCGAATACAATGAGGACAATACGGGCCACCGCGATTACGGGTTCCACCGCAAAGAAGGTTCCGATGCCGGGAAACAGCTGCATAAAGAACTCCATGTTACGGCTCCCCCTCTCCGTCGTCCGTCTGGCCCGGGCGGCTGGTCAGCTTGCTGATACCCACGATGATGGCCACCACCAGCAGGGAAATCACCGCCGTCAGACCGTAGGTCATGGCTGTGTATGGAATAATACCCATATCTCGTTTCAACTCCTTACAGCGGCATATTCCCCCGGGGATGGGGCTGCCGCTCCTTATTGATCAGCAACTCCAGCGCCTCCAGCAGCCGCGCCCTGGTCTCCGAGGGGCGGATGACCAGATCCACGAAGCCGCGGGAGGCCGCCATATATGGCGTGGCAAACTGCTCGGAATAGAGCTGAATTTTTTCCCGGCGGGCCGCTTTCGGATCCTCCGCCGCCTGGATCTCTTTACGGAAGACCACGTTGGCCGCGCCGGCCGCGCCCATGACCGCAATCTCCGCGGTGGGCCAGGCGTATACAAAATCCGCGCCCAAATCCTTGGAGCACATGGCCAGATAGGAGCCGCCATAGGCCTTGCGCAGCACCACGGTCAGCTTGGGCACCTCCGCCACCGAGTAGACATAGAGCAGCTTGGCTCCGTGGCGGATGATGCCGGCGTGCTCTTGGTCGGCGCCGGGCAGGAAGCCCGGTACATCCACCAGGTTGATCAGCGGAATTCCGAAGGCATCGCAGAGCTGGATGAAGCGGGCGGCCTTGTCTGAAGCGTTGATGTCCAGGCTTCCGCCCATAGAAAAGGGCTGATTGGCAATTACGCCCACGCTGTGCCCGCCCAGGCGGCCGAAGCAGGTGATAATGTTGTCGGCATAATAGGGCTGCAACTCCATTACGCTGTCTTCATCTAAAAGGATGCGGACAACATCGTGCATGTCATAGGGCAGGGAGGAGTCGTCTGGAATCACCGTGTCCAGCAGAGGCTGTAATTCCTCATGCTCGGTAAAATTCATTAGGGGAGGCCGATCCCCTGCCTTGGAGGGGAGATAGCTGAGCAGGCATCGGACCGCTCCCAGGGCCTCCTCTTCGCTGCGCGCGGAAAGGTGTGCCACTCCAGACATAGTGGTATGGGTATCCGCTCCGCCCAGATCCTCCGCAGAGATCTCCTCGCCCGTGGTGGCCGCTACCACCGCGGGACCGGTGATAAACATCTGACTCTCCTTTTCCACCATGACAATCAGGTCCGTCAGGGCGGGGGAGTAGACCGCGCCGCCCGCGCAGGGACCCATGATGACGGAGATCTGCGGGATACGTCCGGAAGAGCAGGCGTTGCGGTAGAAAATCTGCCCATAGCCGGATAGGGCGTCCACCGCCTCCTGAATGCGGGCGCCGCCGGAGTCGCACAGGCCCACCACGGGGCAGCCCGCCTCCAGAGCCATGTCCATGATTTTGCAGATCTTGGCCGCGTGCATCTCGCCCAGAGACCCGCCCTGGGCGGTAAAGTCCTGAGCGTATACAAAAACCGTGCGCCCGTCGATCTTGCCGTAACCGGTAACCACGCCGTCGGCCGGGATGTCCTTATCCCCCATACCGAAGGAGGTACAGCGGTGGCGCACAAAGCGGTCCACCTCTGTAAAAGTGCCGGTATCCATCAGCAATTCAATCCGTTCACGGGCCGTCCGCTTCCCCAGCGCGTGCTGCTTCTCCACCGCTTTAGGGCCGCCGCACCGCAGCACACGGGCCGAATGCGCGTCAAGCTGAGCCAGCTTTTCCGCCGTAGTCATTGTCCTCACTTCCTTTCACACAATTCCAGCAGGACACCGTGGGTAGCCTTGGGGTGGAGGAAGGCGATCCGGGCCCCGCCGGCGCCGTACCGCGGCGTCTGGTCAATGAGCCGGACGCCCTTTTCCTTCAACTCCGCCAGGGCGGCGTCAATGTCGTCCACCCGGATGGCGATGTGCTGAATGCCCTCGCCGTTCTTCTCAATGAAGCGGGCGATGGGGCCCTCCGGGGAGGTGCTCTCCAGCAGCTCCAGCTCACTATCGCCGCAGGGCAGGAACGCAACAGTCACCTGCTGCTCCTGGACAACTTCCGTGCCCTTGCTGTGCAGGCCCAGCGTCTCCTCATACCACTTCACCGAAGCCGCCAGATCCTTGACCGCGATACCGACATGATCAACTCTTGTGCAATTCATAACCGGGACCTCCTCCACTGATTTGTGTTACAAATTCCTCCGCCCAACGATAGGGGCTCTCTGTCCTGGACTGGAACCGCTCCAGGCTCTGAGCGAACATGGGGCTGTCCAGCAGGGGACGCAGCAGGCGCTGCTCGATGCCCTCCCGCACCAGGGTCAGAAGCTCGCTGCGCAGGCGCAAGGCGCGGCGGCGGGCCAGCTCTCCGTTCCCGTCCAGGAGGAGGTACTGGCGCTCCAGCTCCTCGCAGAGCTCCGTCACACCCGTGCCCTGAGAGGCCGAGACCAGGAGCACTGGCAGCGGGCGCTTCTCCTCCTCTCCCAGCTCCAGCATGGCCCGCAGCTCATTGGCCGTTCGATCCGCGCCGGGCCGATCCGCCTTGTTGACCGCGAACAGGTCGCCGATCTCCAGAATACCGGCCTTGATGGCCTGCACATCGTCCCCCAATCCGGGGACATTCAGCACCAGCACCAGGTCGGCGATCTCCATGACCGCCACCTCGGACTGCCCTACACCTACGGTTTCCAGCAAAATCAGGTCATAGCCGCAGGCGTCCAGTGCGTGGACCGCTCCCGCCGTGGCGGGCGACAGGCCGCCCAGCTGTCCCCGTGTGCCCATGGAGCGGATGAACACCCCGGTATCCAGGGTCAAATCCCCCATCCGCACCCGGTCGCCCAGGATGGCGCCGCCGGTAAAGGGACTCGTGGGATCCACCGCGATGATGCCAACGCGCAGGCCCTTGGCCCGCCAGCACTTGGTCAAGGCGTTGGTCAGCGTGCTCTTGCCCGCCCCTGGGGGACCGGTGATGCCAAAGATGCGGGCCCGCCCGGTGTGGGGCCAGAGTTGGGTGAGGACGGAGCGCGCCATTTCCCCACCCTGTTCGATGTGGCTGATCAGGCGGGCCACCGCGCGTTTATCACCCGTCCGGCCCCGCTCCAGCAGTGCTGCAAAGTCATCCGTCATCCCTGGCACCACAGTGATCCTGCAGGAACTTCACCGTCTCCGCAGTGGGTGTGCCAGGCGTAAAGACCTCGGACACACCGGCCTTTTTCAGCTCTGGAATATCATCTTCCGGGATGACGCCGCCGCCGAACACCAAAATACCGTCAGCCTCCTGCTCTTTCAGCAGCTCGATCACCCGTGGGAACAGATAGTTGTGGGCCCCGGAGAGCAGGGAGAGTCCTACCGCGTCCACGTCCTCGGACACAGCCGCCTCCACAATCTGCTCCGGTGTCTGGCGCAGGCCGGTGTAAATCACCTCAAAGCCGGCGTCACGCAGCGCCCGGGCCACTACCTTGGCTCCGCGGTCATGGCCGTCCAGGCCGGGCTTGGCAATCAGAACCCGGATCTTCTTTTCACTCATCTCAAAGCACCTCCATCGGACGGTATTCGCCGAACACCTTGCGCAGCTCGCCGCAGATTTCTCCTTCGGTGCAGTACACCCTGGCGCAGTCCAGAATATAGGGCATCAGGTTGTCGCTGCCCTCCGCCGCCGTGCGCAGGGCGTCCAGCCGCTGGCGCACCAGTACGTTGTCCCGGGCCGCCTTCATCTCCTGCAGCTTCTTGATCTGGTTGGCCGCCACCGAGGCGTCAATGTGCAGCAGCCCCTTGGCCGGCGGCTCCTCGATGGTGAACTTGTTGACGCCCACCACGATCTGCTCGCCGCTCTCCACCTGGCGCTGATACTGGTAAGAGCTCTCCGCGATCTCTCGCTGGATGTAGCCCTGCTCAATGGCCTTGACCGCTCCGCCCATGGCGTCGATCTTTTCGATGTACGCCTCGGCTGCGGCCTGGAGCTCGTCGGTCATGCGCTCCACATAGTAGCTGCCGCCCAGGGGATCAATGCTGTCAGCCACACCGCTTTCATAGGCAACAATCTGCTGGGTGCGCAGGGCGATCCGCACGGAGTCCTCCGTCGGGAGGGCCAGCGCCTCATCGCGGCTGTTGGTGTGCAGGGACTGGGTGCCCCCCAGCACAGCCGCCAATGTCTGGATGGCCACGCGCACAATGTTGTTGTCCGGCTGCTGTGCCGTAAGCGTGGAGCCGCCGGTCTGTGTGTGGAAGCGCAGCATCATGGAGCGGTCCTTTTTGGCATGGAAGCGCTCCTTCATGATTTTGGCCCACAGCCGGCGGGCCGCCCGGTATTTCGCGACCTCTTCCAGCAGATTGTTGTGTGCATTGAAGAAGAAGGAGAGCCGGCCGGCAAATTCGTCGATGTCCATCCCGGCCTCCAGCGCGGCCTCCACATAGGCGATGCCGTCGGCCAGGGTAAAGGCGATCTCCTGCGCCGCGGTGGAGCCGGCCTCCCGGATGTGGTAGCCGGAGATGGAAATGGTGTTCCACTTCGGCACGTTCTGGGAGCAGAATTCAAAGGTGTTCGTGATCAGACGCATGGAGGGCGCCGGTGGGAAAATGTATGTACCTCTGGCTGCGTACTCCTTGAGGATATCATTCTGGATAGTACCCTTGAGGGCGGAGGCCGGCACTCCCTGCTTCTCGGCGGCTGCAATATAGAAGGCCAGCAGAACTGCCGCGGGGGCGTTGATGGTCATGGAGGAGCTTACCTTGTCCAGGGGAATCCCCTGGAACAGCACCTCCATATCCGCCAGGGAGTCGATGGCCACTCCTACCTTACCCACCTCGCCATGGGCCATGGGGTCGTCCGAGTCATAGCCGATCTGCGTCGGGAGATCAAAGGCGATGGACAGGCCCGTCTGCCCCTGCTCCAACAGATAGCGGTACCGCTTGTTGGACTCCTCCGCTGTGGCAAAGCCGGCATACTGCCGCATCGTCCAGAAGCGCCCGCGGTACATGGTGGGCTGGATTCCGCGGGTAAAAGGATACTGCCCGGGGTAGCCAAGCCGCTCCTCATAGCCGCCTGCAGCATCCTCCGGCGTGTACAGCCGCTCCACCGGAATCCCACTGCTGGTCTCGAAGCTGGCCCGGCGCTCTGGGTTCTTGGCCAGGGCCTTTGCCACAGTCCCAGATTCCCACTGTTCTTTCCCGTTCATTTCACACACTCCTTCTGCTTCTGCCAGCCGCAACTCAGGCCAAGTAAGAGATGACCAGCATCTTGGCCACGGTACTGCCCGTGTTCTTGCTCTCCCGGCCCTGGTCCGGGCTCATGTGGATGGAGTCCCCTGCGTGGAGCACGTGTTGGATGCCGTCATCGGTGATCACCGTCATCTCGCCCTCCACGATGTAGTACAGCAGTTCCTTCGGGGACTTGGCCATCTTTGCCCCGCCTCCAGGCTGGAAGTGGGACAGGCCCAAAGTGATGTGCCCACCCACGTCGGCGGCATCATGGAGGCGGGTTGCCAACATATTATAGTGGCCGGCGGCCTCATAGGGCTTGGCCTCGTCAGCCTTTGTCACGCGATAGCTCATGGTGTTTACCTCCTACAATTTATTGGACAGTCTCCACGACCGTAGCCATGCCCATGCCGCCAGCAATACAGAGGGTGGCAAGGCCATAGCGCAGGCCGCGCTTGTTCATCTCGTGTACCAGGGTCACCAGAATACGGCTACCGGAGGAGCCGATGGGATGCCCCAGGGCGATGGCGCCGCCATTAACGTTGATGATGCCCATCCGATCCTGAAGCCCCAACTCCCGGATACAGCCGATGGACTGGGCGGCAAAAGCCTCGTTGAGCTCGATGAGCTGTATGTCATCCAGCCGCAGGCCGGCCATCTCCAGCGCTTTCTGGGTGGCAGGCACGGGGCCCAGCCCCATGTAGCGTGGGTTCACGCCAGCGGAGGCCACGCCTAGGATCCGAGCCAGGGGCTTGAGCCCCTGCTCTTCAGCCAGCTGTGCGTCCATTAGTACCAGCATAGAGGCGCCGTCGTTGCGCCCGGAGGAGTTGCCCGCCGTCACCGTGCCATCAGGCGGAAGGAAGGCGGGCTTCAGCCGGGACAGGAGCTTCAGAGAGGTCTCCCGGGGAAACTCGTCGGTATCAAAGATCTTGTCTGGCTTCTTCCGGCCTTGGGGTACGGTGAGGGGCACAATCTCATCCTTAAAGCGGCCAGCCGCAATGGCGGCCCGGGCCTTCTCCTGGGAGGCCAGAGCAAAACGATCCTGCTCTTCCCGGGTGATACCCATCTTAGCGGCAATATTTTCTGCCGTAATACCCATGTTGAACCTGCCATAGATGTCCTGGGGCTGGGAACAAAATTGGGCCTCCGTGAGAGAGTCCTTCAGCTGAGTGGTTCCCGTACCCACTCCCCAGCGAGCGTCGGACAGATAGAAAATAGCATTGGACATGCTTTCTGTGCCGCCGGCCAACACTACCTGATCCTGTCCGGTGCGTATGGCGTTGAAGCCGCAATTTACTGCCAGCATACCGGAGGCGCATGCACACATCACCGTGCTGGCGGGCACCGTCTCCGGTATGCCTGCCAGAAGGGCGGCATACCGGGCGGTGTTGGAACAATCGGAGGACTGCCGACAGTGACCCAGGAAGATCTCATCCACCTGGCCTGGCTCCAAGCCGGTGCGCTCCAGGGCGGCAATCATTACCGCCCTGGCCAGCGCGTCGGCCTTCAGCGGCCGTAGGCTTCCCCCAAAGGAACCCACCGCAGTACGGCAGGCGTCTACGATTACCACATTTCTCATGGATGTACTCCTAAATGGTGGCATCAATCAGGTCTCCGGTTGCCTGGAGCACCCGGAAGAGCAAATGATCCCGCTTGGCGCACAACTCCTCCCGGCTACGGCCTGCATAGTCGTAAAAGCCCTTGCCTGTCTTGATGCCCAATTCTCCCTTGTCCACGTGGTCGAATAGGGCTGCAGGGTGTTTGCTAGTCTCCGGCATCACATAGCTGCCATTGATAATGTTGTTGGCGCTGATGTCCAGGCCGGTAAAGTCGTACCGCTGTACCAGGCCCAGCACCATGCCCCGGGGCATGAGGGATGCCTTTACCGCCATATCCATCTGTTCGGGTGTACACACACCATTCTCCAGCAGGTAGAACACCTCGGTGTTCAATAGGATCTGGATACGGTTAATGATGTAGCCGGGGACATATTTCTCCAGACGAACCGGCTTCTTGCCGCAGGCCCGCAGCAGGGCCAGAATGGTCTCCATGGTCTCCTCGCTGGTCTCCTCCCCCTTAGCCACTTCTACCAGAGGTAGGATCTGGGGTGGAGCAAACCAGTGGGCGGCGGCAAAGTTTGTGCGGCGGCCCTCCGGCACCAGCTCAAAGGGGTTCAGGGCTGAGGCATTGGACACCAGGATTGCCTCCGTGGGCAAGATGGCGTCCACCTCTCCAAAAACGGATTTCTTGATCTGGGGCTTCTCCGCCACCGTCTCCTGGACAAACTGCACGCCGTCCAGAGCCTCGGCCAGCACCGTGGTGAAGGAGACTCGCTTGTAAGTGGCGTCCGCCTCCTCCACGGTGAGCAGCTCCTCGTCCACGAAGGTGTCCAGGTTTGACAGCAGCATAGCCCGTGCCTTGACCAAGGCCGACTCGCTGATGTCATAGAGGCACACCTCTCTGCCGCTCATGGCATAGCACTGGGCGATGCCCGGGCCCATGGTACCGGCGCCCAGCACCGCAATACGTTGAATTTCTTCCAGCTTCATGGCCGGCATCCTCCCATTTTCTCAGATATGCTTAGTCAGGCCCAGGATCTCTCTGGCCTCGTCCGGTGCGGCAATGCTCCGCCCAGCCAGTTCCCCCAACTTGACCGCCCGCTCCACCAGCGAGACGTTAGTAGCCAGCACGCCCTTCTCCATCAGGATGTTGTCCTCCAAGCCAACCCGCAGGCCATCGCAGCCCTCGGCCAGTCCCAGAAGCATGCAGGGCATATGATCCCGCCCAATGCCAGTAATAGACCAGGTGGAACCTGGCTGCATTTTGGGCAGCAGGAAGGCCAGGGAGTCCGCGTTACCCCGCATGCCTCCCGCCACGCCCAGCACGAACTGATAGTGGATAGGGCCCTTCAGCACGCCCTTCTTCACGTAGTAGTCCACGTTCCCCATCATGCCGCCGTCAAAGATCTCGCACTCCGGCTTGATGCCCAGCTCCTGGGTGTCATGCCCCAGCTGCTCCAGGAAGGCCGGGCTGTTGGAGAAGATATAGCTGTTGGCCCAGTTCATGGTGCCCGGGTCATAGGAGCACATCTCCGGCTTCAGGATGGGCAGGTGGGCCCGCCGAATGTCCTCCGGCCACTTGGAGCCGGAGGTGGTCAGATTCAGCACCGGATCCACCCCAGCCTTGCCACACTCCTCACGCACCAGATCCACCACCTGGCAGAACCGCTTGGTATCCATGGAGTTGACGCCGTTCTCGTCCCGGACGTGGATGTGGATCACTGCCGCGCCCGCCTTGGCGCAGGCCACGGCGTCCGCCGCGATCTCCTCCGGCGTGATGGGCACACAGGGTGTCTGCTTCTTGGTGGTACCCGCCCCACACAGGGCGGCGGTGATGATCAGTTTCTTTCCCATTGTCCGCTTGCCTCTTTCCTTTCCGCTCAGCCCACAGCGGTCAGGCCGCCGTCAGGGTAGATGATATTGCCCGTCACAAAGTCAGAGGCATGGCTGGCCAGGAAGACGGCGGGGCCCACACAGTCCTGGGGCACCGCCATGCGGCGCATGGGCAGGGCGTCGGCCTGCTGCTTGCGGTAGGCGTCGCCGCCCCGCTGCTCGATGACTGCGGTCATCATGGGGGTCTCGGTGACGGTGGGGGCGATGGCGTTGACGGTGATGCCGTGGGGGCCGAACTCGGCGGCCAGCTGGCGGGTCATCATGTCCACCGCGCCCTTGGTGCTGCAGTAGGCGGCGTTGCCCGGCGCCCGGGTAGCGATCTTGCCGCGCACGGAGGAGACGTTGATGATCTTGCCGTAGCCGTGCTCCATCATCTGCTTGCCGAAGTGCTTGCAGCACATCATCACGCCGGCCACGTTGACGCTGAGCATCTGCTGGAACACGCCCATGTCAAAGTCCTCGGCGGGGAACTTCTTGTTCAGGCCCTGGGAGTTGACCAGGATGTCCACCTGCCCCATGTCCTTCACCGTCGCGGCCACCAGCGCCTTGACGCTCTCCTCGTCGGAGGCGTCCACGGTGTACCAGGCCACGTCCTTGCCGCAAGCCGTCTTGATCTCCTCCACCGCCCGGCGGAGGGACTCCTCCTTCCGGCTGGCAATGGCCACCCGGGCCCCGGCCTCCGCCAGGCCCTGGGCGATGGCCTGACCCAGGCCGCCGGCCCCGCCCACTACCACCGCGTTCTTACCAGCAAGAGAAAACAGTTCCATTTTCTTGACCCTCCTCAAGTTATTTGCCGCTCTCAAAGCGGAAGTCGCCGTCCGGATCGGTGATGGCCAGCACACGCACGATGCAGCCGTCGCCGCCGCGCCACCGCCAGGGGAACGCCATGAAGAAGCACCGCTTGCCGGTGACCTCGTCCAGTTGTCCGCCCACATTCTCAATTCCTGGGATGTGACCCTTTACCATCAGGTTCTTGTGGCCATCCTCCCACAGGGGAAAGTCCACCTTGGGATCCCGGCCATAGGTCTGCTTCCACTCCTCGATCAGGTGGGGCTGGGTGGGGCCAAGGCCGTGGTCCACCAGCTTGGTGGCCAGGGGGTGGTCGTTGGCCTGGCAGCCGTAACCCACCAGCTTCACCTTGTGCTCCACCAGCCAGTTGGCGCCGGCGCCGTTGATGCCGCAGCCGTAGGCGAAGTAGTCGTCACAGTCGGCCCACTTGTGGTGGAAGCCGGTGTTGATCATCACGATATCGCCCTCCTGGATCTTGGGGGTGGCGGCCTCCAGATCCTCGGGAGTGATAATGCCCCACTTTTCCTTGGGGATGGACACGCACACACCGGTGCCGCACAACTGCCACAGGGGATAGTCCATAATGTCCGGGGTATTCTCGGTCACATGCAGTGGGGCGTCCATGTGGGTACCGCGGTGCATGATACCCTCCCAATTGACCTCATACACACCGTCCCTGGCATGGAATTTCAGCACATCAATATCAACACCGGGGTGAGAGGGCCATTCCGGCATGAACTGTCCGTAAGTATGGGTCAAGTCATAAATCTGCAGGCTCATGATGTCACTCCTTCCTTTCTGCCTTACGCTTTGCCGGAGTCAATCCGACAGGTGCCGTTGGGGTCGACCATCGCCACAAAGCGGACGATGCAGGCATCGCCGTGCTCGAACTTCCAGGGAGTAGCCACGAAGGTGGCCCGCTTGCCGGAGATCTCGTCCAGATCGCCGCCGGCTTGGATGATCAGGGGGATACCCGCGCCCAGCAGGGTCTTTCCAACGATGTTCCACTTGCCGTGTTCCTTCTTGGGATCCAGGCCGGTGGCCTTCTCATACTCGCCAGCCAGGCGCTTCATCTGGGGTCCGCCCCGGTGGGGTCCCATGGAGGTAGCCAGGGGGTGATCCGCGAAAGGAGTGTCCACCGACACCATGCGGCACCTCTTCTCTACCAGCCACTGAGCCGCGTCCTCGGTCAGGCCGGGGGCCTCGCCGTAGTACTCCAGGGAATCCGAGTACTTGTGGTGCCAGCCGGTATTGATGACCACAATATCGCCCTCGCGCACGGCCCCCGCCTTTTTCAGATCCTGGGCGGTGATGGTCTCATAGCTGCCCTTGGGCACATCCAACACCACACCGTTGCCGAAGAAGCGGTCCGGGGAGATGGCGGCCAGGTCCGCGCCGCGCTGGATCAGGTGGATAGGGGCCAGCATGTACGTACCGGTGTGCAGGGAGGTACTGGTCTTCCATGCCAGCACGCCGTGCTGTGCGTGCTTCACTGAGCGCACCATCTTCACATCCTCCTGCCCCGGGTAGGACGGCGCACCAAGCCCCCATACATGGGAGAGTTCCAGCAGCTGAAGGCCGGTCCTCGGGTCTGTGACAAACGACATAAATGCATTCCTCCTATTATATTGATTGGGTTATCCACTTTTCGGTCTGTCGTGAATTTATAGTATCATCTTAGCACCCTACCTAGGCAGCAGCTACGGAGAGTTGTTACAGTCAAAGCCCCTTATTTTTGAGCATTTCATACGATAACTGTCTTTAAACACCTATTACTATTTGTCACATTCATTGTACGCTTGTCTTTTTAAGGCAAACTGATATAATGTACCTGTTACCAACCGGCACGTACTGGAGGTGCGTTTTCATGAAACTAAGTATGTGGACAATCTATCATTGGCTGGAATACAAGGGCTTGCGGCCAACGTCCGCTATAGCGGATGGGAAACCGGTAGTGGAAGGGCTACGTTTCCAAACTCTCGGAAAAAGCAATAGCGATTCGGGCAGTTTTGCACAAATTACATCCGGGCGCATTGCTTCCGGCGGTGGTTCCTTTCAGACTGCGCTTGTCTGTGGAAAAGATATGATCTTTCTTCCTAATGTTAGTGCCGAGCAACTCTGCAACGAAGTATTGCAGGCATTTACCTTTTACGATCGCTGGGAGCGTGACCTCGTTATGGCCCTGCTGGAGAGGCAACCCATTCAAAAATTGCTGGATATTGCTCACCAGGTCTTTCAACGGCCCATGTTTATCAAGAGCGATAGCAGTTGGGTGTTTGCCATCACCGGAGGTTATGATATCAGTGTCCACCCGGACTGGGCTAGACTGGAGAACAGTGTCGCCAACAAGCGGTCGGACTTCAATGCTGTGAAAGCTGTCAGCCTGGATCCGGAGTTCCAGGCCACCTTTTTGCAGCATTATCCATCTATCCTGAAATCCCCCTTCTACCAAGGAAACGTGCTTCACGCCAATGTCTGGCTGGAAGACCGTCGGGTGTGCGAGATTGTGGCCGTGGAAAATGACCGACCCTTTCAACAGGGGGATGTGCATTTGATGCATACATTTGCCTCAGTAGTGGAGCGGTATATGAAGGCAAACCGGCCTCTGTACCTCTCCTTGTCCGGACTCCCTGCCTTTTTTATCGAGCTAATCGAAGGACAGGAGGTAACGTCCCTTAACTATGATATTGCCCGTCGGGCGGCCAATTGGGAAGACCAGGATGATTTGGCCGTGGTCTGTATTGGTAGCAACGCCCAGTGCGAGACGCCCATTCTGAGCGTATTGCGGGATCGATTGATAGGAGAACTGCGGTATAGTTGCACCTTCCCTTACGCCACCCAGATTGTCTGTGTGGTGAACATTACAAAAAACAGCGGCTATGATATGTTGGTGCACAGGCTGGATGAATTAATCCCCCATGACGCCTTTCACTGGGGCATTAGCTATGAATTTGCGGGCATGAAACAAGTAGCAGAACACTACCGACAGTCCTCTCAGTTACTAGAGCGGGCAGCCTCCGCAGGCCAAACCAGTCTTACTATGTATGAGGCGGCGCTCTCCATAATAGAAGAGCGCCTAAAAAATTTGCCCGAACTTCAGAGTCTGGTGCATCCCGATGTTCGCCGGCTCCAACAGATAAACCGACAAGGCGATTCTCAATATGTCCGAACCCTTCTGGAATACCTGATCTGTGGAGGAAACTATACTGATACGGCTCAGCGCCTCGGACTGCATCGGAACAGCCTGATCTATCGAATGACTCGTATTCAGGAGATCATACACTGTAACCTAGAAGATTTTCAGACTCGAAAGGTACTGCTCTTTTCCCTGCTAATTGCTGGAAATACGAATGACTAGGATGGCCGACTGGTGTAAGTCCCTACCTTGTGGTGGGGATCGATGTTTTCAAAGGAAAAAGTGTGGTATCTGTTCTCTGTCCTTTTGAGGAAGTGGTGGCAATGCCGTTTGCTGTTGTTTACACCGGCAGTGAACTCAAGGAGCTGGCAAACTACTTAAAATGCCTGGACAGTGAGACACGGGTAGCTATGAGCACACCTGATAGTACCGCTTATTCCACAAGGAGGGCATCTTTGTCAGCGTGGTCAAACCAAAACTCATTAAAGGCTACGGGAACAACACCCTGCGCAAAGTGGAAACGGACAAGGCAGATACCCGGAAAATTGCACGCTATGGGCTTGACAGTTGGGCGGAATTGCGCCAACATACGCCCATTGATACGATTCGTATGCAACTGAAAATGCTGAGCCGGCAGCAAAGTCTGTACACCAAGATCAAGACGATGATAAAGAACAACCCCATCGCTCTCCTAGACCAGATCTATCCTAGCATTGACAACCTGTTTAGCAACCCTGTCCGCTAAGACGGCAGCCAAAAATGGGTGGACTTTGCCACAATCTCCTGGCATATGGGCTGTTTGCGGAGCACGAGCATCACTACCTTACCACGCGTTACCGCAAATGGTGCAGGCAGCGTGGCTACAACTTCATCCAAAGCCGGGCTATTGAGATCCATATCGAGGCGCAGGATCTGATTGCTATGCTCCCAAAGGACACCCTGACCAAAGTTATGACCCGGCAGGCTATTAACGCATTGAACGCCATCTCCAAATCTCTGGAGCAACTCAGACTGGAGATACGCACTCTGGCTACCCAGCTCCCGGAATATCCCGCTGTCATAGCTATGCGCGGCGTGAGGGATTCCCTTGGTCCCCAGCTTATGGCGGATATTGGCGATGTGACCAGGTTCACGTAGCGAGGCGCTATTACCGCCTTTGCGGGTGTTGCCCCTGTCACTGGCCAGACTGATACTCATGAGGCCAAAAGTATAAGGACTTCCAAAAGCGGGCCGCCGGAACTGTGCCGTGTCCTGTTCCTGATCATAGACTGCTGTTGGAAACCATGCCCCATAACGATCCAGTGTACCGGTTCACGGGCAAGAAACGCGCCAAAGGCAAACCTTACATGACGGCCAGAGGCAACAAGCTCTTACGCATCTACTATCGGGCGGATCAAGGAGTATCTGGCTTTGCCGGAAGACGCTGATTGGCCACTTCCACCCCCTTTTAATTTGGCTGATGCTGCGTGGCGGTCTTTTTGTTGTACTCTTTTTCGCCTCCTGGGTCTGTACATTTTTCTCATTCCACTGTTGACGTTTTATTTGCAGAGTGATTCGATTTTGCTCTGGTGCTGAGAGTTAAACATTACTCTGGGACAGGGCAGCCTTTGTACTCCACTGGAATCAGACTGTTCTCTTCTGGTCACGGCAACAGTTCTCACTTCTGTACGGCATAAACCGGTTTCTCAGAATGATAATCGTATTATCACCTTTTGGAGTGTAACGGTGAGGGGCTGTCCTTAGACAGCCCCTCCTGTATGATTCAATCTCAAATTTTAGATGGCCTGCACTCCACGATTCAACTGTCCATGGTCAGACTCTCCGCCACGAGAAGGGCCAGCTTGTGAATTGCTTTCCGGTCTTGGGCACCCTCCAGCTTGACAGTTGTCTCAAACAGGCCCCATAGCAGCTCGGCAATCACTTTGCCGTCGTAAGGCCCCAGCAGTTCGCTGTTGGACAGATCGTCCTCACCGCTCCCGCTGCGTAGGAGCCGCCGTTCTGTTTCTATCAGATCCAGGCTGGCTTGTAGGCTCTCCTGGGGCAGGACCCAGGCTTTGTCAATCAGCTTTACGCAAGCTTCCACGGGGCCTCATCCCCGAGCTTATCCGGCCTACCCAGCACCAGGACATTAACTGCTTCCTAGGTTATCTGCCGAAGCAGCTTCTCCGGTTCGGGGTGCTTCTCAATTTTTTCATACGTGTGCTCTCCTTGTTATTATGGGGTGGGCTTCTGACCACAATAATACCCTCTCCGGCGGTATAAGGCTATCACTATACGCAACGAAAAAATCGCTACAAACCAAGCAATACCTACAATTTCTGTATGCTCATACAGCTTTCCGTTGAAAACTGCTTTTCTGACTTTCGCTCCGTATCTGATCCTGCTTTGCTTCCGACATCTGGGCTGTGATCTGATCCATGAGTCGTCTATAGCCATACTCCTGCTGATAGGAGGCGGAGCCTTCCCCACAGTGGAACCCCCTCACCGCCTAACTCAGTTTCTCCAGCTACTCCTGGTCAAAAAGCCGCTCCCTGGCTATCAGGCTGGCACGGAGGGCAAAGTCCTCCTTGGCGCTCCGATAGTCTTCCATATAGTAATTCGTTGATGAGCCCCTTACCATCATAGTCCCAGGCCCAGGTGATAAATTGGGCCCCCAGCAACGTCTCCCTTCCCTGCCACACAACGCCGTTGAAGTCTGCCAACGCACGGTAACCATTTTCCAAGCCTTCCGCCTTCAGTGACAGGGACGCATTCAGGAACTTCATATAGTCCATTACTATCTCGGCCACCTCTATGACTTGGGCCAGAGTCGCCTTTGCCCTGTCGGCGACCACCCAGGTAGGGTCATACTGGACAGCACTACTCTTCCTGACCCGGCTACTGCCCTTCCACTCCACTGAAAGCAGGCCGTCCTCCTCCACCGACCGGGTCAACAGCCCCCGCCGCCGCAGGGCGTAAGACAGCTCCTCAAAATAGCTTTCTTTAGTCATGTGCGTTCGCCTCCTTCACTACGGGCAAAATGCCCCTTCCGGTCATCCTTTGAGTCCCACGCACGGAAACTCTATCATGCCATCTTTTCACCGAAAAATCTATTCAGCAAATTGGATGAAAAGGTGCGTGCCCTTTTTGGTAACAGCAACACCCCACCGTCTGTGTGGCAGACGGAGCATTAATAAAACTGAAAAGTGCCCTTTTTCAATTTGCTGGGCAGCAAAAACGCCGGCCTGATGGTTGACGAAACCAACAAACCGGCGCACTGTTTTTTGTATATCATTTTTCCCCCTTCAGCGCCCTGGCTGGCCTTCAAATAGGGCGCTAACGTGCGGCACGCTGGGCAAATACGGAAACCCCTGGGAAACTACCGCCATAACAGCCGTTCCCCCTCGAAAATATCATTTTTTGAGCAGTTCAATTTCAGAGGAAACAAAAAGCCACACCCTCTGATACTCTAAGCGTCCCGCTTAAAATATCCAGATTGGTGTGGCTTTATGTCTTATCATTTTACGCTAAAGTCAATTTAATTCTTGAATGTGAGCATCATTGCAGAAGCGAACTGCAAAATCAGAGGTTTAAATAATGATTGGTGAAATGAGCGATCTTATGGTAAAATACCATAAAAGAGTTTTGATAAGAGGTGGAATATGAGGAACAAAAAACCTCCTTTTGAAATTACAAATACTATTATCAATTATGTTGTTGAGATTGCAGAGTTGGTTGGTCGGTTGGCTTCTTCCAAGCAACTGTCCACGAACCCCACCCTGCGGCGAACAAACCGCATCCGCACCATCCATGGTTCCTTGGCCATCGAGCAGAATACCCTTTCCTTGGAGCAAGTGACAGCAGTTCTGAACGGCAAACAGGTTCTGGCTCCGCCAAAGGATATTGCAGAGGTCAAGAATGCCTACGAGATTTATGAGCGGCTGGAGGAACTCGATCCCTATTCGGTAGACGATCTGCTGACTGCTCATAGCATCATGACCCGAGGCCTGGTGGAGGAGTCCGGCATGTTCCGCACCCGGCCTGTGGGTGTGGTGGACAGTGAGGGGCATGTCCTGCATTTTGGCACTCTGCCGCAGTATGTCCCGGATTTGGTGATGGAACTCCTGGACTGGGTAAAAACCAGTGAGGTGCACATGCTGATCCGCAGCTGCGTGTTCCACTACGAGTTCGAACTGATCCACCCCTTTGCGGATGGAAACGGCCGCGTCGGCCGCCTATGGCATACGCTGCTGCTCTCCAAGTGGAACCCGACTTTTGCCTGGCTCCCGGTGGAGTCCATCATCCATGACCGCCAGCAGGAGTATTACGCGGCCATCAACGCTTCCAATGACGCGGGAGAATCCACGGTATTTATCGAGTTCATGCTCTCAGCTATCAAAGCATCGCTCATGGACGCCATCAATACGAGTGATGAAATGAGCGATGGGAAGGTGGATAAGGCCACACTCCGCTGGAACAAGATTCAGGAGTACCTGAAAAACCATGACTATATCATGAATGCCGATGTACGGGAACTGTGCGGGGTGTCAGCGGCAACGGCAAATCGCATATTAGCAAGCTTTGTTGAAGTCTGCAAATTGAGGAAATACCGCGAAGGTGGACATTGGGCGTATAAATTCTAAAAAAGTCATATATATGGTTTTTCATTGTATAATAAGGCGTTTTATTGGAGGAAATATAAATGCAAACAGATCAAGAAATGCAAGCATTAGCTGCTTCGGTAGATGTAGACTTTTATGTCAGGCGATAAGGCGAATCAGCACTATCTTGATTTATTTTGGAAAGAATTTGAAGCTAGTAAAGTTCAGCAAACCATATGGTATAATGTTCCCTTTGTACACCGTTGCAAGACATTATCGAAAGCAAAAAATATGAAGAAGCTCTGGCCATTGTTAATTTTAAGGGGAAACTTACGAAGTACATCGCTAAACAAACAATTGTTGACAATTATCCAGATCGTGTTTTGGGGCTTATCAGAAGTAATAATGCATTAAGGGAAGTGATAAAAAAGAAATATTTCGGTTAAATGAAAAAGTAAAATCCGGCAGGAGTAAATGCAGGTCATGCAAAAGAAAGTGCCAGTATCAACGGCTTCACGGTTGAAATGCGGTTAGGAATACCCTACAATAAAGGTGCTTCCCCATAATGAAAAATGCAAAAAGGGCATGCTGCCGCAGATGAATGGGAGGAACTGTGCAAGAGTAACTTCCACTCGCCAAGCAAAGCCAGTATTATGCCCGCCAGGGATCAGTGGATTCAAAAAGGGTCATTCAAAAGCCGGAAGTTTTTTCCTAATAGACAGCATCAGGGCAGGGACATCTTTAACAGCCTTGGCTTTAAGAGCACTTCATCATGCGGGATAGCAGCGGCACCAGACCATCGCAGCAGAGTGTCTGGAAGCAGCAAAGAGGCCAGCTCAAATGGTGTCCGGCCATTGAGACTGGCCCTTGCTGTGTTGTTGATATGGTTCATCATCGTTACGACCTGGGCCTTGGTCAGCATAGTGAAGGGACGCCCTTTCGGGAGGATATAGCGAATAAATTCATGGTTCTTTTCTAGACGTCCTTTTTGCCATGAGGCCATGGGGTCACAATAGAATACATGTCATTCATGATGGCCCGGAAGGGGGTGATATCATTGGCGGTGGAGTCCACGCCGGTGTCGATGCCGTCCAGCAGGGAGATGTACCGCACCCGATGTTCCGGGAAATACCGCTCCATGTAGTGGCCGGTCATGATGTAGTCACGGCCCAGTCGAGAGAGGGCCTTGGTGATGACCATGTTGACCTTCTTGGCCTCGATGTCCGCAATCATCCGCTGGAAGGCCGGGCGGTCAAAACTGGTGCCGCTCCAGCCGTCGTCTATATAGGTGTCATAGACGCTCAGCCGGTGCTGCTGGACAAACTCCCGCAGCAGAGATTCCTGGTTCTGGACGCTCTGGGATGGTCCCTCGCTCTCATCCTCCTTTGATAATCTGATGTACAAAGCTGCATGGTAATCCATGGGATTGCTTATCTCTAAGTACATGCTATACCTCCTGAGATAAGCGGCCATTCATCGCCACAGGCATACTACACATCTCGGCAAACAGCTGGCTCAGACAGCTCCTTTTTCAGGAAAGTATAGAAAGAGCTCTGTATCAATTTTTCTAACGTTTGACCCGTTTCCGAGTATTCACAGTGAACCGTTAACGTCATCTTGCTCATAAAAACACCTCCTGAAAAAGTCTATGAGGGACCCTGCCCTGTTTTGCAGCCTCAACATAGAAAGGCCCGCGCCTTGATTGGCGCGGGCCGAAGATACACTATATTCGTTTTCATCACCGCTGGAGACGACAACAACACCTGTCCCTCTGGCGTGTTTGTCGTTGAAGCCTCCGCCGCATGAGCGCCCGGCAAAGATCCACTATCTTTTCATCATTGGCTCAGTCCCGCCGCGCAAAGCGCTCCAGCAACGCCGCCGGGTCGGCACAGGTCATCAGCCCGCTCATGACACATCCCCCTCTGGCGCCGGCCGCCCGTACGGACGGGAAGTTCTCCGGGGTGATGCCTCCGATGGCCCACACCGGGAGATCCACGGCGCGGCACACCGCCCGGAGGAAGTCCAGCCCCCTGGGGGCCAGGCCCTTCTTGCAGTCGGTGGCAAACACATGGCCCGCGGTGATGTAGGTACACCCCAGCTTCTCCGCTTCCCGGGCGTCCTCCACGCTGTGGCAGGATGTCCCCAGAACCCGGAAGGCCCCCCGCCGCTCCGGCGGGAGGGCGCGCAGCAGGGGCAGCGGCAGGTGAATGGCCCGCTCCCCCAGCGCCTCCGCGGTCTCCGGGAAGCTGTGGAGGATGCAGGGCACCCCCCTGGCCCGGCAGAGGGCCAGCGCCCGCTCCGCCAGGGCGCGGTAGTCCTCCGGGGGCAGATCCTTCTCCCGCAGGATCACCCCGGCGGGGCCGGCGGCGGCAACCCGCTCCAGCCGGGTGAGGAAGTCCTCCCGGCACAGGCTCCGGCTGGTCACACACAGAATATCAGACATACAGGTAGTCGTTCAGCACAGGCTGAAGGCCCTCGGCGGACATGTCATCATACATCTTGGCAAAGCTGCGGCCGTCGTTGATCTCAAACTGCTCGTCCCCCTCGGCCCCGCCGCTCTCCTGGCCGGTATACTTGCTCTCGTGGTCGCCGATGCCGGTGGATACGCCGGCGGACACCTTGGTGGCGGCGATCTTCACGATGCCGTTGCGGAACTCCGCGCTCTCCCGGGAGGAGACGGTGATGCCCGCGAAGGGCAGGAAGATCCGGTAGGCGCACAGCACCTGGCAGAGCTGCCGCTCGTGGACATCCCGGGGGTTGATCCTGTCGTTGTTGATGATGGGCCGCAGCCGGGGGCAGGACAGGGACATCTCCGCGTGGGGGTACTTGCGCTGGAGGTAGTAGACGTGCAGGCCGGTGGCCAGGGCGTCCTTGCGGAAGTCCGCCAGCCCCAGCAGGGCCGAGAAGCCCACGCCCCGCATGCCGCCCATCATGGCCCGCTCCTGGGCCTCAAACCGGTAGGGCCACACCCGCTTGTGGCCCATCAGGTGGAGGGTCTCGTATTTGTCCGGGTCATAGGTCTCCTGAAACACGGTGACGTAGTCGGCTCCGCACGCCCGCAGGTAGCGGTACTCGTCGCTGTTGACGGGGTAGATCTCCAGCCCCACCATACGGAAGTACTTCCGGGCCAGCTTACAGGCCTCGCCGATGTACTCCACCCCGCTCATGGATCGGCTCTCGCCGGTGAGGAGGAGCACCTCCTCCATGCCGGAGTCGGCGATCACCCGCATCTCGTGCTCGATCTGCTCCGCGTTCAGCTTCATGCGCTTGATGTGGTTGTAGCAGTTGAAGCCGCAGTAGATGCAGTAGTTCTCGCAGTAGTTGGCGATGTAAAGGGGGGTGAAGAGGTAGACCGTGTTGCCGAAGTGCTTCCGGGTCTCCAGCCGGGCCCGCTGGGCCATCCGCTCCAGATAGGGCTCCGCCGCCGGCGAGAGCAGGGCCTTGAAGTCCTCGATGGAGCAGGTCTCGTGGGCCAGGGCCGCCTCCACGTCCCGGGCGGTGTATCGGTCCGGCTCGTAGGCGCCCATCTGGGCCATGACCTTGTCCATCACGTCGGACTGGATGCGCTCCATGCCGGGCAGGTAGGCCATGTGGTCCGTGCGGCTGGCGGGGTCGGTCTCCAGTTGGTGCTTGCGGGAGAGCGCCTCGGGACTCAGGTATTCGGAGTCCACAAAGAACTGATTTTCCATGTCCCGCGCCCCCTCTCAGTCCCGGAGGAAGCCGGTCAGGGGGTCGGAGGCGGCGGCGCCCCGAACCAGCACCCGGCCCAGGCCGGAGAGATAGGCCTGCCGCCCCGCCTCGATGGCCTTCCGGAACGCGGAGGCCATCAGGGGCAGATCCCCCGCAGTGGCCAGGGCGGTGTTGGCCATAATGGCCGCCGCTCCCATCTCCATGGCCTCGCAGGCCTGGGAGGGCCGGCCGATGCCTGCATCCACGATGATGGGCAGGTCGATCTCGTCGATGAGGATCTGGATGAACTCCCGGGTGGCCAGCCCCTTGTTGGAGCCGATGGGGGACGCCAGGGGCATCACCGCCGCCGCGCCCGCGTTCACCAGATCCCGGGCCGTGTTCAGATCCGGATACATGTAGGGCATGACCACAAAGCCCTCCTTCGCCAGCGTCTCCGTGGCCCGGATGGTCTCCTGGTTGTCCGGAAGGAGATACTTGGAGTCCCGCATGATCTCGATCTTCACAAAATCGCCGCAGCCCAGCTCCCGGGCCAGCCGGGCGATGCGCACCGCCTCCTCGGCGTTCCGGGCGCCGGAGGTGTTGGGCAGCAGGGTGACGCCCTGGGGGATGTAGTCCAGAATGTTCTCGTGCTCCCTGGTGTTGGCCCGGCGGACCGCCAGGGTGATGAGCTCCGCCCCCGCATCCCGGACGGCGGCCTCGATGAGCTTCAGGGAGTATTTCCCGGAGCCCAGAATGAAGCGGGATGTGAAGGTGTGCCCGCCGATCACCAGGGGATCGCTGTTGTGCTGTACTGTCTGCATGGATATCTCCTCCCATTTGGTGTGTATGTTCTGTTTCTCTGCGTTACGGTTCCGTCTCTCCGGCCAGGAGCCGGAGGATCATGTGGGCCTGGTGGGCGGCGCACACCGCCACCCGGGCGGACACCAGCCCCAGCACGCCGGACACGTCCGACGTGCCGTCGCCGCACAGGTACAGGCGGCCGAAGGCCCGCCTGGTGCGTATGGTGTTGGCGCTGCCCAGCCCCGCCATGCCGGAGGCGGCGACCAGGGGCTTGTCCGGAAAGTGCTCCAGCACGCCGGAGACCAGCATGGCCTTGGCCTCCGGTCGATCGAAGGCCTCGCATACGATGCCGTCCTTCTCCAGCAGCGCAGGCAGATTTTCCTCCGTCACCCGGACGGTGTCTGTCAGAATCTCGCAGTAAGGGGCAATCCTCCGCAGCGTCTCCGCCAGGGCCTGGGTCTTGTACTGCCCCAGCTGCTCTACCGTATACTGCTGGCGGTTCAGGTTTGTCAAATCCACCCGGTCAAAGTCGATCAGGTGCAGGCGGCCCACCCCGGCCCGGGCCAGGGCGATGGCCACGTTGGAGCCCAGGCCCCCCAGGCCGCAGACCGCCACCCGGCCCGCGTCAAACCGGGCCTGCAGCTCCGCGCCGTACCGCTCCTGAAGGGCCCGGTGCATCTCCTCCCGTGTGGGCATCATGTCAGCCGCCCCCCACAAAGCCCACGACTTCCAGGGTGTCCCCATCCGCCAGGACGGTCTCTCCGTAGAGCCTCTTTGGGACGATCTCCCCGTTGCGCTCTACCGCAACCCGCCTGGAGTCAAAGCCCGCATCGGCCAGATAGTCGGCCAGGGTGCGCCCGGCCATTTCCAGCCATTCTCCGTTGATCTTTACCAACTGGTCTCCTCCTTCCGCAATAAAAAAGCCGCACGAAAGAACTACACCCGTGGTGGTGTACCCCTTCGTGCGGCTTTTGCCTGCACTCTTTTTCTTATTATAGCAAAGACTGAAAAGATGTCAACCCTTATCCGCATGCCGTCCCACTTCGTTTCCTGATATTTCCTCATTTATGGCCCGTAAGATTATGTGCATCTGCGTGATCATCCACCTTGTGGCCCAGGGCGTCCCAGTACTCCGTTTTCTACTCGTAGACGTGGAGCAGGTCCTGCTGAATGATTCTCCGGCCGGAGGTGGACTGGATGCCCTGCTTGGTAGGATAGCCCTCTCCGGGGGCGCTGCAGTACACCACCATATGTCTTATCATTTTGTGTTAAAGCCAATTTAATTCCTAAATATAAGCTTCCTTGCAGGATGATGCTATAAGGGGAATATAGGATCAAGCCTTCAGATAATGATTGATGAAATGAGCGATGGGGAAGGTAGACAAGGCAATGCCCCGATGGAACAAGCTCCAGGAGTATTTAAAAACCATGACTATATCATGAATGCTAATATACGAGAGTTGTGCGGAGTGTCAGCAGCGACAGCAAATCGGATATTGGTAAGATTGACCGCTGAGAAAGAGCTTGCCAAATTCAAAAAGTTTGGTCACTGGATATAAAAGATTTTAGTCATAAAAATCCATCCCATTAGCTAACAGCAAAAGATATAAGGATTACCATTAAAAATAGTCCATTTGGGGGAGATGCCAAATTTAACTCTTCTGGTACAAGTGGAAACATTGTAAATCTTCCAGCGACTTTGCCGCTGATCGCGAGCACTAGGAACAGTCAGAGAACACCTTGACTATTGGCCTAGTTCTTCTTTTTTAGATCTGGTTTTCATGGCAAACGGTCTTATTAAGATTGTCAAGGTGCAAATTTTTAATATATAGACAGATGTTGTGTTTGTCAATAAAAAAGTCTTGCAAAAGGGCTCCAAAAAAGTGAGCACCTTCAACACCCAATAAACTTGTCAGGACTGCATGGGGCGAGCCCCAACGCACACCTTTTGGTGCGCTAACAGATCACGCTCTTTTGCAAGAGTTTTGGAGCCCTTTTGCGAGCGTCAGGTGCGTGAAATGTACACGCTCTTTTGCTCACATTTTGGAGCCCCCAAGCCCTTTTTCAAAAAGAACTGCGTTGCCGGTGCATGGACTGCGTAAGACGGTAACTTTCACCGGAGAAAATCACAATATGGCTGTGGTGGATTAGCCGGTCAACCAGAGCTGCCGTCAGCCTGTTGTCTCCAAAGACGGTGTTCCACTGAGAAAACTCCAAGTTGGAGGTAATAATCAGGCTCTTGCGCTCGTAGCAGTCAGAAATCACCTGGAACAGCAGCTCGGCTGCATCCTTGTGCAGCGGTACAAAGCCAATTTCGTCAATCACAATCAGCTCCACCTTTTTCAGAGAGCCGAGGAAGTTGTTGAGAGTGCCTTTGTTGTTCTTCTCGAGCAGGAGATTGGCAAGACCGGCTGCGGTAAAGAACCGCACTTTTCGTCCTTCCTGGCAAGCTTTCAGGGCAATAGCCGTTGCAAGATGTGTCTTACCTGTACCAACCGTTCCCACAAAAATCAGGTTTTCCTTGGGGGTGAGAAAGTGCAGATCAGTCATATATGTCTTCACATCTTAAAATCCCTATCCGACACATCGACTTACCCCTTCAATAGGCAAGCACTAATAACATTAACACATTTTACCCCGCGGCTCTGCTCTGAATGCCCGGAAGCAGCTCTACATCATGCTTAAATGATTGAGGCACATAAAACACTTTGATGATCCCCACCAGGACTACCTGTACAGGCTCCAATTAGTCAAGCTACCGCCATCCTTTAAACCTTAATAAGCTCAATATTCCCGCTGTGAGCACGCAATTAGGGTGAACCTCCCGCTTCAACACGGCTTCTACATCTTCTCGATTCATACTGCTACCCTCATTATCCATATGAGAACAGGGGGCGGCAGTTTCCCTCCGCCCCGGGGTTGTGGCTGCTTACTCCTTGATGTGGGCGATGGCCTTGGCCAGCTCCTTCTTGTGCTCCAGATTGCCCTGGCGTGCGATCATGATACGCTGAGCCTGGGGGGAACCGGCGCCGTGCATGGACTCGGTGCGGTAGCCCACCGCCGCGGTGCCCAGGGCCAGATTTTCAATCAGCCGCAGGATGCGCAGACGGTTCTCGGTGGACACGGTGGCCACGCCGCGCAGGTACTTGTCGATCACGGGGCCCAGCTTGGGGTCGCGGAGGTCGGCCTCGGAGGGGGCGGTGACCACCAGGCCGCCGGCGATGTCCTCGGCCAGGCGGACGATCTCATAGGGGAAGCGGGTGACGTTCTGCTTGCACACGTTGGCCAACAGCAGGTCGATGATGTAGTTGCCGCTCTCGGTGGGGTGGCCTTCGGCGGAGCAGGCGATGCCGCAGCAGTACAGGGTCTCGTTCAGGTGGGTCATCTCGATGAGCTTATCCTTGATGTGGCTGGCCTTGTTGGCGCCGTTGTAGTCGGCGGCCACGGCGGCGGCGCCGATGAGCACGTCGCCCACGCCCACCTTACAGCCACCGTAGCTCTGGCGGTGGTAGCCGGCGAACCGCTCCACCAGCATGCCGACGAAGTCATACTCGCCGCACATAAAGATGCGCTCGTTGGGCACGAACACGTCGTCAAAGACCACCAAGGCCTCCACACCGCCAAATTCACTGTTGCCCACGTCCATCTCGCTGCCCTCCAGCTTACGGGTGTCGCAGCTCTGGCGGCCGATGATCATAAAGATGCCGTCGGTGTCCATGGGCACGGCGAAGGACACCGCGTAGTCCTTGTCCTCAGCCTTCATGGACTGGGTGGGCATGATGATGATCTCGTGGCTGTTCAGCGCACCGGTCTGGTGCATCTTGGCGCCCCGCACCACAATGCCGTCGGGACGGCGCTCCACGATGTGCAGGAACAGGTCGGGGTAGGCCTGCTCATGGGGAGCCTTAGAGCGGTCGCCCTTGGGGTCGGTCATGGCGCCGTCCACGGTCAGGTCATTCTCCTGCACATAGGTGGCGAACTTGATGAAGTTCTCATGATAGTGGGTGCCATACTTCTGGTCGGTCTCATAGGTGGTGGAGAACACCGCGTTGAAGGCATCCATGCCCACACAGCGCTGGAAGCAGGCGGCGGTCTGCTGGCCCAGCAGGCGCTGCATCTTCACCTTCTTCACCAGATCCTCGGTGGACTGGTGGATGTGAGTGAAGCGGTTGACCCGCTGGCCGGTGTAGGGGGACATGGCGGTCATGAGTTCCTGATACTCCGGCTTCTGCGCCAGATCATAGGTCATGCGCACACTGTTCAGCGACGGCCGCAGGATGGGGTCGTCCACGGGATTGTCGATCTTCTTGCCGAACATGTACACCTGCATGTTCAGTTTGCGAATACTTTCGATGTACTGTTCGCCGGTCATGAGTGCCATAATACTTCCTCCTTAAAACAGCTCTGTATAGATTTTCAGAACACGCGCCTCGTCCAGCGGGACAAAGTTGTTGGCCATCAGGCGGCCCTGCCCGGTCATAACGCTATGGGTAAACTCCTGAAGATCTTCTTTAGTGACCCCATACTCATGCAGCGCCTTCTTGGGTAGCAGCTGGTTGAGCAGCTTCTCCAGCTCGTCATATACCACGGAGACATCACAGCCCAGGAGATCCGCCAGATAGCGGTTCATCACAGCGATCTCTCCATCCTGTTTGATCTCCATGTAGTTCTTCAACACGCCGGTGAACATGGCGTAGTTGCTCTCGCCGTGGGCCACATGATACTTGCCACCCAGAGGATAGCTCAAAGCGTGGACGGCGGCGCAGCCGGCAGTTCCGAAGGCGATGCCCGCAAAGTTGGATGCCACCAGGAAGTCCTCCAGCAGCGAGAGCAGGGCCTCCCGTCCTTCGGTCGCAATCCGCTGGTAGCCCTTGATGATCATCTCGATGGCCTTGTAGCCGAACAGCTTGGTGTAGGGTGTGGCCTTGGGAGACAGGGAGGACTCCACCGCATGAACCAGAGCGTCAATGGAACTGGTGGCAAAGACACTGAAGGGCAGGCCCTCCAGCAGCTCTGGAATGAGCACCGCATGGTCGGCGTACATGGACGGACTCACCAGGCCCAGCTTGGTGCCCAGGCGGGTGCGGGCCATGATGGAGATGTTGGTCACCTCGCTGCCGGTGCCGCAGGTGGTGGGGATGATGACCAACTCCCGCTTCTTCTCCAGATTGGGGGCTTTGTCGTACAGCTCGTCCACGCCCTCGCTGTCGGAGACCGCCAGCACCTTGGCGATGTCAATGACGGTACCGCCACCGATGGCGATGACCCGGGTGCAGCCAGTCTTGGCCGCGTCGGCCAGGATGGCATCCACCATCACGTCGGTGGGCTCACCGGTGCCATACTCCTCCTGATAAATGGTATGTACCTTCAGCCCCATCTGGCCAAACCAAGGCTCATAGATGTACTTGTTGGTGAGCACTAGATCCCGCTCACCCAGCTGGAATTCCTCTGCAAATTCCAGGCAGGTCTTAAAACTGTGCAGGGAAGGCTTCAAAATCACGTCAATCACTACCTATCACCCCGTCTCTAAGCTCTATAGTTCTGATGAAATCTCCGTTCAAATTCTTCTGCCAAGCTGTCGCGTACACTGGGATGGGAGATGGAGATCAGCGCCCACGCCCGGTCCCGAAGAGTCTCCCCCTTTAAGTGGGCGATGCCGTATTCAGTGATGATGTAGTCCACATCATTCCGAGAGGTTGTCACAGGTGCCCCCTGATCCAGGAAAGGCACAATCTTCGAGATCAGGGTCCCATCCTTTTTCTGTGTTGTGGAGGGCATGGCAATGATCGAGGTGCCTCCACCCATGGCCGCACCACGGATGAAATCCACCTGACCTCCTACACCGGAGAACTGCCGCAACCCAATGGCCTCAGCATCTACCTGCCCCTGTAGATCTACCTGGATAGCCGAGTTGATGGAGATCATGTCGTGCTCTTTCATAATCGTAACCGGATGGTTGACATAGTCCACCGGCTTTACCAAGACATCCGGGTTCTTGTCCAAAAATTGATAAAGCTTTTTCGTTCCCATAGCGAAGGTGATGGTCATCTTCCCGCGGTCCAGATTTTTTCTCTGGTTGGTAATCACGCCTTTTTGGTACAGCTCCATCGTACCGTCAGAGATCATCTCCGAGTGGATGCCCAGGTCATGCTTATCCCCAAGGAACATCATCACCGCGTCCGGAATGGCTCCAATGCCCAGCTGGAGCGTTGCACCGTCCCGGATCAGTGACGCGCAGCAGCGGCCAATCTTCTCCTCCACCTCTCCGATTTTGGGAGGCTTAGACTCATAAAGCGGTGCGGACTGCTCAACGATATAATCCAACTCCGTCACATGCACCTTTGTTCCAAATGTATAGGGATACTGGTCGTTGACATGGGCAATGACGGTCCGGGCACTTTTCAGTGCCTGATAGGTATAGTCTGCGGAGACACCTAGGCTGCAGTAACCCTTTTCATCCGAGGGCGAAACTTGTGTCATTAGGACGTCGCAGGGAACCCGCCTCTCGCGGATCAACTGCGGAATCTCGTGAAAGAAACAGGGAATAAAGTCGCCGCGCCCCTCCGCCACAGCTGCCCGTACCGTTGCGCCCAAGAAGAAGGGGCTGACATGAAAATGGGATTCCATGCCGGGCTGGGTATACGCGCCGCTTCCCAGATTTGTCATGTGGATAATGCGGACATCCTGATAAGCGGTCGCGTTCTGTACCATGGCATCCACCAAAAGCGATGACTCGGCCACGGCATGCCCCAAAAATACAGTGTCCCCGCTGTGGATGTGTTGAACTGCTTCTTCAGCGCTACATAGCCGTCTTTTGTACTCCTCTTGCCAGTTCAATGCGCGTCCCCTCCATCAGGCCCAGATCTCCTCATCGGAGGGTGTCGCATGATCCGGCATATATTGGGCAATGCGTGAGATATTCATCAGATGATAATAGGTGAGGTTTTCCGAGATGGAGTTATTCCCCCAGGAGCCACAGCCCAGTGTGTTGGTGGGGTTCAGGCCGTTCTGGAAAGAGCCGCCACCGCCGGTGGCACAGGTCTGGTTGCATACAATCCGGGAGACCTCCGTCTTGAGGGCAGCATACTCAATCTTCTTCCGATTGGTGGAGTGCACGGCGATGCTGTGTCCCTTACCGATCTTATTCAGATTGTTCTTGGCCTGTTCCACCGCTTCTTCCCAGGTGTCATAGGCGTACAGGGTAATGACCGGGAACATCTTCTCCATGCCGAGGGTATCGTCAATGCCATCTGCCTGCACCGCCAAAACTCGTGTTCTGTCAGGAACCGAGATGCCGCACTTTTCCGCGATCAAGACAGCATCCTGGCCCACCATATCCCGGTTCATCACGCCGTTGGGGAACAGGAAGTCCCGGACGATTCCGGTTTTCTCTCTGGGTACCACATAGGCCCCGCTCCGGTTGATCACCTCCAAAGCGCGGTCATAGTCCCCACGATAGAGATGGATGGCCTGTTCGCCAGTGCAGATGATGCCGTTGTCAAAGCCGCGGCCGGTGATGATCTGCGGGATGGCTGTCTCCAGGTCATATCCCTGATCGACCAAAACCTGCACATTACCTGCACCCACACCCAAGGCTGGCTTGCCGGAGGAGTAGACCGAGCGCACCATGTCCATACCGCCGGTGGCGATAATCACATCCACAGATGCGGCCAGCATCTTGGTCAGATCCAGGGATTTGATGTCAAGGATCTGGATGCAGTGATCCGGAGCCCCCAGCGCCTTGAGGTTGGCATTCATGTACTCCACCGTCTTGATGCAGCATCCCATGGCGCGGGGATGGGGGGCAATAATGATGGGGTTTCGGCATTTCAGGGCGAACATAGAGTTGGACATGCAGGTGACAATGGGGTTGGTGGTGGGGGTAATCGCACCTACTACCCCCACGGGCTTAGCCACCTTAGTAATCCCGCTGGCCTCGTCCACGTCGATGATCCCCACGGATTTTTTTCCCTTGAGCGACCACCAGATCACCCGCGCCTTACTCCGGTTCTTGGCCACCTTGTCCTCGTAAACGCCCATCCTAGTTTCTTCGACAGCATCCCCGGCCAGCTCCTCCGCATGGTCGAATACCGCTTTAGCACAGGCCTTTACCAAAGCGTCCACCTGTTCCTGCGTATACGGTTCCAGTGCAGTCAAGGCCGTCCGCGCTTTCACCAGTTTGTCCTCTAAATAGTCTTTCAGCATTTCCATATCTGCTGCCATCTTTAATCCTCCTATTTATTTGCCCAATCAGTTCGGTCAGGTTCCTTTGTGCTTTGCCTTAGTCAAAGAACCTCTACAACGGTTGCCATGCCCATGCCGCCCGCAACGCATAGGGTGGCCAAGCCGTATTTCAGCTTACGCTTGCGCAACTCATGCACCAGTGTCACCAGGATCCGGCTGCCCGAGGATCCAATCGGGTGTCCAAGGGCAATCGCTCCGCCGTTAACATTGATTACGTCCATACGTGCTTCCAGGTGGAGTTCCCGGATACACCCGATAGACTGGGCTGCAAATGCCTCGTTCAGCTCCATCAACTGGATGTCATCTAGTGACAGGCCTGTCTGCTTCAAAACTTTTCTTGTTGCAAGTACCGGCCCCAGCCCCATATAGGCCGGGTCAACCCCGGCGGACGATATACCGTGCACTAGGGCCAGGGGATTTAGGCCAAGAGCAGCTGCCTTCTGTCCGCTCATCAGTACCAGCATAGAGGCTCCGTCGTTGCGCCCGGAGGAATTTCCGGCGGTCACAGTTCCTCCATCCAGGAATGCAGGCTTCAGTTTGGCCAGCTTTTCCAGGGAGGTTTCCCGCGGGAATTCGTCCACGTCAAAGACAATCGGCTCCTTTTTCCTGCCCTGTGGAACCGTCAAGGGGATAATCTCGTCCCGGAACCGCCCAGAGGCAATGGCCGCAGCCGCCTTCTGCTGGGAGGCTAGGGCAAATTGATCCTGCTCATCCCGGGTAATCCCCATCTTGGCGGCCACATTCTCTGCAGTGATCCCCATATTGAACCGTCCATAAATGTCTTGGGGCTGAGAGCAGAACTGGGCTTCCGTCAGGGAGTCCTTGAGCTGGGTAGTCCCGGTTCCAACTCCCCATCTGGCATTGGAGAGATAGAAAATGGCATTGCTCATACTCTCCGTGCCGCCGGCCAGGACGACTTCCGCCTGCCCGGTCCGGATGGCGTTGACGGCATTGTTGACCGCCAGCATACCAGAGGCGCAGGCGCACATGACCGTATTCGCGGGCACCTCCTCCGGGATTCCAGCACGAAGGGCGGCATACCGGGCCGTATTGGACATATCAGAGGACTGCCTGCAGTGCCCCAGAATTACCTCATCCACCTGCAGTGGATCCAGTCCTGTCCGCTGCAGGGCACCCTTTATGACAGAAACCGCCAGATCATCCGCATCCAGAGGTTTCAGGCTGCCGCCAAAGGAACCAACTGCCGTGCGGCAGGCTTCTACAATTACTACGTCCTGCATGGTTTTCCCCCTAAATACGCTCGTTGATCAGATCCTTTGTGGCGCGAAGCACTTGAAACAGCAGTTTGTCCCGTTTGGCACAGAGCTCCTCGCGGCTTCGGCCCCCATAATCATAAAACCCTTTGCCTGTCTTGATTCCAAGCTCACCCTTGTCCACATGGTCAAACAGGGCGGCAGGGTGCCTGCTGGTTTCCGGCATGACATAGCTGCCGTTCATAATGTTATTGGCACTGATGTCCAAACCGGTAAAGTCATATCGCTGAACAAGCCCCAATACCATGCCTCGGGGCATCAGACTGGCCTTGACCGCCAGATCCAACTGCTCCGGAGTGCAGATACCATTTTCCAGCAGGTAAAATACCTCGGTGTTCAGCAGAATCTGTATGCGGTTGATGATGTAGCCAGGTACATATTTTTCCAAACGAACTGGGGTTTTGCCGCATGCCCGCAACAGGGTGAGAACCGTTTCCATGGTCTCCTTAGAAGTCTTCTCCCCTTTGGCCACTTCGACCAAAGGCAGGATTTGAGGGGGGGCAAACCAGTGAGCGGCGGCGAAATTGGCTTTTCGGCTTTCTGGCACCAACTCAAACGGGTTTAAGGATGAAGCGTTGGAAACCACGATAGTTTCCGGCGACACCATGGCATCCACCTGCTCAAATACTGAGCGCTTGACGCCTGGATTCTCCGCCACCGTTTCCTGGACAAACTGCACCCCATCCAGTGCTTTGCTGAGCTTATTAGTAAAGGTAATCCGTCGGTATATACCGTCCGCTTCCTCCACAGGGAGTAAATCCTCCTGAACATAGGTATCCAGATTGGCTAGTAACATCCCTCGGGCCTTATCCAGAGCAGGCTTACTAATATCATACAGCAATACTTCGTAGCCACCCATGGCGTAACTCTGCGCGATGCCAGGGCCCATGGTTCCAGAACCCAGTACCGCAATACGTTGAATTTCCCCCAGTTTCATAACCGGCGCCCTCCTGCTACTTATTTAGATATGCTTGGTCAGGCCTAGAATGTCCCTGGCCTCCTCCGGGGTGGCAATGCTCCGGCCAGCCAGCTCGCCTATCTTCATGGCTCGCTCCACCAAAGAGACGTTGGTAGCAAGCACACCTTTTTCCATCAGAATGTTGTCCTCCAGGCCCACCCGGAGGCCGTGACAGCCCTCGGCCAGACCGAGGAGCATACAGGGCAAATGGTCTCGGCCGATGCCAGTAATGGACCAGGTGGAGCCAGGCCGCATTTTAGGTAACAAGAAAGCCAGAGAATCAGCATTTCCTCGCATGCCTCCTGCCACGCCCAGCACGAATTGGTAGTGGATGGGCTCCTTCAAGACGCCTTTTTTCACGTAGTAGTCCACGTTACCCATCATGCCGCCGTCAAAGATCTCACATTCAGGTTTAATACCTAACTCTTGCACCTCATAGCCCAACTGCTCCAGAAAAGTAGGGGTGTTAGTGAACACATAGCTATTGGCCCAGTTCATAGTGCCCGGATCATAGGAGCACATCTCCGGCTTTAGGATGGGCAGGTGAGCTCGCCGAATGTCCTCAGGCCACTTAGAACCAGAAGTGGTCAGATTCAGCACCGGATCCACTCCGGCCTTACCGCACTCCTCCCGCACCAGATTCACCACCTGGTAGAAACGCTTGGTGTCCATGGAATTTACACCGTTTTCATCCCGGACATGAATATGGATCACTGCGGCACCCGCTTTTGCACAGGCCACGGCATCCGCCGCGATCTCTTCTGGCGTAATTGGCACATATGGAGTCTGTGCCTTGGTCGTACCCGCTCCGCAGAGGGCGGCGGTAATAATTAGTTTTTCCCCCATGTCAGCTCCCTCTTCCCAATTAGCCTACGGCAGTCAGGCCACCGTCTGGATAGATAATATTTCCAGTCACAAAATCGGAGGCATGGCTGGCCAAGAACACAGCAGGGCCCACACAGTCCTGGGGCACGGCCATCCTGCGCATGGGAAGTGTATCAGCCTGTTGCTTGCGGTAGGCATTGCCACCGCGCTGCTCGATGACCTCCGTCATCATGGGAGTCTCAGTGACAGTGGGGGCGATGGCGTTGACGGTAATACCGTATGGGCCGAACTCCGAGGCCAACTGGCGGGTCATCATGTCTACAGCGCCCTTGGTGCTGCAATAAGCAGCGTTGCCAGGGGCCCGGGTGGCGATTTTCCCGCGCACGGAGGATACATTGATAATTTTACCGTATCCGCGCTCTATCATCTGTTTTCCAAAGTGCTTGCAGCACATCATGACACCGGCCACATTGACGCTGAGCATCTGCTGAAATACGTCCATATCGAAATCCTGAGCCGGGAACTTCTTGTTCAATCCCTGGGCGTTGACCAGAATGTCTACTTGCCCCATATTCCGAATGACCGCATCCACGAGAGATTTAACGCTCTCCTCGTCCGTGGCATCTACGGTATACCAACTCACCCTCTTGTCACAGGCCTCCTTGATTTCAGCCGCCGCGCGCCGGAGGGACTCCTCCCTCCGGCTGGCTATCGCTACTTGGGCACCGGCCTCAGCAAGTCCTTGTGCGATCGCTTGGCCAAGCCCTCCGGCACCGCCTACTACCACCGCATTTTTACCATCTAGAGAAAACATATCCATACTGATCCTCTTCTCAAACTCATGATTTTTCAACATTTTATCCCGATTTGTTCCTTCTTGACAGCCTAGCTCCGTGCGAAAAATGTGCCACGGCCGCCACACAGAACGGTTTGTATGGCCTCAAATCTGAGTACATTATCCATGAATGAAAGTCACTTACCTGTGATCACCAGCATGGTGGCTGCTTCCATACCAGTGTTCCTGCAGGAACGTCCATCGCCAGGCTGAAAACAGATGGAATCTCCAGCATGAAGAATAAATTCACCTTCATCGGTGGTAACAGTCATCTCCCCTGAGACAATGTAATAAATCAAATTGGTGTCCTCCGGAACCTTTTTATATTCGGCTCCTCCTCCATTGGGCAAAAAATAGGAAACCCCGACAATAAGGTGCTCGCTACCACTGGTATTTTGATCATGAAGCCGAATACATTTGACGTCGTAGTGGCCGGCCGGAACATAGGGCTCAGCGTCCTTACGATACATAACCTTCATCGCAATCCAACTCCTTATATGTTTCCAGTATTGAACCGTTGATGCCTATACATGAGGCATATCCTTCTGGCTGCATACCAGGATCAGCTTAGATTTTTGCTGTAAACGAACTTTGGTATTTTCCGACAGCGCACTTTCTTACCTCCCAGTCTCGAAACGGAAAGTCCTCTCTGGATCGGTAATCGCCAGCACACGAACGCCGGATCCCTCTCCATTGACGAAGCGCCAAGGAAATGCTGCAAAGAAACAGCGCTTGCCGATAATTTGATCGAAATCACCGCCCTCACCCACATCGTCGCCGACATTTTCAACTCCCGGGATGCCGCCCTTTACCATTAGATTTTTATGTCCGTCCTCCCAGAGGGGGAAATCAATCAGTGGATCTCGGCCGTATTCTTGTTTCCATTCCTCGATCAGGTCTGGGCGGGTTGGTCCGAGGCCGTGATCTACCAGCTTTGTTGCCATCGGATGGTCGTTTGCCTGGCAGCCATAGCCTACCATTTTGACATTGCGTTCAATCAGCCAATCTGCAGTGGAGCCCAACGCTCCGCATCCATATGCAAAATAATCGTCGCTGTCACTCCAGATATGGTGCTGACGTGTGTTGATCATAACAATATCCCCAGGCCGAATTTGGGGCTCCGCATTTTCCAAATCCTCTGGGGTGATTTTCCCCCATTTCCCCTTTGGGATATCAAGACAAACGCCGCTGCCGAAGAACCGCCACAGAGGATACTGCGTGATGTCTGGCGTGCACTCAGTCACATGCAGAGGAGCATCCATATGAGTACCCCGGTGCATGATGCCCTCCCATTGGATATTGTACATACCGTCATTGGCGTGGAAGCGCTTAACCTCCATTTTCAGATTGCAGCCAGACGGCCATTGCGGCATAAACGGCTCAAAGGTGTGTGTCAGGTCAAAAATTTGTACACTCATTTCCCTTCCTCCTGTCAAACCCCAGTATCAATGCGGACTTCGCCGGTTGGATCAAAAATCGCTGCAAAGCGGACAGGACAGGCATCTCCGCGCCAAATTTTCCATGGCGCAGCGATCATGGTTGCGCGCTTTCCCGTGATCTCGTCCACATCGCCTCCCATTTGCTGAATGACAGGGATGCCAGCAGCGGCCAAGGCCTTATGGGCAGGGTAAAACCCCGGATAGTCTTCTAGAGCATCCCGTCCAGTCTTTTCCCTGTAGATGGGAAGAAGCCGTTTCATGTAGGGGCCAGGCCGGCCTAAATGCGGTGTCAAGCTCGTCGCAGCAGGGCAGTCAATAAATGGGGTATCAATTGCAATAAATTTAGGTTTTTTCGAGATCAGATAATTGGCTGCGTCCTCTGTTAATCCCGGGGCTTCTCCAAAATACTCCATGGAATCGGAATACTTTATGTGCCACCCGGTATTGATGGCCACAATATCTCCATTCTGGATCTCGCCGGCAGCCTTAAGGTCGTCTGCAGTAATTTTATCCCAGTTCTTTTTATTACGAAGATCCAAAATGACGCCGTTACCAAAGAAGCGTGAGGGGGTTATCTGGGAAAGGTCCTCTCCACGTGCCTGCATATGGATCGGGGCGATCATGTGTGTACCAGTGTGGAAATTGGTTCGGATTTTATAAGCTTGGACACCAAACTGTGCGTGTTTGACACCATGGTCGAAGATCACGTCGTCATCGCCAGGGTAAGACGGAACGCCACACCCCCACATGTGGGATAATTCATAAAATTGCAGTCCATTCCAGGGATCTGTAACAAATGGCATCCAAATTCCCTCCTATTTATTAGCTTGAGTATTCTATCGCGCAACATCTTGCCCTTATATAGGGTGTTGTGTAGCAATAGAATGATAGAGATATGAGATTTTATATTTTGGGAATATTAAGATAACCTGGAATCTCCCAATAGAATTCCAGGTTATCTCTTTCTGTAACCCAATAATCAGGGGTGATATTCATGGCGCACAAGCGCATGAGCCATATCAGGAAGCGCGTTTATAACGCCGGCCATCCCTCTAGGCCCATGGTCTTTACTCGGAGGCTTTCCATGGTACCTTCTTTGGGTAAAATTAGCTGAATCACGCGAAAATCCTCGGCGCTAAGTTTCTTCTCCAAGCCATGGGGCTGGTTGGGAGGAATCCGGATAATAGTACCCTTGCGCAACTCATATACCTCTTCCCCTACACGGAAGAGGACCTTGCCGCCAAGTACAATATTGACCTGCTCCGCCTCATGCGCATGCATTGACACTGCAGGATCCCATATTTCAGAGTACTTTACCGTCAGATTATCCGCACTGTTGAATACCCAGGTACGGCCGCCTGGCATCTTCACATTAGGCTGACGCTCTTCAAAATCAAACAGTTCTACCTTATTGCTCATTGTTCCGTACTCCTTGTACTAAGTTTTCTGGGGCAGGCCCATGTAGTCTCGATACTCGCGGGCTGTCATAACATCCCGCCCTAGCAGCCCAGCCATGGTACAAGCCTCTGTAAACTGCTTGGCGTTGCTGGAAATCTTGTCATTGCGGTGAGGATATTTCCACACAGCATCTTCCATTCCTACCCTGATATTAAGGCCCATCAGCAGAGCCTGTGCCGCTGCAAAACTAGAGGCGCGTCCTGCCGCACACACTGTAATCCGGCAGTCTGGATCAATGGACTTCAGTTGGTGATAGGTGTTCATCAAAGTGTGCATCATTGCGATGGGATCATCCATTGGACTGCATCCGGGCAGACCATATAGCAGCAAGAAATTATATGGTTTTTCCAGCAGTCCTGAACGGATCAGATACCGGTTTGCGTGATCCACATCGGCTGAAGAATAAAAGGTTATTTGGGGAATCACTCCTGCCTCTTGTACTAGGCGGCACTTTTCAATCATCACATGAGCCGGTTTGCAGAAAAGCATATCTCCATTGTATGTGGCATTGGTATTCACCGGTGTGGTCTCAAAAAGTTTCTCCTTCAGCAGGATCTTCATGGTTTCCCATTCTCTTGGGTTCTCACACACCATGCAGCCATCGATGACCACCTCAGGGAATTCTTCCTTTAATGGGTCGATAACTTGGTGAAAGAGGTCAGGATCCAGTACACTATACCCCTGCTCATCGCGAACATGCAGATGGATACTAGGTGCCCCCGCCAAGCACGCCTCCCGGGCAGAGTTGTAAATCTCTTCCGGGGTCATGGGGTGGTTAGGATTGAATCGCTTGTTATGCATAGCCCCTACTATGGCGGTGGTCACGGCTACCTTGCGGGGAATTTTCCAAGGGGGCTGTATGTCCACATCGTCAGTCAACAGTGCCGAATGAGTAGGATCTACGCCTTCAAAGTCGGCGTAAAACTGAAAGATTGCGCCATTGCCATATTGTTCGCTCAATCGCCGCACCTTGTCCCAATTTACGTGATTGTTTTGATTCGACATTGCTCAGTCTTTCCTTTCCCTGTCCTATGAATCTTTATCGCTACTTCCGCTATCTGGTCAACTGCCTTTTTGGTCTTTTCTAGGTTCCATTCCCGCGAGCTCAAGAACATGCCTCAATCCAGCATTCCCATCAGGCGGGCAGGATTTTCCTTGACCATAACAGCCAAATCCGCTTCGCTGATTCCCACGGTGTCATAGAGTAGATTCAAATATTTATACAATCCCTCCACCGGATATGGGGAGACCGCCTGTCCAAAGTCAGAGTCGATTACTATACGCTCCTTCGGCACACCAGAGTCCATAACCCGTTTAATCAGGTCGATAGAGTTGAACAGGTCATCCCGATCCTCCAGTACCATACCGTGTTCCATGGCTGTGATCTCGATGTTAGCACCCCATCCAGCCCAGCGCACAACCTGCTCCACAGAGGCATTCACACTGAAATGAGGGTGATTGACAAGGATCTTCTTCACTCCCAGCTCAAAGGCAGTCTCTAGAAGCACATCAATCTCTTCCGGCGTACCGTGTCCGGTCGCCAGTACAAAGTCGGGATGTGCGGCCATATAGTCCAAAACCTCTACTACTTCAGGGATTAATTTCCCATCCCCGTCCAGATAATAAATGGGTTTCTCCTCTGCGGTCATACCGCCAGAACCGTGAAATGTTTTCCCTTTATGTTTATCAATATGCATTTTGGAGGACACAGTAGGCATATAGGCGATCTTAGCTCCCATATTGTAGGCGCAGTCCAAAGCAGAGACATTGAACGCCCCCACGGAATTATTCATTGCAATGGAGCTGAAGACTCGACAACCTCCACTGAAGTGTTCTTCCAACATCAGGCATCCATGGGTCGAGGGTACATAGTGATCCTTCACCAGAAACCCGGCATATCCCGCTTCCTCCGCCTGGCGCAACATTTCATACGCATCTACCTTGCGATTTGCTACAGACGGCCCGGCGTGAATATGAATATCCACAACGCCCTCTAGGAAGCTTCTTCTGAGCATTTTGCATCCACTCCTTATATGATGTATGCAGATTACAGCGTATACGCGACATTCCAGCCAGTGCGTACGGCTAGGCGCACAGTGCCGACCTTTTCGCAGTCTCCGATTTTTCGGAATATGGGAGCACACTTGCGGAAAGTCTCTGCCTCCTTCCGGCGGGACCTCATGCCCACCGCCAAAAGGACGGTGTCCGCCTTCAGCTCCCCTCGCTGTCCCTCTGAATCCTGATAGATGACCCTTCCAGCGCTGATCTCCAGGCACTTACAGCCGGTAAATACCACACAATGGTGATCCTCCAGTTGGCCGATCAGCTCCTCCCTGTAGGTTCGCATAGCATCTCGGGCAATTTCCGGCATCATTTCCAACACCGTCACCCGCTTACCCTGCATGCCATAGTATACCGCCGTCTCACAGCCCACCTGGCCAGCACCGACGATAACGATATCTTGACCCATCCGTTCCGGAACGAATAAACTGTCACCTGCCCATAGCACGTTGGAACCGTCTGCACCTGGGATAGGGGGAATCAGCGGAGCGGCACCAATGGCGCAGATCACCACATCATATCCCGCCCCTTCCAGCTCCTTCGGTGTGACCGCGTGGCCTAGGTGCACGTCTACAGTGGACGCCCCGATCTGCCGGATAAGGTAATCTTTGTATTCCTTCAGATCATACTTGAACTCCATATGGGCGGCTTCCTTGAGCTGGCCACCAAGTGCCGGTTCCTTCTCGTACAGTGTTACAGAATGACCGCATTTAGCGCACTCCAGCGCCGCGGTCATTCCCCCCGGGCCCCCGCCAATGACAGCTACCCGCTTGCCTCTGGAGCGGGTGTGGGGCAGTAGGGCCAGCTCAAACTCTCGCCCTGCCTCGGCATTGACCGAGCAACCATAGGCGTGTGAGTTCTTAAAGCCGTCCAGACAGTAAAAGCATTTGATACAGGGTCGGATTTCCTTCTCCTGTCCCAATCGGCTCTTCTCGGGGATGGCAGGATCGGCAATGATGGCGCGGGCCATGGCTACTAGGTCGGCCTTTCCCTCTGCCAGGGTTTGTTCGATGAGGATAGGCTCTTTGAAAGCGCCCACTGTCAACACCGGTACCGTAATTTCCGGATCGGCTTTGACTGCGGCTGCCAGCCAGGCATTAGGCGCCGGGGGCAGAAAGCCCGTCGGGTGAGTGATCCCCCGTAACCGTGGCTCCCGTACCATGCCTGCCGAAACGTGGATGATGTCAATCTGGTCCTGGATCAGCTTGGTGTAGGCGATGCATTCGTCGATCTCGAATCCTCCCTCCACACATTCCGAGCCGCTGATACGGTACTCGATCAGCAGATCGCGACCTACCCGTCGGCGAATTCGATCTAGAACCATGCGTGGAAATTTTGCCCGGTTTTCCAGGCAACCTCCATAGCCGTCCGTACGGTGGTTGCTGCGTGGGGAGAGGAACTCCTGTAGCAGAGTTCCATGCCCACCGTGTAGTAGCAAGGTGTCAAAGCCGCACTCCTTTATCCCCTCGGCCAGATCTGCATAGCGGTCAGCTAGTTTGTCCATCTCATCCTCTGGCATCTGATAAAAGTGAAGGCCGTCGGCGCGTACGAAGTCAGAGCAACCGTACTGCTTTTGGGAGCGGGCCTCAGAATCGAACTCGCCTTCGGTACCAAAATGGACAAGCTCATAGGCACATTTGGCATCATACATGTGGATGGCGTCGGTCAGGCGAATAAAATTGCGCCAGCCGGCCTGGTCAGTAATCTCCAACTTGGCGTGGATTTTGCTCTTATTGGTACGTACCACTGGTTGCCCGCCACAACTGACGCACGCTGCCCCCCCCTTAGCCCGCTCCACATAGTGGAGCAGGTAAGGTGTCTCAGGGGAGGATGCCTGGGTATACTGAGTCTGATGAGCCAGTGAGGGTGCACAGAAGATGCGATTTTTGAAAGTCACATGCCGAACGGTCAACGGCTGGAAAATGTGGGGATAAACTGGGTGTCTCATCGTCAGCCTCCACACCGCACTTCGTTACCCGGCGCAACCACACAAGCGCGGGATCCAAAGCACGACATCGGGCAGATATGCCAGCACAGTAATGACAACAAAAGCTCCAATAGCAAACGGCCAAATCATCTTGCACAATTTGTTGAATGGGATTCCCGACGCATTGGAGGTAACGAACAGTACCACACCGACCGGAGGAGTAATATAGCCGATGATGGTCAGGATGCAGAACACCAGGCCAAAATGGACGGCATCCATGCCAATAGCCGTAGCCAGCGGGAACACGACGGGTAACATAACCATGGTAATTGTGCCTGTATCCAGTAGGCAGCCGGCAATCATCAGGATGACAATGATCAGTGCAATGATGAGGTACTTGCTGTTGGTTACACTGGTAATAGCGGCGATGATCTGAGCAGGAATGCCAGCCCGGGTCAGGGACCAGGCGATTACGCCGCCGAAAGAGATCATCAGGAGAATACCTCCGCCAGTGACTGCGCTGCGCAGCATAATCTCAGGGAGCTTCTTCCAATCCATCTCGCGGTAGATCGCGCTAGCGATCAGAGCGCAGAAGCAGGACACTGCCCCTGCCTCAGTTGCCGTGAAGAAACCACCAATGACGCCGCCAATGATGACAACGGGTACCAGCAGAGCGGGCAACGCCTTAAAAAATGCCTTGACCAAACGTTTGAGACTAAAGTGGTCTGTGGCACGCTTCAGCTCCATTTTTCGGGTTAAAATAGAAATGACGATACAAAATACGATTACCAAAAGAATTCCAGGGAGGATTCCGCCCACGAACATAGCTTGAATAGATGCTCCAGTCATCATGCAGTACATGATGAAGGATGTGGAGGGCGGGATAATCGGTCCTAGAATAGAGGAGGCGGCTACCAGGGAGCCAGTGAATTCCTCTGGATAGTTGTCCTTCCGCAGCTCTGGTACCAAAATGCCACAAAGCATGGAGGCCACACCATTGGGGGAACCTAGAATTGCGGATAGTACCGCAGCAATTAGCACACAGCAGTATGCCAGACCCGCCTTCAGTCTACCCACAATCTCACGAGCGAAGTCCAGCAGGCGGGTGGTAACACCGCCAGCATTCATGATTTCACCCGCCATGATAAAGAAGGGAAGACAAGTCAGAGAAATCAGATCTACCTGGTCAAAGAGGCGCTGAATGATAACCAGCAGATAGCTTTCGTTGCCCAAGGACAGCATATGGACAGTTCCCATCAAGCCCAAGGCAAAGGCAATGGGGAGTCCAATGACCATTACAACGACAAATACAATCGCCGCAATCAACATACTTTGTCACCTTCCTTCTCTCTGCCTTCTACAATTGTCTTCTTATCTTCCCGGAACGCTTCTTTTACTCCACGAATTAAGTCCGGGAAAAAATCAATGGTAAAAATAAACATAAAAATCAAGCCAATAGGGATCGCACAATAAGGCACAGCTAAAGATAGGCCGGAGGCGTTGCTGACATTGTTTACAACAGAAGGCGATATAACCTTCTGGATGGAGAAATAGATCAGAAACACAAAAAAGATCAGGCAGATTATGTTATTGATCAGTTTGAGAATTTCCTGCACTTTAATAGGCAGGCGGGAGGTAACCAAGTCAAAGCTGACCAATGCCTTTTGGTAGTAGGCGGCAGCACCACCCAGGAATGTGCAATAAATCAGCAAGTAGCGGATTACCTCATCTGACCATATAAAGGTTCTGCCGAAGCAATATCGGCGTACCACTTCAATTAGCATGAGCACCAGCATGGCTATAACTGTCACACAGGCCAGGATCCGCAACAGGCGGTAACAGCCATTCGCAAACTTGTGGTAATTTTTCATGTTGTCCCTCCTGTTTTCGGATTCTCCCCGACTAGAAGCCGGGGAGAATCCGAACTTCTCTTATCTCGCTTCAGCAGGCACCCTTAATCCATGGCCGCAGCCATCTCCTGCACACTAGTGATGAACTCCTCGTACACACCCCCCCTTGCGATCCACTCATCATACAGAGGCTGCATAGCCTCAACCCAAGCGTCCTTATCAGAGATCTCGTTGAACTCCATACCGTTTGCCTCGCAGTCGGCACGCGCCTCCTCATCCCACTCATAGATAGTGGTCTGCATATACTCGGCATCAGCCTCAGCGAAGCATTCACAAATTAGTTCATAGTACCCTTCAGGCAGAGATTCAATAGTCGCATTTGACATGATAGTCAGAGACAGCCAAGGATAAATGCCGATTTCAGACATATAATTACAGACCTCGTAGTGCTTTTGCATGGATGCAGAGGTGACATTGATCTCCTCACCATCTACAACTCCGTTTTGCAGGGCGGAATACAACTCGGAGAATGTAACGTTCGTGGGGCTCGCCCCCACAATCTGCATGGCTTCATCAATTACGGGATTCCCGCCGGTACGGATCTTCAAGCCCTGCATATCAGCCATAGTATTGATGGGCCTATTGATGGTGGCAAAGTGCCGTATACCGAACTCGCTGGCACCTACGATTGTAGCGGTGCCTAGATCCTCGTTGGCGGCAGCGACCAGGTTCTTCCACGCGTCGCTCTGTAATACCTCTGCTTCCAACTCATAGCTGTTGATCAGGAACGGCATCTGGAAGATAGACAGTGCGTCAGAATAGTTTGACACTGTACCAATGGCACAACCGGCAATATCAATGGCTCCTTCCATCGCCTGCGCCAAAAGGCTGGCCTCATTACCCAGAGCTCCATCGGTAACCAGTTCGATGGTGATCGCACCGTTAGAGCGTTCAGAAATCATATCAATAGCATTCTGCAGAGCGATCGCAGTGCCCTGCCCGGCCGCACCACCAATCGCGAAGGTCAGATTCACCTTTTCAGAAAAATCGGTGGAACTGTTTTCACTTCCACCGGATTGTGAAGTGGTGGGATTGCCAGTATTTTCGCTGTTAGGCTGATTACCGCTCTGATCGCCTCCACAGGCTGTCAGGAGTGCGAACACCAGGCTCATAGTCAGAATTAAAGCGAGCATTTTTTTCATTGGTGTGTCCCCTTTCATTTCGTTGTGTTTTGTTTGTGCTCCCGGAGATGGTATCAGCATAACACCTGCCTTCCTAGGGTGTCAAAATAAGCGCATCGTATGGGATTTGCCTATTTTTTGACTTTTAAGTAAGCCAAAACCCAGAAGATTTCACCAAAAAACGTTTCCCAAACTTCACAACAACTTTTCTAGAACTACAGTGCCCCAAATTCCATACGGTTAATAATATCCTCTTGCATCTCAGGAGAAAGTTCCACAAAATAGGCGCTATAGGTTGCCACTCGCACAAGCAGGTCACGGTAGCGATCTGGTTCTTTCTGCGCTTGGCGCAAGGTTTCAGTATCTACTATGTTGAACTGTACGAAAAACCCGCCCCCTAATAAATACGCTCGCAATAAGTCGGTAAACTTCTCCATACCGGCCCTATCCTTTAGGGCGTTTGGATCAAAACGCATATTGAGCACCGAGCCGTTTGTCAGCTTTGTATGCGTCAATCCAGCTACAGAGCGCATGGTGGCCGTCGGACCGTTTTGATTTCGGCCCTGATACGGAGATATCCCGCCTTCCGCAAGAGGAGTATTTGCCAGCCGTCCACCTGGGAGCGCTCCAACACCGTATCCTAGGGGCACATTGGCTGTGATGGTCGCTGCGGCAGTGATCAGTGGCGTCCCGCATACCCCTATATAAGCGTGCAACACATCGCTACAAAAGATCAGCGCCTGATCCACGATCTGATCCACATACGGGATCCCATTTCCAAATTTCGGAGCCTTGCTCAACAGATAATGCACCTCATCATAGCCCTCAAAGTTTGCATCCAGTGCATCGACAACCTGTTCCATGGTGAGCCGTTTATCCTCAAATACCACCTTTTTCAGTGCAGCTAATCCGTCCCCTACATTGGGAGCCCCTGCAATCGAAATGGACTGACGGGCATAGCGACCTGTTCCGCCGTTGAACAAGTCCTTTCCGCGCTCCATGGGGCCGTGGAACAGTGCACTCTGCAAAGGGATAGGAAGAAATTCGGCAAAAATTTCCCGGTCTGCATTGGTCATTAGAACCGCTGCTCCCAAAAAATACCGTGTCTGCTCACAGAAAGCATCCCACACCTGTTCATAGGTTGTAAATTTGCGTGCATCCCCGGTGGGCAAGCCTACCTGCCTCCCAGTCATTCGCGATACGCCGTTGTTCAAGGCCAACTCCAACATGAAGGCCAGATTGAACAGACCGCCGGGTACATCCAGAGAAATTCCTGGGATCGACGGACTGTTACACCCAGTAATAATATAGTCCCGAGCCAGTTCCAGTGGATACCCGTCGGCCAAAAGTTGCGCGATGGCCACAGGATCTGAAACGAATTTCAGCTTGCCTTTCAAAGACTTGGCCAGCCTGGTGGCAGCTAACAAGTACTCATACGGACTGTTTTCGCTGACACGGATAACCAGATCCTCAGCGGTCATACCAACTTTTTCTTCAGCCGCCATCAGCAAATAGGTCAACTCGTTAACCGCACAGTTTCCCTCCCGGTCTTGACCGCCCAAGGTAATATTTACTGCCTGGGGGAAGCCAGCGAAGCATGTAGCGGTATCATGATCGTCTAAAGTGACGGTTCCGTTCACCTTTACAAACCATAGCTCCAGCAATTCCTGGGCCTTCTCCCGCGTGATGCGCCCAGCTGCTCTGTCTCGCAGATAAAAGTCAATGAGATACTGATCCGGCCGGCCGAGAGTCATCCCGTGACCCCAGCTCTCAATGATAAGGGCTACCCAGGTCATATAGACCGATTGAACTGCCTCATGAAAGGTTTCCGCGCTCTGCCAGGGCACTTTTGCGCAAATCCGGGCAATTTCCTTCAGCTCTGTTTGACGAACGGGATCACGTTCCTCTTCCGCCATCCTTCTGGCCAGAGCCGCATAGCGCAGGCTAAACCTGCGCACCGCATCTAACGAAATGCTCATAGCAGTGTAATAGTGGTATTTATCTAGGTTTTTGATTTGGTACAGATCTAGGGCGTCCCTCCGTTTAAGCACCTCCTCATAGCGGGCTTGCAAGCCTTGCCGCAGAATCATGCCATAGTCTACAGCCACATGGCAAGGATAAAAGCCGTTGCTACTGAAGGTAACCCCTCCGATAAATCCGCTCTGATACAGCTCAAGAATGGACTTTGGAATCCGCTTCTTCCAACGGTCGTAAGCCGATTTTCCTTTCCAATAAGGTAATAACGCGAGCAATTCTTCTTTTTCCCGAGCCGATGGCGGCTGAAAGCGATCCCATTGGCGCACTGACATGTCATCAACTTCTTCTCGCAGCCATTGCGCATTTAACTCAGGCAAAACTGCTCCACCGCGGGCTTTGCTGCATGGACAACCAACGATAAGTTCACCATCGTAGATCTGTATGCTCATATGATCTAATGTCTTAGCAAAGGCTTTAGCCTGACGCAGGCAGGGCGGTTCTCCTTCTGTCTCTTGGTATGAGTTTGTATAGTATCTCTCCCGTTCTATGCAAATTTCCGGCAGGGTAAAAATTCGTTCCGCACACTTGGCCACACGAGCGGTACTTCCCTTTTGCGCTCTCACATGATATTCTCCTTCCTATTTCATTACAAAATTTGGATTATGCCAATCCTTGCACCGACAGAAAACATGTGATATACTCTTTTTTGTTCACAAAATGGAGAGGAGCGGCACGATGGACAAGCAAGAATTTATTCAAAAGATGAAAGACCAACCTTTTTCTGTCCTCAGTGATTTGGTCTACCAATACATCGTAGATGCCATCGTCGAGATCCGCTTTCCCCCTGGCTCCAAAATCAATACCAAGCGCCTATCAGAAGAACTGGGCATCAGTCGGACTCCCATACGCACTGCTTTGGAGCGTCTTGTGGAGCAAAAACTGGTGGAGCAGGTAGGTGAGAAGGGATTCCGGGTATGTCAAATAGACTGGAAAGACTGTATGGCTCTTTATGACATCCGGGAAATGATTGAAAGCAATGCTGCTTACATCGCCGCCAATACCATTACCGAAGCCCAACTGGAACAATTGAGGTTCTCTATCCTTGCCGCTAAAAAGGCTCGGGCCAACAGTGACATTCTGGCTCTTTTTGAGGCTAACAACCGTTTTCACGATGTTATTGTTTTATCTACCGGCAATAACTATCTGATCGACATGTATGAGTCTTTAAAGACCTGGATCCATCGATATCAACACTCTCTCATCGCGGCTCAGAAGTACGATATCAATATCGACCGGCAGACATCAATAGATCGGCATGTTGTTATCTATCGTGCTATTAAGAGTCGGTACTCTATGGTAGCTAAAGCAGAGATGAAGGATTATCTGCACCATATTTATCGGGTTCTATTTGATGGCGGACTGGTCACCCGTTCCCCGATTGGAAGTGAGGATTGACAAATGGAGCAGAATGATTCCACGCTGTTTGTTTCTTCTCGGGACGCCGCCGGGCTGAACCAGCGGGTCTATGAACATATCCTCCGACAAATTATCGAGGTGCAGATTGAACCCGGCGAGCGTATTAATGTCACCAAAATCGCTGAACAGCTGCAGATCAGTCGCACACCTATACGCTCCGCAATGGATCAGCTGGTCAAAGACGGGCTAATCAAACGAGTCAGCGACCGCGGCTACCAAGTCACCCCTATTAATATGGCTGACTGCTTCAATCTGTGTGATGCCCGTAAGATCTTGGAGGGCACAGCCGCTGTTATGGCTGCCAGTAATATCACGTCTCCTGAGTTGGAGATTTTGGAGCACAGTATTGCCGGAGCCAAAGAATGTCTTGCCTGTCAAGACTATGACGCCTTTGCTGAGCAGGATACCATTTTCCATGAGACCCTGTTGCGAGCGGCAGGCAACCGCTATCTTCTGCAGGTCTACGATACACTTAAAATTCGTATCAACCGTTATCGCTACATCATTTCAACCTATTGCCGCAGTTCCGCTGAACAGGATACAAGCCACGCAATCGCCAAGCATCTCTGTATCTTTCGTGCCATTAAGAACCGCTATAGCTCTGTTGCGCAAAACGAGATGGAAGAACACATCGCATACACTTATCGCACCTTGTTCGATTTAGGCTATTTCATACGGAAAAATGGCCTTGAGTAATTTTTGTTTCTGAGCCCCGGACTTAGCAGTCACTCTGCTTCGTCCGGGGCTTGACTCTTTCTTATAGCACAGCCTTAACTTCTTTCACCAGACAGCGATAGGAAGAGAGCATCAGATTCACATCGATTGCACTGGCACAGCCATGAAAGCCCATCTTAATAAAGCGCTCTGCTAAAGTGGTATCCGGCGCGAAAGCCAAACAGAATTTTCCGGCCGCTTTACAGGCGGCCACTACTCTCTCAAAAGCGGCGTTAACCTCCGGATCATCAAAAGCTCCTGGTTTTCCCAGCGCAATAGATAGATCACACGGCCCAACGAAGATACCGTCTACTCCTTCTAGGGCGGCGATCTCCTCTATAGCTTCTAGACAACCTCGTGTCTCACACATAGGGATCATCAAAGTCTCTCGATTGTGCAGCGCCCAATGCTCAGGTAGAGGCAGCGTGTTCAGGCCAAAGTCAGACCCGCGCGCCATAGCCATGCCCCGGTTTCCAATAGGTGGATATTTGCTGTATTCCACCAGCTTTTTGACGTCCTCTATACCACCTACAGCGGGAACGATCAACCCCTTTGCCCCTAGATCGAGCAACTTAAGTACAGAGGATCTGGAGATCTCTTTAATGCGTACAAAAGGAGTCAAATCACGTGCCTCCGCTGCGCGGATCATGTCAGCTGCTGTCTCAACGGCGATCGGAGCATGTTCCTTGTCAATAATCACATAATCCATCCCAGACAGTCCAATGGCCTCCATCACCAATGCACTCCCACTGTGAAAAAATGTTCCCAGGATCCGTTCACCCTGATTTAGCTTTTCCAATGCCAGATTTTTTTTCATGTTCCTCACCTGTCCTTTCAAAAAATTGAATCATAATATCCTCGATTAAACTCTGGCCCTATTTTAAAAGTTATGATGGATATGTGTCAATTTGTAAGCACTGTTTCAAAAATCACGCAAAAATGGTTTTTCACGCATTGCAAAATACAAATATCCAGGTACGAAACGTTAGAAGATTTCCGTAAAATTAGCAAAACCATTTTTGGCTTTTGACCGGCCTAAACGTCTTTAAGAAAAACACTAGCGCTGAAAAAGGTGAAAAAGCGCACAAGTTTTGACCCCTATTCCCCCGACATTTTATAATAAAGCCACATGGAATCTTCCAACTCTAAAGTTGCAGAAAGGATGATATGATGGCCGCCAATGAACGTGTTTCTCGCCTGAGAGAACGTATGCTGGTCACACCCGCCATCTGTGTGGAGCGCGCTTATTACATGACAAAATCCTATCAAAAAACAGAAAATCTGCCCACTATTCTGCGCCGAGCTCATGCTCTGGCCGATATTCTTGACCATATGACTATTCGTATCGAGGAGGGCGAACTGATTGCTGGCTGGCAGACCAGCAAAGAGCGGGGTGGTGCCCTGCTTATTGAGATGCGCTGTGATTGGATTATGGATGAGTTGGACTCGGTTCAGTGCCGTGAGTGGGATAAATACCAACCCTTGAGCGAAGAAGAAAAGGCGATGATTCGGGAGATCGTACCATATTGGCAAGGGAAAACATTATCTGACTACTGGCTCGGTGCCGTGCCCCACTGGGCCGCTAAGCTGGAGAATGTGCTCCAAACTGGCGGCTTCTGCCGCAACGGCCACCATCAAGCCCACTCTGTAGGTGACTACGAATCCATTTTAAAGTATGGCCTGCGTGCGACACTGGATCTGGTGGAGAAAAAGCTGTCTTCCATAGACCCGTTTTCGCCGGAGGACTTAGATCGCTACCATTTTTATCAGAGTGTCAAGATCGTTCAGGAAGCTGTGATCCGTCATGCACATCGCTACGCTGATTTAGGCGAGAAGATGGCCAATGAGGAGCCTGATCCCGTGCGTAGAGCAGAGCTGAAGGAGCTTGCGGCTAACTGCCGGCACGTCCCCGAACATCCTGCGCGCACCTTTCGCGAGGCCATTCAGTCTATCTGGCTGGTTTTTGTTCCCCTGATGATTGAATGCTGGGGTGCCGGCATGTCACTTGGTCGCGTTGATCAGTATCTGCTACCCTTTTATCAGGCAGATTTGGCTGCTGGGCGCATTACCCGGGATGAGGCATTGGAGCTGGCCTCGCTGCTGTTAATCAAGCTCAATGCCGCCATCAATCTGCAGGAAGGCTTCCTCAGCGTGGCCTTTTCCGGTTATCCGGTCATGCAAGGGCTGACTATCGGCGGTATTACGCCCGATGGGCGCGATGCCGTCAACGAGCTGACGTACCTATTCTTGGATGCCGAAGCAGACGTAGGCCTCACCGCCGAAGATGTGGTAGTGCGCATCAGCCGCTATAATCCGGAGAAGTTCGTCATACGCGCCTGTGAAGTGGCACGGGATCTTCATGGCAAGCTGAAGTTTGTCTCAGACGACACCTCCATCCCTTCTCTTCTTCAGATGGGCACCCCTCTGGAAGACGCTCGGGACTATGTTTCTGTGGGTTGCCATAACCCCTCCATCCCTTATCGCGCCCACGACCCCAACGGCAACGTGGTCAACTGCGGCCTGATGATTGAACTTGCCTTAAACAATGGCGTGTTCCGTCAGACGGGCGAACGTATCGGCGCTGAAACCGGGGATCCCCGTAGCTTTACCTCTTTTGATCAGGTGCGCGAGGCCTTTATGATCCAGTTCCGTTACCTAATGCGCGCCACGTTCATTTTTAAAAATGCCGATATGCAGATGTTTGGCGAACACTCAGCCTGCCCCCTGCTCTCCTCTGTCTATCCGGTATGTTTGGAAAAAGGGATTGACATCTATCAAGGCGGTACCTTCCCCCAGCTTAGCCACACTACCGGTTTGGGCTGCCTAGCAGACGTCGGAGATAGTCTGGCCGCCATCAAAAAGGTCGTTTTCGATGACAAAAAGATCACCATGGCTCAATTGTGTGATGCTCTGGACGCCAATTTCGAGGGCTTTGATGATGTGCGCCGCCTGTTGAAACAGGCTCCCAAATTTGGAAATGACGACGATTATGTAGATCTGCTTCTGAGGGATGTGCTGCGGGAGATGTGCCATTATATTAAGCAGTTCAAGACCTATAAAAATGCACGCAACTCCTGCTCCAGCATCACCATGACCGCAAATATCCCCTATGGCGCCATCCTGGGCGCTACCCCGGATGGTCGAAAGGCCGGTGAGCCCCTGGCCGAGGGTGGAATCTCTCCACACCAGGGCCGCAATGTATCAGGAGTCACCTCTACCTTCCGCTCCGTGGCTAAGTTAGATCAGGAGTTACTGGCCAATGGCAGTATTTTGAATATACGCGTCTCACCCGAACTCTGCAAAAATGAGAATGGGTTGCGCAATTTTGCTTTGATGTTGCGCACCTTCTGTGAAAATGGAGGCAACTTGGTACAGTTTAACTTCACTAGTAACGAAATGCTCCGTGAAGCCCAGAAATTCCCCGAAAAATACAAGGATCTTCTCGTTCGCGTCGCCACATACAGCGCTTACTTCACCGAACTGTCCCCTGCGTTGCAGAACAACATCATTGAGCGTAGCGAGCTGCACTGAGGGAGGCCTTTTGATGAGTCACGAAGCTCTTGTTTTTCATATTATTCATGGTTCCTTTGTAGACGGCTATGGTATTCGGAGTACGGTGTTTCTGAAGGGGTGCCCATTAAAGTGTATTTGGTGCTGTAATCCGGAAGGGCAATCTTTTCAGCCAGAACTGAAAGTCAATCGAGGTCAATGCAATGGCTGTGGCAACTGCCTGAACACCTGCTCCCGGAATGCATTATCCCTTGTGGGCGGTCTTGTGCAGATTAACCGCGATATCTGCGATGGATGCATGGAGTGTGTGGAACATTGTTATACCAGCGCCCTGGAGCCCTTCGGTGTTCGTTACACAGCTCACGAAATTTTTGAGATCGTTCGAAGCGACGAAATGTTTTACAAAAGCACAGGAGGCGGCATCACAATCGGCGGTGGCGAATGTACCTGTTATCCCGACTTCATGTTGGAGTTAACCCAACTCTGCCACAATTCCGGAATCCATGTGGCGGTGGATACCTGCGGTTACACCACTTCGTCTAAGGCATTGGAGGTTCTGAAGGCCGCCGATCTGCTCTTGTTTGATATCAAAGGTATTGATCCCATGCGTCATAAAAAAAACACCGGAAAATCCAACGAGGTCATTCTTCAAAATCTGCATTTGCTTAGCGAGATGCGCAAGCCCATGATTATCCGCGTCCCGGTCATACCTGGATACAATGACTCAGACGAGGAGCTGAATGGCATCGCTGACCTTCTGTCCACTTTGAAGTCGGTGGAACGGGTGGATATTCTGCCGGAACATGAGTTCGGCCGTATTAAATACGAACAGTTGGATTTGGAATACAGGCTAAAGCCCTGTCCCGTCAGCGCCGAACGACAGGATGCTATTCGTGTCATGTTTGAAGCCAAAGGTTTTCATACCCAGATTGGCGGTTAGCAATCCCCATATAGGTAAACTTATCTACACCATTTTCCCCCTTTGCACAGGCAGACACAAAATCAGCAGGGCCTACAGTCCCTTACTTTAACCTGGTTAGTATCTGTGATTGCACCTGCACCGTGACGTTTGTAGAGCTATTAGATCTACTGGTTCATTGTCATTATTTATTTAAGGAGGGTCTATCATGAATAAAAAGCCTATCTTGTTTGACACCCACGAAACAGAGCCGGACACCAGTCGCCCCGGCGGTCGCAGTTGGATCTTCCAGGGTTCAAAGCTACTCACCATGCAATATTCTGAGATTTTTTCTAGCCCTGAAAGTATGACCCACACCCACGATGATTACGAACAGATCATTATGATTTTAGCTGGCAAGGCCAATTTCTGGTGTGGCGACGAGTATTATGAGCTTTCCGAGGGCTGCATTATGGTGGTTCCTCCCCATGTTCCCCACGGCATTCAACAGCGCACGGACAGCTCTGTCGATTTGAAAATTTTGGAGATTTTCTGCCCCGCCGATCCGGGCCGTCCGCAGAGCCCAAAAATTCGCGATTTAGGGCATTTTAATTGGTAGAACCTCTAAAGGCAATGTTCAGAATACCACTTTTTTTAATGTAGAACTTATCTAAAACTACCAAGTAAAGATAGTTAGAAACGGAGCATCTGCTGATATGATATGTACCCAGAATTCTGGACACATAAAAAATTGAATTAGGTGCACATGGATGCCTCTCTGAATTTTGTAGGAGGCATCCATTTTGTTTTCTCTTGGATTCTTTCGTTGTTGTAGTAATTTATGTAGCCGTCAACAGCCTTGGCAAATGTTTCAAAAGAGGAATACTCTTTTTCATGCCCGTAGAACATCTCGTTTTTCATCCGTCCAAAGAAGGTCTCCATGATGCAATTGTCGTAACAGTTGCCCTTCCTTGACATGGATTGAATGATTTTGTGATCTTTAAGTGCCTGCCTGAAGTACACGTGCTGGTACTGCAACCCTTGATCAGAGTGAAAGATCAGGCCATCTACAGAGGGAAACTTCGTAAAGGCGCCGGCCAACATTCTCTGGATCTGTTCCATATTGGCACTTTGAGATAAATCATAAGAAATGATTTCGTTTGTGTTCATGTCGAGTATGGGAGAGAGATAACACTTCCCCCACGAAAAACCGAACTGAGATACATCGGTAGTCCATTTTTGCATAGGAGCTGTCGTGCTGAAATCCCGGTCAAGGATATTCTCAGCAACCTTGCCGACCTCGCCCTTGTAGGAATGATACTTTTCCTTTGGGCGCTTTCCTGCCAACCCCATAGTGTGCATAAGCCGTTGTACCCGCTTATGATTGACCTTGTGGCCGCGCTTTATCAGTTCCTGATATACTCTTCGCACACCGTAGCGGCCTTTATGCTGTGAGAAAATGTCTTTGATTTCATCTGCCAAGCAATGGTTTCGAACAGCAACTTGATCGGCCTTGCTCAACTCAAAATAATAGGTAGACCGTGCCATCTGCATAGATTTCAACAGATATTTCAATTGGTATCCTTTTTCACGCAGCTCTTTGATGATCGCTGCTTTCTCGCCTTGAGTTGCGCTGCGTGCCTCTCTTCTCTCAAGGCGATCTCTTTTTTTATAACTTCATTCTCCTCCTTTATATACTCGTTTTCTGCCCGAAGCCGGATCAATTCTTCTCGTTCGGATTCATTCAGTGGCCTTGCTTCTTCCTTTTTCATTTGGGGTACCCCTTTACTTGGACGACCTTTTTTCATTTCTACCAGGCCATTATACCCCTTTGTTTTATAGTTTTGAACCCATTGATACAATAGTCTATCTTGAATACCGGCCTCGATTGCCACTGACACACAGGATTTTCCGGACATTACTTGGGATACTAGTTCCAGCCGTTCTTCTGGTGTCCAGTTCCTGTTGAAATTTTTGTGTTTCAGTGCTTCTGGACCGCGGCTATCCTCTGCTCTTACCCATAGTCTCACTTTATCCCGAAAGGATTTATCGCTAACACCTTCCGGCGTTTCTGGCCATTTTCCTTCTCGATACAGTTCTACACATTTCCTTTTGTACTCATACGTGTACCGCATAATAATAC
>QFCH01002816.1_pt1 | contig 59818 bp, 61 predicted proteins | sample 5346071 | NCBI WGS metagenome assembly QFCH01 (sample SAMN09062255, study PRJNA434731) | Human gut metagenome, whole genome shotgun sequencing project. | isolation source: stool timepoint B chromium assembly | host: Homo sapiens | collected 2015
GTGGGGCGGGTGCGGCGGTAATCGTTGACAACCTTTCGCAGACTTTTCTTGTCGGAAATGCTCTGCTCAATGCCCCGCAGACTTTCCCTTGCTTCGGAAAGAGCTTTCCGGCTGCTCTCCACGGCTGCGTCCAGCTTGTCAAGGTCAAGCAGTTCGTTCTCCATGAGGAAGTTGTGGGTAGCCGCCATCTGTTTGAGGTTGTGCAGGGAAGCCCAACGGTCATAGCCCACGCCCTTGCCCTCAGCTCGCTTGGCTTCCCGGTCAACCATGCGCTGCAAGGTGTTGTCTGCCGGGGCGGTTTTTGCGGTTTTTTCCTCTCGCAAGCGTTCCTTTTGGGTGTGGGGGTATTCGGGTATGGCTGTGGTCTGTTCGGCGGCTCTGTGGGCGTTCTGCGTGAGCAGGGCAAGGACAGCAGCCTTGTCAAAATCGTCCCCCAGCTTCCGGGCTGTGATAGGCTTTGTCCTGTCCGGCGTGAGGTAGGAAAGCCGCCCCCGGCTCTCCTTGACAGTTACGCCCTCCCGCAAAAGCAGGGAAGCAAACTCGTCAAAGCTGCCAGCTTGGGAAAGTGCCTGCCGTATCGTCCGGCGCAGCTTCGCCTTGTCCGTTTCAAACTTGGTGGGCTTGGTCGGCTGTCCGGTGGCTTCTCTGGCGGCGTTCTCTTTATCAAGGGCAAGCTGCCCTTTCTTCTGCGCCCAGTATTCACGCTCGGTCACTCGGTTCTTGCTGCCATGCAAAAGGTCAATCTGATACAGATTTTCCCGGTGGCACATCTCCATGACTTCGGACTTGAAATATTCCATAGCTGCGTCTGTGCAGCGGTGCTTGCAGCCGTCCTTCGTGTCCGCTGGTCTGTCCATGTAGGGCAGAAGCGGGACGGCTTCAATCCGCAAGCTGTTTATGACGATATGCACATGAATGTTGCCAGAGTGATTGTGCCCGTCCGGGTGGGTGCAGACAATGGCTTGGTGTCCGGGGAAATGCTCGTTGCAAAATTCCTCGCCCAGCGACTGCGCCTTATCAACGGTCAGACCGTTGTCCGTTCCGTCCCGTGGGTCAAAGCTGATGATATAGTGGTGGGATTTCACATCTTCCCGTTTTTGGTTCTTGCCATAGCGGAGATTGGAGCGCAGACAGGCAACAGCAAAATCTTCTTCGCCGCAGTTCAGCGTGGCAAGGCGGTAGCCCTCACGGGGAACAAGCCGCCCGTTTTCATCAAGGGTGGGTTTCATGATAAACTCGTCATGCTCAAAAGTGAGGTAGGCTTCCGCTGCTCCGTAGTCGGCATTTTTAGAGCTGATATGTTTGAATGTTGCCAACAGCTTCACCCACTTTCTGCAAGACTTCAAACTTCAAGGCTGCAAGGTCGGAAATGGCGGCTCGGACTTCGCCGGACAGGGCGTTATACGGTACGCCGTATTCGTTCAGATACCGGGCAATCTGATTGAGGTTGCCGCCGATCCTGCCGTATTCGGCGGTCAGCTTCCCGACAGCGGCAAGCAATTCATCATTGACCGGGGAAACGGTAACAATGGGGCGTATGGTTGCCCGTGTAATGGCTTGCCGGATAAATTCGGACTGGCTCATACCATAAGGGGCAAGCCGGGCGGTAAAGTCGGCGTATTCTTCATCGGTCAGCCGGGTCTTGACTACCCTGCTGCGGTGGGGCATGTTATATCGTTTCATAGGTGGTTGACCTCCTTTCTGTGCGTGGTGTCCTCTCACTAATAGGAGAAAAACGGGGTGTGTAGCGGAACTGTTTTTGAAATAATCCGAAAAGATTATTTTGCGGGAATTTTCCAGCGGCGTAAGCCGCATAAGCAGGGTTTGGGGAAGGCACTCCCCAACAAGATTCCCGCAAGGACAAAATGAGCGATAAGCGAAATTTGGTACTGCGGTAGAATCTTGCTCTAAAAAACTACCGCTTTCCTCGGCGGCTCTGGTTTGCGGATATACTGGCTTGCTCCACCAATATAGCGATTGCGGCGGCGTGTTCTGCCCGCTGTTCACCACTACAACGGTGAAAAGGGGTCGTTTTGGCAAACGCAGCGGAAATTTTTTTGTTTTCCCTGTCTGCTCCCTACAACAATCCGGCGGTGTGGTTTGCCAAAGATTTTTGAAAATGGACGCAAAAAAAGCAGTAAACCTTTTCAAGATTTACTGCTTATCTGCCGCTGTGATGGGCGGCGGTATTAAATTGTCAGCCGTTTTTCAAATGGAATTTATCTGCAATCGCTTTCTTTCTGCTTTCCAATTCCTTTTCTGTAATCTTCCATAATCCTAACGCAATGATCTGCTATCTTTTGCATTCCGAGTTCTTCAAAAAAGGCAATTTGTATTTTCATCATTTCTTCACAAACAGTCAACTTCTGCTCATCCATATTGCTAATAGCAAGCCATGGGAACGCTTTATATTTCTTAGTGTCCCCAATGAGAAAATTGTACCCTATCAACTCATTTTCACGGAAAACGAAATAGAATTGTGGGCCTGAACCTGGAACTGACTTTTCCATAATTTGCTGCATTGTTCTCACGCCGCCGTATGCCGGAAAAAAACCTATTCGCTCAAGAGCATTTAATATGTCAATCCTTTTATCTGTGGGTATGTCTCTATAATTGATAATCTGTTCCATTTGCTCTACCCTCATTGAAGTTTAATTTGTCAGGCTCTAATTATACAACTTTTCTGTTTAGCGGTCAAAGCGGAACTTCAACAGGCTTTCTATCAGTTGCCTGACGATATGCTCCTGCATATCCGTGTTAATCTGTCCGTCCATTTTCGCACAAGAGCGGATATATCCCGCATAATGGGATAGGACGGCGGCAACAGCTTCCGGGTCGCCCTCGCTTGCCTTAACGATTGTCTCATAGGGAAGTAGCTGGCTCATAGGACAAACCCTCCAACTCTGCCCGTAGCCGCCGTAAAATCATCTGAATACGCCGCCCGGTTGTGTTGCCAGCCCGTCCATATCTCCGTCCAATCTCCCTATGCGTCAATCGTTGGAAGTAGTACAAGAAAATGATTTCCTGTTCCATCTGTGATAGTGCGGACAGGGCTGCGGCAAGCTCTGGACTTTCCAAAAGCACCATCTGACCACAGACGAAAAGCGGATAGCTGGTCATGCCGGATTGCTCCGCAAAGTATTTATCTGTGGTACTGAATGGATAGTGTTTTTCTTCTATCAGATATTCAAGCGAGATTTCCCGCTTGCGGCGGCTCCGTATGCTCCGGGCTGCGTCTATGGCAGCGTGGCGAATAACAGTCTTGCAAAAGGCATCGTGTGTATGCCGGATATGTTCTTGATACTTTTCGTGTTCGGTCATGGAAAATCCCCCTTTCTGAATAATGGCAGAGGGCGGCAGCATCTTGTGCTGTCGCCCTCTTGATTACCGAACAGCAAAGACGGGCGGGGCTGTCAACGGCGGCGCATTTGCGCCGTTCATCTTGACCGTTGACAGGCTCGGCTGGGTTTGCTATCTGCTCACGGCAATTCACTCTCATTGATAGGAATTGCCTCAAGTTCCGTATTCAAATTGTTCCAATAAGAGCCGATATCCGCACTTGTGAAATACTTAAAACCGCCTGCTGCTGACTTCAATTCGCCGTTTTTAACCCCATAGCAGGCGTAAATCAAATCGTAGCTTGTTCCATCTGAGAGGTTAAATCTAAAGCTGGTCACATCTGCTCCGGCAGTTTCCTCAGTTGTTTTGTCTTTTAAGGATAAGCCCTTGAACTTATCATACAGGGTCTTTATATCATTTTCAGCAACAACTACTTTCTTTTCTGCTGATGCAGGCACTCCGTCATAGTGGTACATTTCAACGTTTTCGACATCTTCAACCTCAAATGGGAAGTTGATTTTGACAGGCTCATAAGCAATGTTTATAGGTAACAGAAAGAGAGCTGTAAAAATTGCAATGATACAAAGAGCGATGGAAACGAGAACAGCAATCGTTATCTTTTTTCTGCCTCTCTGCTTTTCTTTTGCCTCATGGCGCATAATAACGCTTTCGCTTTCTTCGTGAAGAACATCTTCGCTCGTGTGAGAAAGCAATTTCTGATAAATTGCGTTACAGTCAGCACAGGCGTTCAAATGCTCTTTTACCATCTCTGCGCTTGCTTCGCTGCAAGCACCGTCAACATACAGCGGAAGAATATCTCGAACAATATCGCATTGTTTACTCATGCTTTTCATCCATCCTTTCTTGAATTTTTAGCTTTGCACGATGATAAGTAACTCTCGCCCATGATTCTGTTTTTCCAAAAATTGCAGCGATTTGTGAAAAAGATAGTTCCCCGAATACGCGAAGCTGAAAGACTTCTTTGTATGGTTCTTCCAAACGGTGAAGAACGAGGTGTATGCGGAACGCCATGTCAGAATCTGCAACTGAGTTCTCAACATTTTCATTTGATGGCAAGTCATTGATTTCACTCACATCAGCTACTCGCTGACGGCTTCGCATTTCATCATGGTAAAGGTTTTTTGCTATGGAGCAGAGCCATGTCAATTCATCTGACTTACCTTTGAATTGTGATGTTGTAGAAACAGCCTTATAGAATGTGTTCTGCGTGATTTCCTCTGCTATCTCACGATTTTTGGCAAGAGAAATAGTATACGAGTATACCTGTAAATAGTAGGCTTTATAGAGCTTTTCATAGTCCATACTTGTCATCACCTCCTTCAGCTTCATAGGTTAGACGGAGAAATCGGAATTTCGTTACAAAGAAGTTTGAAATTTTTATACCTTTACGCTACTCTTGCTTTCTGCGGACTATTGGTAGACGCGCATTAACGGCAAGCAAAGAGATTGCTGTGTCAGCTTGATATGTTCAAATGCTAATTAAGTATAGCATACAGCTATGAATTTTTCTATTGCGTTCCCCTGACTTCGGAATAGTGGCAGGGCTGGCTATCCTTGTTTTGCTTTGTGCTTCTCTACCGTACATGAGCATTCGCGCCCGGATTGTCGTTGCCGTAGCCCTCCATGAGATTGATAACGCCCCAGATACCAAGCCCGGCTCCAAGTGCTACAACAAGGGTCTGCAAAACGTCTACTGCGCTATTGAAAAATGCCATAAATATATCCTTTCTGCCGCGTCTGCGGCTGTCCGGCAAGCGGACAAAAGGCGGTCAGCGTATGGTCGCCGCCGCACAAAAAAACCGCCCTCTGGTAAAGGCGGCTGTCCCCGCGCTGCGTAAGTTCTGCGGCGCGGCGGTATTCAGTTGTAAGGGGGTGCGGCTCCTGCCGCTGTGTACTGCGCCGGAAAGTGGGGGCGCGTATCATGTAGCCGGTATGGATAGATGTGATTGCTTCAATCGCTCCTTTCTGTGTTCCGCTGTGCTGCCGGACGTTTTTTTCAGACTTGCGGGAAGTGAATAGCTTGCGTAGCAAGGTGTTCGCTTCCCGCAAGTTCACAAAGGGGTAGCTGCCGCAAGGCAGCGTAGGGGAAGTGTAGCTTCCCCTGTCCCCCGGCGGTCTGCCATGCTGTCACTGTTGCGGGATAAGCCCCCGGCGCGTGACATACTCCGTTGCAAAACGGCGGTGTTCCGCTTCCTTTTCCCGCCAATACTCCCATAATGCAGCGTCGGCGGCTTCCGCAACATTCATTAAAAACCGTTCAAGCTGCTTTTGTTTTTCCTCTGCGCTACGTTTCCTCATGGTCTGCGTCCTCCTGTAAGTCTGCCGCGTCAAGCTCGTAATAGTCAAAAACCTCGTCGGGCTTGACAATGGCGGGGCGGCGTTTAAGGTGCTTTTCCATGTCAAAGGCGTTCTTCGGGTCTGCGTCGGACAGGTACTTGTATTTCGGGTGCTTCGTTATGTCGAATTTGTCCGAAAAGAACGGGCGCACCCCGCGTAGCTGCAAGATACATTTCCCTCCGTCCATGACTGCAATTTCATCTTCCGTCATAAGCTGCTTTCCCAATTTCTGATAGTTCAGCCCATGCGAAAGCTCCCGCCCTCTGGTTTCGGACGTGTTGAAGCTGTCAATGGTTTCTTTCCCTAAAATCTCCGATATTTCTTTGAGCGTCGTTTTCTCCTTGCCGCCAAGAAAAAGCGTGGTGTCGCAGTTGCCGACTATGGTATCGGCGTTGTCCTTGTAAATGGCTTTTAGCTGTGACTGGCTCTGCAAGATGATTGAAGCGGATATTTCCCGGCTCCTTATGGTGGCTATGAGCTTTTCAAACTTCGGTATCTGCCCGATATTCGCAAACTCGTCTAACAGGCAGCGCACATGGACGGGAAGCCGCCCGCCGTATTCATCATCTGCCTTGTCGCAAAGCAAGTTGAATAGCTGTGTGTAGAGAATACTCACGACAAAGTTAAAGGTGTCGTCTGTGTCGCTGATAATGACGAAAAGGGCGGTCTTTCTGTCGCCTATGGTGTCAAGCTGCATTTCGTCGGTTTCCATAAGCTCGCGCAGCTCCTTGATGTCAAAGGGTGCTAACCTCGCGCCGCATGAGATAAGTATGCTTTTTGCGGTCTTGCCAGAGACAAATTGTCAAGGACTTTTTAATCAAATTCACAAAAAAGCTACAAAAAAGTGCCAGAAGCAGATTTTAGCTCCTGACACTTTTGCGGATGGGTTATTTGCTCCTGCTTAACAGTTCGTCGCAAAGGTACGCATATTCCGGCAGTTGGCCGATATAGGGTTTCCAGCGCCGCTTAATCTCGGCCAGTTCCAGCGGATCGGCGTCCTCGAAGTCATGGTCGTTTCCGGTCATTCCAAAAACATCCAGTGCTATATCATTCAAGCACTCATAACAAAGGCCAGCAGCGGACTCTATCCAGTTGCCGGTATCAATATAGACTGGGTCGATAGATATTGCCAGCCACACATAGCCGACCTTGTCCGACCAAACCAAATCATAAGCAGTCATTTGTTGGATGTGTTTCTCGAACACTTTACGGACGCGCTCAATCTCATTTTTCTCTTTTTCTGTGTACAGCATTTTCATGTCCTCCTTGGCTAAAAGTTTTGGCGTGTACCATCATCAGTTTAACACAAGGCGGCTTCGTTTATCAGTCTGTCACATCTGCTGAATTTCATTTTTGAGCATACGCTTGATTTTATCGCTCATGGTTTCTGTGCTGGTATTGCTGAAATGGACATGAACCTTGTAGGTTGTCTTGCCGATTTTCTTTACCATCGCTGGCGTGTTTTCCGGCGCTCTGGACGCAGTAGCGGCGTCTGCCACCTGCATAGTACGGGGTTCTTTGTTCATGGCGCTCCTTTCTCCGAACGGGTCTGTGCCGCCCGGTAAAAAATCAATCGTGCTTACTGTTTACAATGTCTTTTGCTGTCTGTCGGGTAGCACCGGCATTTTCTTCCCGGAAATTCTTCCCGTCAAAAAGAATCGGCGCACACCGTTCCAGAATACGGTCATAGATACGGGCGTGGGCCAGATCAGGCGGGTTTTTCAGCTCGGACAGTTTCAAGTTTGTTGTGATAATCATGGGTCTGCGGCTGCGGTAGCGGCTGTCGATGACGAAAAACATCTGCTCCATAGCATATTCGGTACTGCGCTCTACACCCATATCGTCAATGATAAGCAGGTCGTACTCATCAAAGCTGGCGATAAAGTCGGCCCTGTCCTCGGAAAACATCCCCGTCAGGCGGTTCAGGATGGTGGGAAAGTTCGTCATCAGCACCGGCACATCCTGGTCAAGCAAAGCGTTGGCAATACATCCGGCAAAGAAAGACTTGCCGGTTCCCACATCTCCAAACAGCAAAAGCCCGATATTGCTCTTATATGCCTCCTTCCAGTTCTCCACATAGGCGCGGGCCTTGTCCATCAATGGGTTTTCGCCGTTGTCGTTGGCAAAGGTGTAGTCATAGAGATAGCGGTCTTGCAAGCCCTGTGCCTTTCGGCGTTTGATACGCTCCATGCGGCGCTGCCGTTCTTCAGCAGCCTTGCGCTGCTCCTCAGCCTCCTGCTGGCACTGGCAGATGCAGCGCGGCATAAAGTAGCCGGATTTCCCAAAGCATGGCACAACGGTCTGCCTCTGGCCGCCGCACTTCTTACAGTGAATGAGGCCGTCTGCCGGGTCTATGTACTCGTCCCCGGCCAATTCCACACCGGCAGCTGCCTTGTCGATCAGCGCCCGGATTTCTGCGGTAATCTCAATCATACGGTTTCATCCTCCTTTACGCTGTAATCCCGGTTGCGGGTGGGCGGGGCTGCTTTCTTCGCGTCCTCACTGGCCCAGCGCCGGATGGTGGCGGCATGGCTCTGATACCGCTTACCGGTAGAGGCCATGTATTCGGACAGCTTTTCGATGTACTGGCCCCATACAGTGGGAAAACTGGCCTGCAAGTCTGCCAGTTCCTCGTCCGTCAGGAAAACATTCTGGTAACGGCCATAGGCGCGGGCGCTCTCACTCTCTCTATTCTCTATACTCTTATCTCTAATATCTAATCTCTTATCTCTAATCTCTGGTGGACAAATGTCCCCCTGGCTATATGGTGGACAAATGTCCGCCCCGCCGGATGGGAGCAGTTTTTGACGCTTCAATCGCATACGCTCTTTCTTTTTCCGTTCCCCCTCGGTAGAGGATTGGCCGATCAGCAGTTGGATGTCGGTCATGTAGTAGGCCCCATCGGTCAAAATCTCCACAAGGCCAAATTCAAGGAACACCTTCAAGGCCCGTTCCACCGTCCCCACCTGATGGCGGGTAAAGGTGGCGATGGTCTGGGGCGTGTGGGGCAGATGGTCATTGAGCATGAGGATACCGCCGCTTTTGAGTGACATGAGGTACATTTTCAGCAGCAGATTGGAGTACAGCAGGCCATCCTGCATACTCTCCAAAACAACCATCGTTTCGCTGTTGTAGAAGTTTTCTTTCAGCTTGAGGTAGTAATATTTTCGATTGTCTGACATAGGCTTCCTCCTTGGGGTTTATTTCAGGGGTCTGTATGCCTTTAGAGGGCCGTTTTGGGGGCCAGAGGATAAATCTATCAGGCCCCCAGCGACACCCTCGAAAAAAGCCTTGATTTACAAGGGGTTTTCAGCCCCTAAAGCGTGACATTTCGCCCTTTGTTTCCGCTTGCGCTGGGCGGCCTTGATACGCTTCATGCGTCCGGCACATTCCGGGCAGTATTTGGCCCGGTTGGAGCCGGGGGTGAACAGCGCCCCGCAGACGGCGCACCGTTTGGCATCCAGGCGGTGGAACAGGGCCGTTTCCAGTTCTCTGTCCAGCGGCAGCACCGCCGCCCGGAACCATCGGCACAACAGGGAGTAGGAAATGGACTGGACGCAGACACATTCCTCCCCATCATCCAGCGCAATACAGTGGCCGCCGTCATAGTTGCAGCACTCATGTACCAGCCGCCGCGCTCTGCGGTACTGGCGGTAGTCCATGACGGGGACGGGTTCAGGCTTGCTTTTTTTCATGCTGGCACTTCCCACACCCGCCGCAGTTGCCGCAGCCCTGGCAGGCATGGGCCTCCGGCTCCGGGCCGGTGGGCGCGTCTGCCGATTCCGGCTGCAAGAGGGCAAGGGGCAGGCGGATATTCAGGTGGATAGTGACGGGCAAAATAATTTGCTTCATACAGTGACCTCCTTCAATGAATTTACTGTTAAATATTCGTGCAAAGTATTGTTTTCTTCGTGCAAATGACATATACTAAAAGTACCAGCAGAAAGGGGTTGATCGTATGGCTGGAAATACCACAAACATCAGTATCCGCATGGACGCAGATTTGAAAGCGCAGGCGGACGCACTGTTTACTGAACTTGGCATGAACCTGACTACGGCGTTTAACATCTTTGTGCGCCAGTCGCTTCGTGAAGGCGGCATTCCCTTCAAGGTAAGGCTGGAACAGCCGAACAAAGAAACGGTTGCTGCCATGCTGGAAGCGGAAAGGATTGCAAAAGACCCGTCTGTAAAGGGCTATAATGACCTTGACGAGTTGTTTGCTGACCTGAAAAGATGAAAGAAACCAAATATACCGTCAAGTACACGACCAGTTTCAAAAAAGACTACAAACGAGCCATCAAGCGTGGCTTGAAGATCGAACTGCTGGAGCAGGTCGTAGCGTTGCTGGCGATGGGCGAACCTCTGCCGGATAAGAACCGTGACCATGACCTGTCCGGCGATTGGGCAGGCCATCGGGAATGTCACATTCTCCCGGACTGGCTGCTCATTTACCGTATCGAGGATGATGTGCTGGTGCTGACGCTTGCCCGCACCGGGTCGCACAGCGACTTGTTCGGCAAATAAACCATCTGCCGCCGTATGTGGGGAAACCTGTACGGCGGTTTTTCTGTGTGCAAAAGGGTGTCGTGAAACGCGACGCACCTGAAAGGGGTCGGCAAAGCGCCGTACCCTTTACCGCTCCGGCCCCCGGTCGCGGGGCTTGTCCCGTTCCTGCCGGGCCAGTTGGTCGGCGGTTTTGCGGAGCCGTTCCACTGCTTTCAAATCCTCCCTCATGGATTTCATGGCAAGCGTGTCCGTCTGCTTTCCGGCGGTCAGCTGGTCGATCTCCCGCTGCCATGCCTTCGGGGTTATCCCCTCGCCGCTGTCTTTCAGTTCTTTCAGATACCGGGCTGCTGCATCATACAGGATCAGTTCCCGGCTGTGGCGCTGCTCAAACTGTTCCCGCTTTTCCGGCTTTACTTTGGCAAGCTGCTTGTGGATGGACTTGTACTGGTTGTACTGTTCCCACATCTCCCCGCGCTCGGTAAGGGTGGCGATCCGGCGCTCGGCCTTGACGATCTTTCCGCGCAGGTCATAGTAACGGCTGTTCATATCAGCGATTTTTTCATGAAGCTGCTGCATAGACTGGATGCCGTTTGCCTGCAAAAAGCTGAATAGTGCAGCGCTTTCCTGCAAAGCCCGGATTTTTCCGGTGCGGGTGCGGGGAGCGTTCAACTGCTGCTGAGCCTCCCACAAAGCTGCCAAGCTGCTTTGCTGTGTTTGTGGTTTTTCTGTTTCGGCTTTCGACCAGCGATAAAGACGGGTAATGCGGGCTTTAATTTCTTTCAGCAGTTTGTTGTCGGCGGCGATCTGCCGGTTTACCTCTCCCTTGTCGGTGCGGATACCGCGCTTTTCCATTTGGCTGGCAGCTGGCCCCAGATGGACAGAGGGGATTTTATCAATGCCCTGCCGCTTGTAGCTGCGGTGGTCAATACGCTCCGGTCTACCGGCAGATTCCAGCACCCGGTTGGTGTAGGCCGCCCACGCTGCCCTCCAAATCTCCACATTCCCTTTATCGTTCCAGTCGGTCGTATCCTCCCGATGATTTTTCCAACCGCCTTTCCCATCCGGGATACGCTGTCCATTCTCGTCCAGATCGTATGCCTTGCGGCACTTTGCGCCCCACTGTCCATTTTCTTTCAAAGGCCGGAGCGTCAGCATGATATGGACATGAGGGTTGCCGGTTCCCTTGTCATGGATAGCAAAATCGGCGCACATCCCCTTGTCCACAAAGTTGTCCTTCACATAGGACCGGACAAGGGCAAGCTGCTGTTCTCTGGACAGTTCGCGGGGCAGAGCTGCCTCAATCTCGCGGGCAAGCTGGCTGTCCCTTGCCTTCTCGATTTGCTCCACGCTGTTCCAGAGGATAGATCGGTCTGCAAATTCCGGCGGGGCGTGGGCAGGCAGCATGATCTCCGCATGGACAATGCCGCCCTTCCGGGTGTAATCGTGGGTCATGCCGTCCCATTCATTTGTCAGCTTGGTTCCGCTGCGGTAAGCAGCTGCGGCAACAGCAGAACGGCCCTCGCTGCGCTTGATGATACTGACGGGAATATGGCAAAAATCTATGGGTGGCACCTCCTTTCGGCGGGGATATTTCAGGCTCCGTGGAGCCGAACAAACGCGAAGCGGGTGTTTGGCTGCGCGGGGCGCACAAGGGGTTTGGGGAGTGTAGCGCCCCATCGCGGACGAAGTACGCAACAGCCCCGGCAGGGCGCACAGCACCGGCAACGGTGTATAAGTGCGCCCTTGTAAACAAGGGACTTATGGCGTGTCCCCGGATTTTGGCAGGTTTGCAGTCAATTCCGCAGCCCCCGGAAGATGGGACAGGGCAATCAGAAATGCTTTGACCTCTGCGCCGGAAAGGTTGGAAGCCAGCGGAAAAATACCCTCTAAAATGGCTCCGCGCTCAATCAGGCGGCGGGTGCGGGCCTTGCGTTCCTCATTGCGCAGCTTGTTCTCCAAAATCTTCTGGCGGTTCTCAAGCTGCCGGATTTCCTTCAGGACTTTCTCCCGTTCTTCTTTTTGGGGGTGGGTTGTAATTTTTTCGTTCATGTCAGGCACCTCTTTTCTTTGGAAATACTCATAGATTGACCGTCCATTTCTGTCGAGCAAAGTACCGGCGCAGTCTCCGCAGTGCGGCATGGATGGATTTTCCCGCCTGTGCTGGCGTGATACCCTCCATTGCGGCAATATCTTTCACTTTCATACCCAGCATATAGCGGGCGTGAACACGGCGAGCCTGCATAGGCGGCAGGGAGGAAATGGCTTCATACAATCGCCGTATCAGTTCTTCGTATTCGGCTAATTCTTCTTTTTCTATCAGGTAGTCCTCCGGCGATGGCTGCGCCCAGCCGATGGCGGCATTTTCGATTCCATCGTTACAATCGAGGGAATAAAACGCCTTATACCGGAACATCTTGCGATCTCTGGCGGCCTCGGCTCTCTTGTCCAGAAGAAACGCTTCGACGATCTCATCGGACACCTCCACAAAAATGTCCTCTTTGCAAAATGGATAATATTGTTTGAGATTGATGGTCTGCATAGGCACGCCCTCACTCTGTTTGAAAAAGGTCATCATAGCAGCGGCGCATATTCCGCAGACCTCGACGGATGGCAACGCTGACCTTGCTGCTATGGATACCCTCTCTCCGGGCGATTTCCGGCTGCTTGATACCGGCAATGTAGTAGGCGTGAACACGGCGGGTCTGTGTCGGAGTGGCATGAGCCAGAGCCACCGGCAGAGCTGCAATCAGGTGCAGGCAGGTAGTCATTTCTTCTCGTTCCAGCAAAATATCTTCCGGCGATCTGCTGTGTTCCAGTGCGTAATTTTCCAGCCAGCTGTATGCGTCCAGAGAGTAGTAGGCGCGGTGGTAGACTTTTCGGCGCTCATAGTTCTCCATCTCCCGCTTGGCCTGATACATCGCTGCCCATACCTCGTCCGTAACATCCACAAACTCGTCATGCCGGTAGTGGGGATACATCCACCGCAGATTGATTGTTTTCATAGGCTTACCTCCTGAAAATCGGAGAGGCGGACAGCTCGTCCGCTGTCCGCCTCTCGCTGAGATAAGGGAAATGATCCCTTTCACTTGGTAGCCAGAAAACAGGTCATTCGTTAAGCCTGTTCTCAAAGAAATTTATAAATTTTTTTCTGACCGCCTCCACACTTTGATAAACAGCCACTTTGGAGCAGCCGCACAGCACACCGATCTCTGCAAGGCTCAGCCCGTCAAGCGCATAGAGCAGGAACCGGCGGCGCTGGGCCTCGGTACAGGTGTCCAGGACGGCCATCAGCTCATGCAGTGTTTCCATGCGGCAAAGGTATTCCTCCGGCGTTTCGCCGTAGCCCCCTACACCCTCGGTGGTAATGATGTACTCGTCAAACTCCCGGCCATCCCAATGCCGCCGCTGTTCATGGAACAGATTCTCCGTTTTATGATCGGCCCGGTCAAGAAATTCATAGACTTCCAGCGTAACCTCCACGGCCACAGCTTGTCCGTTATAATTGATGGTAACTTCCATCTGCCTTTCCTCCATTCAGATTTTTTGGGTAAATCTGAATGGGGCGGCGGAGAACGGCACTGGGGCCAGGGTTCGGGCCATGCTGGCCCGATGTTACGGCCCCACAGGTATGAAAAAACGCCCGGACAGCAGAAAGCTATTCGAGCGCAAAAACTCCAATATTCACTTACAGAATGACAATTTTCGCACCGACTGCCAGACGAGGCCTGTTCGTTGACTGGGCTTTTTTTGACGGTAGTGAAATATCGTCTGAATTTGTCGACGGTCAATGTGCTTCATGGCGGTTCCCTCCTAAAGCCGCCGTGTCAGCGTGTAGTCGTCACTCCTTTGTCGAGGGCATAAGAAACGGCGGCCTTGAAATGTTCTTCAAAACCGCCGGTAAGGATGGTATTTCTAAAATGAGCGCACAAAATCATCTGCCCCAAACCAACGGTTTTTTTCTTTCCCCGTCCGGGGGCAGATCATTCATTATGTAGTGCAGGACCGATGTACGCTAATCGGTTCCCTGTACCTTTTCTTTCAGCTTTTGAAAGGACGTATCGCTGATCACGTGTTCCATCCGGCAAGCCTCTTGTTCCGCCGTTTCCTGATCGACGCCAGCAGCTACAAGCTGTTCCGTAAAGAATTGGTGTCACTCATAGATTTTTTCAGCAACTTCCCGGCCTGCCTCGGTCAAATGCAGAAAATAATCGCTGTCTACTGTTAGGAAGCCGCCCTCCTGCAAAATGGCTACGGCTCTGCTGAAGCTGGGTTTGGACACCTCCATGTGCCGGGCAAGGTCAACAGAGCGTACCATACCATTTTTCTTTTGCAGCATTAGTACGGCTTCTAAATAATCCTCGCCCGACTCATACAGTTTCATTTTGTTTCTCCTATTCGGTTCGTTTAATAACTTCCCATATATTGACATCAGGGGCAGCCGGGGTAGGCTGATCGCAGCCATGACAGCCGTTGCAATTATGATTGCAGTCGGCTTGATAAGCCACTTTTCGGATATATCCTTGGTTCTCCAAATATTCAAGTTCCACTTGGATGCTCCCTACGTCCTTATGCAGAAGTTCAGCCAACTCCTGAACGCTGTATGTTTTCCCGCTTTGTAAATACTCCAATAATTGAATTAGCACAATAACTCCTTTCCTTTAGAAAATAACAAGACCGACGTGATACGCAATCGTTGCCATAATCAAGGCTGTAAGGACATAATAGAGCGCAATTCGCACAGTCCATTTCATAGAGTGTGTTTCCTGGGTTGTTGCGGTCAAGGCCATCAGGCAAGGCATATTGAAGAAAAACGCGAACAGGAAAGCAAGAGCTTCCGGTCTGGATATGACGGACAGCATACTTGTACTAAGTGCCGCCGTGTCTACGGTAGCGGACTGCTCAATAGCCGCCCAAATACTTCCCGTGTTAAACAGGGAAGCCATAACGCCAAGAGAAGCCTCCTTGCCCATAGCGGAAGCGACAAAAGCGATAAACAGTTGCCACGGTAAACCAAACAGGCTTGTCACAGGTTCAATAAAGGTTCCTACCTTGTAAATGATACTGTTCGCCACATTTCCGTCCGCCGAGTAAGAAAGCAGCCAGAAGATCACGGAAATGCAAATAATGATACGGAGTGCGCGGCTAAGTACATTTCCCATTTTGCTGAAAACGGAACCAAACAGGCTTTTCCAATGAGGCTTATGGTAAGGCGGCAATTCCATAATTAAGCCGGTGCGCCCCTCTACCTTGTTCAAAGACCGGCCAAACACCTTATAAGTGATAAAGATGTGCAAAAACGCCACGGCAAACAACGCCAGAACTACGACAGCAGCCCCGTTTCCGAAGAACGTACCGCTGACAAGTCCAACTACGCCCCAGGTAGAAGCGCAGGGGACTACCCAGGACAGGGCAATCGTCATAACACGCTGTCCCCATGAATCAATGACCCTTGTTCCAGTGATTCCGCCGATATTGCATCCGAAACTGACGAGGAAAGGCATAATTGCTTTGCCCTGTAATCCCAGCTTTGTCATAGTATCATCGAATACATAGGAGATTCGCGCCATATAGCCGACATCTTCCATCAGGCCAAAGACAAGGCTGATTCCGAACACATAGCTTGCCATTTGCAGAGCGAAAGAAACAGCGGTCAAAATGGCGTTGCAGAGCAGCGATACAAGGAATGGCGCTGCGCCTATATCCAGCAGCCAGTTAGCCAGAGGGACGGAAATTGCACTGATAAGCCCGCTGAAAAGCCCCATCAGCGGGAAGCCAATCAGCATAGAGCAGATCAGACCTAAAACGATCATGCCAATGGCAATAGGCTTTCCCCAGCGTTTGCTTGTGGCCGCCTTATCAAACCGGCTCCACAGCAGCTTGTTCTTCTTGCTGGTCACGTTCTCATTTACAAGTTTGTCAATCCACTGGAATTTGCAATCACCTGTCAAAAGGTTTCCGTCCTTTACATCGGACAGCTTCTTTTCAATAGCGGTATAAGTGCCTGCATCAACGGTTTCTTTCACAAGAGAACGCGCCAATTTGTCCTGTTCTATCAGCTTTGCAGTCAACCATGTGGACGAATAGATGCCGATTCCGTCCGCAGGAAGCAGCGCCTTGATCTCGTCAAACGCGGCCCCGATTGTATTCTGATAAATCTGCGCCAGGCACTTTTCGTCTAAAGTCGAAGCATTTTTATCAATGCTTTCTAACATACGGAAAAATGTGCCATACTGTTTTTTATCGGCAGCAACCAGCGGCACAACAGGGATGCCCAGGGATTTAGCGATTCCATTGGTGTCAATCTGCTTCCCCTGCGATTTTGCCACATCCATCATATTCAGCAGGAGAACCACGGGAACGCGAATCCCGGTATAATCAGCCAGCATGAAAAGGCTGCGGTTGAGCTGGGAGGCGTCAGCCAATATGCAAACAACATCTGCCTGCCCGCTGGCTATGTAATTCCGTGTAACAACTTCTTCATCCGAATTTGCAGACAAGCTATAAGTTCCCGGAAGATCAATGATTTTATAGGTGGTATCTTTGTGAACGAAAGAACCATCCTTGCGCTCCACTGTTTTTCCGGGCCAGTTCCCGACGTGCTGACGGGAACCAGTCAGGCCATTAAACAAGGTTGATTTGCCGGAGTTCGGCTGGCCTAAAAGGGCAATCGTTTTTTCACTCATTGTTTTGTCACCTCCACCATGATTTTGTCAGATTCCGTTTTGTTGATGGCAACCATCGTGTCCCTTGCGTACACCAAAACGGGCCGCTTTTTCGGATTTTGAATCACTTCAAAAGGGCAGCCAATCGTAAGGCCGATGGAGGTCACGCGGCTTTGAAAATGCGCGTCCCCGTTGATTGCAACAACCCTTCCGCAGGAGCCATCACTCAATTCATTTAATTTTTTCATTTCTTAAATTCCTCCAATTCTTTTCTGTCAGCCCATAATAAAAATCCGTACCCCGATTAAAATTAAAATCACACCGCCTAATATTCCGGCCCGGTTTCCTAACCGATTTCCGAAAAAGTGTTCAATCCATACGCCGACAAATGCAATTAAGAATGTTGTGGTTCCTATCAGTGTTGCCGAGGGGATAATTTTTACATTTAAGGCTGACAGCGTTATGCCGACAGCAAAAGCATCAATACTTGTAGCAATCGCAGTCGGAACCATAACAGTAAAACCCAATGCTCCGTTTGTTTCTTTACATTCACCTTTTAGATTTTCTCGAATCATGTTGATACCGATTATGCACAGAAGAAACAGTGCAACATATTTGGAAACCGCTTCAATGTACTGGCGAATTGTTCCGCCGCAGATATATCCCAGCGTAGGCATAAGCGCCTGGAATCCACTAAAATATAGCCCTGCCAAGCCCTGTTTTTACTGGGTGCATTTTGTTATTCAAACCTTTGCATACTGAAACCGCGAAAGCGTCCATTGATAGACCGACAGCAACCAGTAATAGGTCAAGTAGCCCCATCGGTATCACCTCCTTTACCGGCTCCTGTTTATGCCCCCTTTACAATCCATTCTCTTGCTTTCTGCTGTTCCTGCACCATTTCGTAGTAATGGCCTTTCTTTCTTAACAGTTCTTCATGCGTTCCCGTTTCTTCAATCCGTCCCTGATTCAGCACAATAATCTGATCTGCGTTCTGAATAGTGTTCAGACGGTGGGCAATCACGAAAACGGTTTTCCCTTTCATCAGGCGGTCTAACGCCTGATTGATCTTTGCTTCATTGTCAGCGTCCAGAGAAGCCGTTGATTCATCCAGAAGCAGGATAGGCGCGTCCTTTAAGATTGCCCTTGCAATAGCAATCCGCTGTTTTTCACCGCCAGACAGGGTGTTGCCGCCCTCGGCAAGATGGGTCTGATAGCCATTAGGCAGTCTTTCGATAAATTCATGACAATGGGCCGCCTTTGCCGCCGCAATCACTTCCTGTTCGGTAGCATCTTCACGGCCAGCTTTGATATTGTTGTAAATCGTATCGGACAGCAAAGTATTTTCCTGGAATACCTCACTGATATAGTGCAAAAGTCCGTCAGGATTTAGCTCCCGTATGTTCTGCCCACCAATGCGGACGCAGCCTTTTGTCACATCCCAAAACCGGGCGATCAGATTAGCAACCGTAGATTTGCCGGAGCCGGACGGCCCGATCAGCGCCGTAGTGCTTCCCTCCGGGGCATGAAAACTGATATTGTGTAAAACATCGGCCTGATGGTTATAGGAGAAGTCCACGTTTTCAAAGGTAATATCAAAGTGCGAGAGCTTTACCTTTTCTTCTTTGTAGGATAGCGGCTTTGTGTCAAATGCCTGTTCCAGATTAGAAGTGGCAAGTTTCAGTTCTTTCAGCAGGTTATACGAATGTTCAAACGCAATCAGCAGCGCAGAAAGCGCAAGGCTCATAAGCATAAACGCCACAAGCTGTTCAGAAGCAATCGTACCGCCAAGGAACAGATAGCTTCCAATCAGCAGGACAAACGGCAAAAGGAAATTTGCAATGATAGAATACATACTTGTGGGGGCGGCGGTTTTTACTTCCGCCTGTACGCTGGTTTTCCGTATGTCCTCCAACGTATCAGACATTCTTGTGAAGTGCGTACTTGTCATATTTGCAGACTTGAACACTTTCATGCCCTTGATGTATTCCAGAACAATAGAGATCATTTTAGAAGTCAGATCACGCTTGATCGTTCCGTACTTCTCTACAAGCCGGTTGCCCCAATTCAAAACCGGCAGCGCGATCAGAATTACCACGCACTCGGCCAACGCCAGTTTCCAGTTGATAAAAAAGGTTCCAACCAAGATTAGGCAGCCCATGACCAATGTTTTGACGATAGAGGGCAGCGTATGGGTCAATACAAGTTCAAAATTGCTTAAATCCTTTGTCAGTGTACTAAGCAGATACCCGCTGCTGTTTTGATTAAAATAGCCAAGGCTTAGAGAACGGTAATGGTTTGCCAAATCCAAGCGTAGGCCGCTGCACATTTCGGCCCCTCTGGAAAAGCAGAGAAAATAGCCGCTACGGTAAATAATCAGCCGGAGAATTATACTGATAAGGCATACAATGGTATAGTTTCGTACAAGCCCACCTGTCAGAGAACCGTTCAGGAGATGAATTACGGTAAAATACAGCATAAGGTACATGACAAGGCTTCCGATGGCGTCCAGTGACATAAGGAAAATAGGAAATATCAACTGCTTTCGTTTGTCACCAATCAATTTCTGAATACTGCGTAACATAATCTTTTCACTCCTCCCCGATAGTTTCTCTTGTATAGGTGTCCCACATATGGCTGTATGTACTTCCGCTGGCGATCAGTTCATCATGCGTTCCCTGTTCGACAACTTTTCCATCCTGAAAGACAAAAATTTTATCCGCATTGCGGATGGTATGAAGCCTGTGGGCAATCATAATCGTGGTCTTTCCTCGCAGGAGGTTTTGGAGTGCAAGCTGTATTTTGTGTTCGTTCTCAATGTCTGAATAGGAAGTTGCCTCGTCGAAAACAACGATAGGCGCGTCTTTCAAAATGGCCCGCGCAATCGAAATCCGCTGCTGCTGGCCGCCGGATAATTTCACTCCCTCGTCGCCTATTCTCGTTGCGTATCCTTTCGGCAGGCTCATAATGAAATCGTCAATCTGCGCCGCCTTTGCCGCCTGGCGTACCTGTTCCTCGGTAGCATCTGTTCCCATACGGATATTTTCAAGAAGCGTGTCCTCCAAAAGAAATACATCCTGGAATACAAACGCGGTTAAGTCAGAAAGATTTTCGGTTTGAAGTTCTGTAACCGGGACGCCGCCAATTTTGATTGTCCCGCTGCTCACGTCCCAATAGCGGCCAAGGAGCTGTACCGCCGTCGTCTTGCCAGCACCGGACGGGCCGACAAAAGCATTTAAGCTGCTCGGTTCCAAATGAATATCAACGTCGGACAACGCATCCTTTCCGCCTTGTGTGTAGTTAAAGGTCACATTGTCAAAGTCAATACCATAACAGCCGGTTTTGGAAAGGGTTTGCTGTCCGCTTTTCATGGTTTCCATATCCATGATCTTCTTCACATTATCAAGGCCGCTGCCCAGCTCCATAGACTGCATAGCAATCGTCACCATGTTCAGGAAAGACGTGAAAAAGCACATAGTCAGCAGAATAAAGAGAAGATACGATGCCGCAGACAGCGAATCACGCAGATACAGCCAACCGCCCACCGGCAGCGTGAACAGAATGGCAGAATCCAAAACCACAAGAGCGATAGACAGCGGATTGCAGGACGATTCACACATCTTAATCCAACAGTCTGTATATATCTTCAAGGAATTTCGGTACTGCTCAAATTTTTCGGCTGTAAGGTGATACATTTTGATAACCGGCATAGCGGTGATAAATTCATTTGCGGAAGCGTTCAGCTTTTCCGTATCGCCTGCAAACTCGTCCGTCAAATCCGGGTAGCGCCCCATGAGGGCCATCGGAATTGCAATCCCCAAGATCATAGGAACCAGCATGATAAGCGCCATAATCCAGTTCAGCCGCAGCATGAAAATGAACATCATCAGAGGAACGACGATTGCCTGGGCCAGTTCCAAAGTGCTGTGGGCCAGAAAGGTTTCAATCCTGTCCACATCATCAAACAAGGTTGTTTTGATCTGTCCGGGCGCGTGTTCCTGAAAGAATCCAAGGTTGAATTTGGACATATGCTCCAATACTCTGACCTTGATTCTGTGCATGGTGTTGAAAGCCGCCGTATGAGAGCAGATACCGGCAAAGGATGTCAGGATTGCCTGTAAGACTGCTGCGGCAATGCCGATTCCGGCCCAACCAAGCATTGCGGGAAGCGTCACCTCCTGCTTGATTATCAGAAGCAGGATTTGGTAGACTACCAAATACGGGACGAAAGACAGGGCCGACGAAAAGACCGCCAGCAGCATCCCAAGGCTTAACTTGCCGCGCTCCTCTTTCGCAAGAGTAAAAACATATGATAATCCGGTTCGTTTTTGTTCCATCGAAACGATACCCCTTTCTTTGAAATGTGCCAGTTAGATTTTGCTAACCTGACACAATCTACTTTACCCGCACGAAGTGGAAATTTCAATAGCCACCCCGCTTTACTGTTTGCATTTTGAAAAACGCTGAAAGTGCTGATATTTCTGGTGTTTTCAGCATTTTTGTTTCATATATTTTATAAAATCGTGACTGATAAATATTGGATTGTCACCTTTTTTTGAAGTGGCGCGCAGAAAGCCGGTATGATATACTATCAAGTAGAGAAAGGAGGCGGCGGTACAATGGTTCTATCTGTAATTGACTATTTGTTACAGCTCCCCGAAGCCATGCACTTTGCAAGGGTGCAGGAGCTTTGCGGCGACGGTGTTTTTTTCTACCGTATGCTTTCCGAATACGGAAACGGCACGTTCCAACTGATCGAGTTTGAGGACGATCTTCTCTTGATTATGATTGGTGACTATACGCCCAAGGACACCTTTGAAAAGATCACTGAAATTTCAGAGGACTATATGGAGATCAGCCAGTTTGAAACGGACAGCAGTTCTTTCAAGATTGGTGGACGGAAAAAGAATCAGGTGGATAAGGGGATTTATTGCTATCTAAACACACAGAAGAAAACTTACACCTATTGCGAGGGCGGGAAGCCTGTTCGTTTTACGAAAGTGATTCTATCGCCCAAATACTTCAATACTTATTTTCGGCTGCATGACAGGAACAACGCCGAACTTCTCAACTCTGCAAGGGATTACATTCTCAAAAACCCCAGCCTGCCGGAACTCAACTTTGTGTTCCAGCAGATACGGGATTGTCAGGCAGAGGGGAATACGCTGAAAATCTATCTGGAAAGCAAAGTAATGGAGCTTCTTTCTCTTGTTGTGAAAGGCATGGAGCAGGAACAAAAGCATATTTCTGTAAAGCTGGATTATAAGGACATCCGCAATTTAAGAAAAACGGTAACGGTGATGAAAAATGATCTGGCCGCATACCCGACAGGGGAAGAACTTGCCCAGATAGCGGGTATGAGTACAGCCCGGTATCAACTGGCATTTCGGAAGTATTATGGGACAACGCCGTATGAATATCTCAAGGAATTGCGGTTAAACCAGGCGCTGATTTTGCTAAAAAATTCTGATTATGGAATTGCTACGATTGCGGCTAAAGTCGGGTATCACAATTCCGGCCACTTTGCAAAATTGTTCAAGAAAGCCTATGGCCTCGGCCCCAGGGAATACAGGAATCTTCATGGAATTAAGTAAAGATCATCAGGCCCCGGCCACGCTGCCGGGGCTTTGCTATGTCCAAACAGCCCGCCAACCTACGCATTTAGAGCCTGAAAACGACTGAAATTTCAAGGCTTTTCCGGCGTGGTTGCTGGGGCGGCGGTATTCTTTATCCCGTTGCCGCCGTATTGGGGTTCTAAATGCATAGAAACAAGCCATAATAAAGACGCCGGATGCAACGGCCAGCGGGCCGCCGTGTCCGGCGTCTGTCTATTCTTCATTTATGGGCTTTGCACTTTCCGCCATTTTTATGATTTCTTCATACCACGCCTCCCTGTTTTGTGTGTTCAGAACACCAACTCGTTTATGATGGATGATGTGCCCCTTGCCGCTCCCATGACGCACAAGTTTTATAATCACCATCTTCCTGACAACACAAACATTCTACTACAAAACATTCAATTGGTACAGGTACAGGGACTAAATTTCCAACGTACCGCCATATAATAATTAGTACAGTGACAGGGATTGGTGGTGATGCGGATGCAGCTAAATGAAGCCGTGAGTAAACGACTGACAGAACTTCTTTCAGAACGGAACATGACACAGTACCAGCTTTTTATGAAAAGCGGGGTTCCGAAATCAACCATAGGGAACGTTATCAACTGTTCGTATGAATCCGTGAAGCTACGGATCATCCATGAAATGTGCCAGGGACTGGGCATTACCCTGTGCGACTTCTTCCAGTCGCCGCTATTTGACGATTACCATCTTGATCCATAAACTCCGATACAACCGTTTGGAATGTACCGGAGTTTTTTTGTTGGAGAAATGTATTGCAGAAGATATGGTTTCTTCGTTTTTAACGAACACAGCCATTTTACTTTTTCCAATTTTCCAAATTAGTTGAAGATTATTTCTGACAAAACAATTTCCTCCGCCTGCGCCCTGCAATTATTTGCCAGCCCCACCCATTTCATTTGATCGGCGGCCTTTAGTTCTTCGGTCACACCTGCAGCTTTCATAAGCTGCGGCATGAGAATGTCCATGCGCGCATTTGCAGCCTCGTCAGTCTCTAACAGATGGGGATAGAGCTTCTCGGAGAGTAACAGGCTGTTGTAAAGGGCAGGGCGGTATTCTTTCAAATACCGCCGCCGCATACGCCCGTACTTGCCGATAGATCTATCCGGCTGCTCTGCCAGCTTCAGATTCGGGATGTAGTAATCTCCAACACGAATGTAGGACAACTCTTTCATGTGAAATCCTCCTTTGTCATACGGCGGCGCTGGCTGCTATGCTGCCTTTGTGCGGTTCTTCTTTTGGTAGCTGCCCGATAGTAGAAAAAACACCTTTTTTCATATCCTCAGCCCGGATCAGGGCTTTCTTAGCGTCCATTTCCGCTTTTTTCTTCGCCTTGATTTTGTCCTCATATCGTTTTTGTGCGCCGCTGGCTTTCCGCTTCAAATAGTTCTGATGAAGCCTGTCCTTGCGTTCTTCTTTTTTTCGCAGTTCTTCCTGTTCCTCCGGGGTTAAAGGAACCGGCTGTAAGGATGGCGGGATATAGCGCCCTAAAAAATTGAAGTAGATTTCAATTTCCTGCGTGGTGTCCTGGCTGCCTTTTCGGGCGCGTTCGTGGACAAGGATTTTCTCTACAAACTCGTTGAGCATGGTATTTGTCAGAGTGTCAAAATTCTCATACTTATCAATTAGGGCTATAAACTTCTCTGCGGATTTCTGGCTCTGCTCATAGCCGGTAACAGCCTTTTCCAGCTCTGCAATTTCAATCTCAAGTGCATCCTGCTCTTTGGCATACTGTGCATCAAGCGCCTTATATCGTGCATCCGGCAGCTTGCCGAGGACGTTGTCCTCATAGATTTTGCAAATCAGTTTTTCCAGTTCTCCGGCTCTCTTTTGGGCAGCAGCCAGACGCCTGCGCTTTTTCGATATATCGGCACTCTGTTGAGCAACCTGCGTCTCCTGAACAGTGTGAATAAATTCCGTCCGGTCATTTCTCGAATATTCAGCGATAGCCCGGAGCGTGTCGGAAACCAATGTCAGGACAGCACTCTCATTGATACGGTGTTGTGTAGGGCATAGTGTCCCACACGGAACTTTGGTATAATTGGAACAGGTATATTGAGAAACCCGCTTGCCATTGTTGGTGCGGTGGACATACATCTTGCCGCCACAATCGGCACAATAGAGCAAGCCTGTGAGGGGAGCCGCTTCGCCCCAGCCGTTTGGATAACGCCGTACATTGCTACGGATTTTCTGCACCAGATCAAAGGTCTGCTGGTCGATAATGGCTTCATGAGTATTCTCAAAGATCGTCCACTCGTCCTCAGAAACATAGTGGCTTTTCTTGTCCTTAAAGTGCTTGCGGGTCTTGAAATTGATGGTGTGCCCCAAATACTCTCGTTTTTTCAAAATGTTCACGATGGTAGATGATCCCCATCCATAGGGGTCTTTGACCGGCTTTGAACGGTTCACACCCTCGTTGAAGCGGGCAAGGTGTACGACAGGAATTTCAATCCGATCTGTGGATAATTTGCAGGCGATCTGGTAAGGCCCATATCCCTCCAGCGTGAGGGAAAATATACGGCGTACCACTTCGGCAGCTTCCTCATCTACCAGCCAATGCTCCCGTTTTTCGTCCCATAAGTAGCCGTAAATCACAGTGCCGGTCAGGTGCTTGCCACTCATGCCTTTTGACTTAAACACAGAGCGGATTTTCCGGCTGGTATCACGGGCGTAAAATTCATTCATAATGTTGCGGAACGGGGTAAAATCGTCATCGCCTTTCAGACTGTCCACACCGTCGTTGATCGCAATCAGACGAACGCCTCGCTGCCGCAAAACCTCCATAACTTGACCGACCTTCAGATAGTCGCGTCCTAACCGGCTCATGTCCTTGATGACGATTGCCTCTACACGCCCTGCCTCCACTTCCTCCATCATCGCCAAAAATCCGGGACGGTCAAAACGGGTGCCTGAGATACCATCATCGGTAAAGTGCGTAGGGTTTGGCAGCCCATTCCGGCGAGCAAAATCCTCTAACATCTGCTTTTGGTTGGATATGGAATTGCTCTCGCCCTGTAACTCATCGTCCCGGCTCAAACGCTCATACAGAGGGGTGATTTTCTCGTTTCTCATGGCTGTACCTCCTGAAACAAAAATGCTCTAAGTGATTGCTTCACTAACCATGACAAAATCATGATTAAGAAGTCACTTAGAGCATATATCACCCGCCGCCAGTTTGTATTTTTTGTACTGCTTGACTGCAAAATGTTCCGGGTCTTTTTCTTCCAGACGTTCAAACATGAGGTCAACCGGGTTCTGGAAATCCTCGTCGTCCTCGCGGGCTTCCGACGCATTTATCATTTCAAGCAGCGTCGTGAAGTTCTTCTCGTCCTCTGGGGCTTCATACCAGATATAGCCGATTAGTGCGGTGTAGTAGAGCTTTTCCGCTTTCACCCAGAAATCCTCGCCGGATTTTTCCCCGTCGCCTTTGGTGTTGGCGATAATGGTATTGACTAATTTCAAAATGTCCTTTTCGCTCCGCAGATAGGCAAAGGGATTGTATTTCATGGATTTTTTGAAGTTAATCGTATTTAGCACTTTGATACGGTATTTGTACCGCTGCAACATTTTCCCGGTTTCCAAAATCAGTGTTCCTTTCGGGTCAGTGACGATATACGACGTTGGAAAATCCTTTGACGTACATTGCATGAGCGACGGTTTCACAAAGAACCGGGTCTTGCCGCTGCCGGAACCGCCGATTACAAGAATATTTTTGTTTCTTGCGTATTTCGGCTGCTTCGGGCGGCTGTTCATGGTAAGCCGTTCCGTCTGCGTGAGGGGGATATTGTTCTCAAATACTGGGTCTGTGTATGGCTTTATGTCCTCGGCTGTCCCCCAACGTGCGCTGCCGTACTCCATGCCTTTCCTGTACTTCTTCGCGTTCTTGCCCTTGACGTAGATAATCAGCCGGACAATGACCGCCCCGGCAATGCCGATAAGTAAATCTGCCGGGTGGAAGCTCGGCGCGATACTGGAAAAGGCGGCACTAAAACCGTCCCCAAGATGTAGCAGCTTTGCGCTCGCGTCCGCGCCGGGGGAGAGCCGGACAGCCGCACCCACTTTATCAAAGAGCCACACAAAGAGCAGATACGGGAGATTGAGGATAAGCAGCTTCTTGATTTCCGGCTTCATAGCGATACCTCCCTGTCCTTGTTCTTGACCTTTGCCCGTTCCGCGTTTCTGCCCTGTGCAGCTTCTTTGAGGGTAGAGAGCAGCTTTCGGATTGAGGGCTTTTTCTCCTGTGTCAGCTTTTTTGCGGAAAATTCCTTAAAGGCTGCGGTCAGTACGTCCGCGTCCCGCCCCTTGAAGAAAACCAGATAGCGGGGCGGGCTTTCCGTCGCGTCCTTTTTCAGCGCAAAGTCGATACCGTACTTTTTCGCCGTACTCTCAAAGGCTTTGATATTGCCCTCGGTAATCTCAATGTTGGAAACGCCCGCGTTCTGCTTCATAAGCTGCTTTAAGCTCTGCTTGCCCTGTGGCGGTTTTGCAAGCTGCTTTTTGCCCTTTGACAGTATGGCTTTCATTGCCTTTTGGAGCGTCTGGGCGGTCAGCTTCCCGGTCTTGATGTAAAGGGCTATGGTCTTTTCGTTTACTTCGTCCTGCAATTTGTCGCGTCCTCCTTTCGCGTTTCTTTATGGGGCGGCGGTCAGATACGCACCCGCAGCCCGTTCAAGTCCTCGGCTCTGATACCCACAAGATACCAGTTGTCGCCGTACTCAATCCGGGTAGGCTTCCACTTGCCCCGCACGAACACGTCAAAGCACTCGCCGCAATGCAAGCCCCCGTAGTAAGTGTTGAGGTCAAAGCGGATGTCGTAACGGTCGGTGCGCTCGTCAAATACCAATGCTCCTGTTCTCTGTGCCATAAAAAATCCTCCTTTTGTTGTTTACAGGCTTTCGCCCGGTTTGAATGAATAATAGTCCGGGTCGCCGTACTGCGGCTTCTTCGGTGCCAGTGCGCCGCTTGCCATGTCATGGGCGACAAGGGAAGTGTAGTAGTTGCCGATAGTGGACGGGGCATTGAAAAGGGCTGCTTTCAGATATTGCTTGATGTTGCGGATTTTGGTTGTGTTCTCCCGCATACAGTCAAGCACAAAGCGGATATGCTCGCCGTCTAGTTTCATAAACTTTGACTTCACAAGCTCTGCCGGGTAGTCGTCCCCCGCAATCCGTACCCGCTTTCTGGCGGTGCATACGGTTTCAAGCATGAGGTCTACAATCTCGTCCAGCCTGTCACTGTCAAACTTCATGTCCTGTTTGAGAATGTGGTAGTCGATATTGTCCTTGATGATTTCCCGGTATATATCAACTGCGCTCTGTGCTGCCGCTTCCGTTCCTTTCCGTTCCGGCGGCGTAGCCGCTTCCCCGCAAGGTGAGGGGTTAGGGGAAAGGATAGGAATGGAATGGGTACTTGATAAATCCGTATTTGATTTTTCTTTTTTTGGTAAGTCAGTTCTTTGTATATCTTTATTTAATTGCGTTGGATTTTCCAACGTAGGTTTTTCCAATGTTGGTTTTTCCTGCGTTGGATTATCCAATGTTGGATTTTCCAATGTAGGTAAATCCGGCGTAGGCGGCTGCGGCTGCTCGAATATCACATAGTCCGCGCCCCGCAAGCGTCCTTTCTCGTCGCGCTCCCTTGAACGGACGATATACCCGGCGCGTTCAAGTTCCTTAATGGCTTCGCGGATAGCGTCTATCTTCTCCCGGTTGATAAGGGATAAGCCTTTCAAGGTGTAGTCCCAATCTTCGGGGAGTGACAGCATTTGCGACAACAGCCCCTTTGCCTTTAAGGAAAGCTCCTTGTTGCGTAGGTGGTGGTTGCTCATTACGGTGTAGCCCTTGTTCCGTTCCACTCTGAAAACTGCCATAGTAAATCACTCCTTTTGCTGTGGATTTGTTACGCAGTAGAAGCGCGGTTTCGGGGGATAAGGTATAAATCCCTTGCCGCGCCAGATACGCGCCCGCAAAACCGCTTGTAGCAAGGCTTTTTCTGCCCCTACTGCGTAACAAGGGCATGAAAAAAGCGGCGTTCCTGTTCTCCCTGTGTAGGGAGTGGGAAACGCCGCTTCTGCGTCGTATTCAGTTTTTAGTACAATACCCTGCTTGTCCGTCGCTCGAAAAACCTTGATTTTCCAGTGTTTTCAAAAGTATCGTTATCTAACGTCAGCTTTCCACAGACCGAGTTTCCAGAGATATGATTGAGGATATAGAGGCAGGAAAAATCAACTGTGTTGTAACAAAAGACCTTTCCCGACTTGGCAGAAATTATATTATGACAGGACAATATACAGAATTGTATTTTCCCAGCCATAATGTCCGTTACATAGCGATTGATGACGGTGTAGACAGCGAAAAAGGCGAAAGTGAGATTGCACCATTTAAGAACATTATCAATGAATGGGTGGCAAGAGATACGAGCCGTAAAGTGAAATCAGCGTTTAAGACAAAATTTGCAGAGGGTGCTCATTATGGGGCTTATGCTCCGTTAGGATATAAGAAACACCCTGATATCAAAGGAAAACTGCTGGTTGATGAGGAAACGAAATGGATTGTTGAAAAAATCTTCTCCCTAGCCTATCAAGGCTACGGTAGTGCAAAAATCACAAAGATACTGCGAGAAGAAAAAGTCCCGACAGCGTCTTGGCTGAATTTTACAAGGTATGGTACTTTTGCACATATCTTTGAGGGAAAGCCCGACAGCAAGCGTTATGAGTGGACGATTGCTCATGTCAAGGCAATCTTAAAAAGTGAAGTCTATATCGGGAACAGCGTTCACAATATGCAGTCTACGGTATCGTTTAAGAGCAAGAAGAAAGTACGAAAGCCTGAAAGTGAATGGTTTCGAGTAGAAAACACGCACGAGCCGATTATTGACAAGGAAGTGTTCTATCGTGTGCAGGAACAGATAAAATCAAGGCGTAGACAGACAAAGGAAAAGGCAACGCCGATATTTGCAGGGCTTGTCAAGTGTGCGGATTGTGGCTGGTCTATGAGGTTTGCGACAAATAAGGCGAATAAAACACCGTATAGTTATTATGCTTGCAGTTACTACGGGCAGTTTGGCAAAGGTAATTGTTCTATGCACTACATTCGTTATGATGTGCTGTATCAAGCCGTATTGGAACGATTGCAATATTGGGCTAAGGCAGTACAGCAGGACGAAGAAAAGGTATTGCATAAGATACAGAAAGTCGGTAATGCCGAGCGAATACGGGAAAAGAAGAAAAAGGCAAATGCCTTGAAGAAAGCCGAGAACCGACAAAATGAGATTGACCGATTATTTGCGAAAATGTATGAAGATAGAGCCTGTGAGAAGATAACAGAACGAAACTTCATTATGCTGTCGGGAAAATATCAAAAGGAACAGATAGAACTGGAACAGCAGATAACAAGCCTAAGAGAAGAATTAAGTAAAATGGAACAGGATATGATAGGTGCTGAAAAGTGGATTGAGTTAATCAAGGAGTATTCCGTACCAAAGGAACTGACAGCACCGTTATTAAATGCAATGATAGAAAAAATACTCATTCACGAAGCAACAACGAATGAGGAGAACGAAAGAATACAGGAAATAGAGATATACTACCGATTTATTGGAAAAGTAGACTGATAATGAGGCTTCATATCTTTAACTAAGGGAAAGCGGCGCGGGCCTGCCGGATATCAGCCTCATCGAACCGCTTGCGGCGGCGCTGGACGTCAGCGTGCTGGAGTTGATGCAGGGACGGCGAATTCCCGCCGAGACTGTCCGCCACACCGAGGCCGCAGAGGTGCTGACTGACATCCTCGGGATGGCAAAGCACACACGGGCAGACAAGCGCAGCCATCTCAAGCAGGCAGACCGATTTCTGTCCAGACTGCTCGAAGCCATTGGCCTGCTGTTCCTGCTGTGCTCGGTATATTGCAGGACACAGCTCCAAACGCCGATACCGCTTTGGCTCACCATCAGCGCCCTAGTCCTTGCGGCAGCCGTCCTGCTTGCCAAATGCGTCTTACATCGGGCGGTGGGAAATCAGACATAATAAAAACGCAACAAACCCCCGGAACAGCTTTTCCGGGGGTTTTATCAACAAACAGGGATCAAAACCGCATTAGCGGGATCTGGTGCGGCTCCGCCTCGCCCGCCGGCAGCAGCATGGACGTAATATCCGGCCGCGCCGTTTCAATAAAGTTGACGCCGCTGCGGATCAGCCCTGCCAGCGTGCGCTCGTCATTTGTCGGCAGGCTCATGGTGAACAGCCCCGCCCTCCGGCAGGCCGAGAGCAGCGCCGGCGTCAGGTCGCCCGCCGCCGCGCGCAGGCCGAACAGGCCGGTCGTCTGCGCCGCGCGCACCAGCGCGTCTATATTGTCCGGCAGCGCGGGCAGCTCGCCCATGATGTGCAGGTCAGGGTTAGCGACTGCGATGCGCGCCGCCTCCACCAGGCCCAGGCCGACAAAGATCGTATTGTCCAGCCATTCGGAATGGCGCAGGGTGATGCGGAGCTGCGGCAGAAGCGTCTGGTTATGTACCGTGATCGCGATTTTTGCCCGGCAGGTGCGCGCCAGCTCGATCGCCTGTCCGGCGGGGACAAGCTGCGGTGCCGCCTGGTGCAGCTCCGCGTAGCTGTAATCCGTGATGCTCAACCGCGTTCCGTCGTTCGCCACGCAGTACCCGTCTGACGACAGCACCGCGATACCGTCCGCGGTCATATCAACCGACAGACAGCAGCCTTTTGCGCCCTCCTCATTCCCTGCCAGGATGGACTCCAGCCCATCCGGCTCGGTATCCATACAGCCGACCGCGGAAAGGACGAAAATCTCTTTGTTGGTATAATACAATACCATTCCCCTTCTTTCCGTTTACAGGGTTTCAGGCGCCTCGTACGCCACGCCCAGCGTATCGACGGTCACCTTGCGCATGCGCTGCTCCTGGCGCGGACGGTCGTGCCAGTCGCGCGGGGCGTTCACGATCCCGTCGACCACATCCATGCCCTCGGTCACCATGCCGAAAGAGGCGTACTGGCCGTCCAGATGCGGCGAATCCTCGGTCATGATGAAGAACTGGCTGCCCGCGGAATCCGGCACCGCGGTGCGCGCCATGGACAGCACGCCGCGCGTGTGGTTCAAGTCGTTCTGGAAGCCGTTGGCGGTGAATTCGCCGCGGATTTCATAGCCCGGGCCGCCCATTCCGGTGCCTTCCGGATCGCCGCCCTGGATCATAAAGCCCGGAATAACGCGATGGAAGATCGTTCCGTCATAAAAGCCCTTCTGGATCAGCGAAATAAAATTGCGCACCGTATTCGGCGCGACCTCGGGATATAGCTCCGCGCGGATGATACCGCCCTGTTCCATTTCAATCGTAACGATAGGATTGCTCATTACCATACTCACTCCATTATTACCGCGAATTTGCGGATATTCATTTATATTGTAGCAAATTTCCACGCAAACAGCAAGACATGTTTCCATAATGAAACTCTGTGCCGCAGCACGCCCTTTCCGGCGGACGAAATCCACTTTATACACAAAGCTTTCCACCATGCATTGGGGATAACTCTGTGTACAAAGTGGATAACTTCCGGTATTTACTTGTAAAAGCTGCCTGTTCTACCGGATCCGCTGTTTACAGTCTGTAATATTTCCCTGCTCCGCGCGGGCCGCGCATGAAAACCACCACCGCGAAGCATACTCTACCGTAGGGATTTTTATATCAAAAAGGAGGAGCGATATGGCGGAGGAACACCCATCCATCCAGGCGCCGGAAGAAAATAATATTATGGAGACCGGCTCGATCACGGCTAAAACCTCGCGCGGCACGGTCCACTGCATCACGATCGTAGGCCAGATCGAAGGGCATATGGAGCTGCCCGCGCAGAACAAAACCACAAAATACGAGCATCTGATCCCGCAGATCACTGCGGTAGAGCAGGCGGAGGAGATCGACGGCATGCTGATCCTGCTCAACACCGTGGGCGGCGATGTGGAAGCCGGCCTGGCGATCGCCGAACTGATCGCGGGCATGACCAAGCCGACGGTCTCGCTTGTGCTGGGCGGCGGCCATTCGATCGGCGTACCGCTCGCCGTGGCTGCGAAAAAGAGCTTTATTGCTGCCTCCGCCGCCATGACCATCCATCCGGTGCGCATGAACGGCACCATTATCGCCGTGCCGCAGGCCTTTGAATACCTCGCCAAGATTCAGGAGCGCATCGTGGATTTCATCACCACGCACTCGCGCATTTCCGCCGAACGGCTGCAACAGCTCATGCGCGAGACCGGACAGCTCACTGCGGACGTAGGTACGGTCATCTCCGGCAAGCAGGCGGTCACGCTCGGCCTGATCGACGAGGTGGGTACCCTGTCCGGCGCGCTCGACGCGCTTTACCAGATGATTGGCCAAGCAAGGGAAACGCATCTGTAACGCCCGCGTTTCGGAAAAAGCGAACAAGAAAGGCCTCGTCCCTATCGAACGAGGCCTTTTACTTCCAGATCTCCATAGATTCTCTTTTCTCAGCAGGATATTTCCCGCTGTCCTTTTTTATTTTTTGCTGTCCGCTTTTTCATCCTACGTTCACGGGAACCACCCGGCTGCGGTTCTTCGGGTAATGAACACATTTCGGTTTGTTACCTTAACTACATTCAGGAACTCTATATCAAGTCAGATTTTGAAATGCGTCTCTTCCTGGCGGGCAATCGTTCGATTCTATTCCTGTATGCCCGAACCATTTTCAGCAGGCTTTGATATGATCTCTGTCCTGTGCTCTGGTCCGCTTTTGCCGCATCATACTCATCAGTATGCCCATCGGCCTTTTTTCTTGGATGCGCACTATTTTTGGCGATTACAGGTATCGTACTGATCAATTTTCATATTCGCCAACGCATTGCTTCAGGGTTCTTTCATGCATGAACCTTACTTTCCTGCTGCCTCGATCCGCTTACATCGTCAGTATGCTTTCACGGATATATTTTCACGAGGATAGCTTCCTCACAGGTGCCGTTCCTTACTATCAGAAGCCGATCGCGCTTTTCAGGCGGTTCGTTTTTTTAATTTGGAACTCGCTCTTTTTATAAATAGCTATCACCTTGATCGTTTCGGTCACAGCGCCGCGGCGAGTCCCGCGAACTGGTAGGATGTTTCTTCTGATACCATTGGACTCACCCCTTTCTCCGGTATCATTTGGCTTTGTACGCCAACCCTTCAGAATAAGAATGGGTTCTCGCCCTTTGTAAAGCCCCTGCTTTACGTCCCTTGGTGTTTGCCCTTTTCTTTTCTGTGACATTATAATATCATCAACCTTGCACAACGTCAAGCATTATTTTATGTTTTTTCATGGTTATATTAAACAAAACATTCTTGTCCTTTTCAGCGTTTTCCCTCTTCCCACGCTTCCGCTGATTTGCTATAATTGTATTGTTGGGTGCGTTTCGGCCCCAGCCGGAAAACGTACAGCAAGCAGCATTCGCATGGGGGTCGTTGGACCCCCTTTTTTTGAGGGAGGTTTTCTCGTTGGATATTTTCAGCTTCTATATGCCCACCCGCCTGTTTTTCGGCAACGGCGCCGTGCGCAAGCTCGCCAAAGCGCGCCTGCCGGAGGGCTGCGGCCTGATTATCACCGGCGGCACGTCGACCACACGGCTCGGCTATGTCGACCGTGTGGCCGACGTGCTGCGGCAGGCCGGACACGAAACGGCTGTTTACAACAAGGTACAGCCCAACCCGACCATCGAAGGGGTGCGCGAGTGCGCGGCGCTTTGCCGCGCGGCGCACATCTCATTCATCGTCGGCCTGGGCGGCGGCTCCTCGATCGACACGGCCAAGGCGGCCGCTGTCATGGCCACCAACGACGGCGACTGGTGGGACTATGTCCACGGCGGCACGGGCGGCGGCAAGCGCATCGCCAACGCCGGTTTGCCGGTGGTCGCCATCCCGACCACTGCGGGCACAGGCACCGAGGCAGACCCGTTCACGGTCATCACCAACGGCGAGGAAAAGATCGGCGGGGGCGGCGAAAAGTGCTTCCCCGCCATCTCGGTCGTGGACCCAGACTTTATGATGACCGTACCGCCGCACCTGACCGCCTATCAGGGCTTTGACGCGTTCTTCCACGCGGCCGAGGGCTATATCGCCCGCACCGCCAGCCCGATGAGCGACATGTTCGCGCTCCGCGCGGTCGAGCTGATCGGCCGGTCGCTCGCGACCGCCGTGCATGACGGCGGCGACCGTGAGGCCCGCGCCGAGGTCGCGCTCGCCAACACGCTGGCCGGCTTTGTCGAAACGCTGTCGAGCTGCACGGGCGAGCATGCGATCGAACACGCCCTGAGCGCGTTCCATCCCGCGCTGCCGCACGGCGCGGGCCTGATTATGATTTCGCGCGCCTATTGGAGCCGGTTCGCCGAGGTTTCCGGCGACCGGATGGCCGCGCTGGCGCGCGCGCTCGGGCGCACGGGCGCTACTGGCGCGGCGGATTTCCTGGCGGCGCTGTCTGGCCTGCAGAAGCGCTGCGGCGTCCACCAGCTCCGCCTGTCCGGCTACGGCGTCCGGCCGGAGGATTTCGGGAAGATCGCGGACAACGCGGCCGCCACCATGGGCGGTCTGTTCCGCGCCGACCCGCGTCCGCTCAGCCGCGAGGAGATCATTGGCATCCTTGCGGACAGCTACCAGTGAACCGCGGACGCGGGGAGGGCAATCAATGAAAAAGGTGCTTTTGATCGCCACCGGCGGCACAATCGCGTGCCGTGAAACGGCAAACGGGCTGTCCCCGACCCTGACCGGCGGGGCGCTTGTCCGCCTGCTGCCCGCGCTGGAGACGGTCTGCGCGGTCACGGTGTGCGAGCTGATGCGGCTGGACTCCACCGACCTGACCGCCGCGGACCGTATGCAAATGGCGCGGGCGGTCTGGGAAAACCGAGGCCGGTACGACGGCTTTGTCATTGCCCACGGCACGGACACGCTTTCCTATACCGCCGCGCTGCTGCACCATGTGCTGCGGAACATCGACCGCCCCGTGGTGCTGACCGGCTCGATGCTGCCCATGGGCGCGCCGGGTTCGGACGCGCCCCGCAACCTTCTCGACGCATGCCGCGTCGCGGCGGCGGACTGCGTCGGCGTGCTGGCGGTGCTGCACGGAAAGATCATCCACGGCCCACACGCCGCAAAGCGCCATTCGCTCGAAGCGGACGCATTCACTTCGGTCGGCGCGCCGCTCGCGGGCGTAATCGACGGAGCTGGGTGCGTGCGGCTGGCGCACCCGCCGAAGCGCGACGGCACGCCGCGCTTCGTGCGGGACATCGACACGGACGTTCTGCTCGTCAAGCTGACGCCCGATCTCCCGCCCTCGTTTTTCAACGTCCTGCACAGGTATCCCCGGGTGGTGGTCGAGGCGTTCGGAGCGGGCGGCATCCCCCGCCGGCTGGAGGACGCGGTGCGGTCGCTGCTCCGAAGTGGCACGCGCGTCTATCTCATCAGTCAGTGCGCTGAGGGCGGCGTGGACCTGCACAAATACGAGGTCGGCCGGCGGGCCGAGGCCATGGGCGTCATCCCGCTCGGCAGTCGGACGACCGAGGACGCGCTGGCCGCCATCCAGTGCCGCGAGCTGTGACGCGCGTCTGTTTGATTTTTCCAGCTTTCCCGTTTTCTCCCCGCAAGACATACCACTCATAACGCCGCTCCTTTCTGCGCATACTGTGTGCGAGAAAGGAGTGTTTGTTTATGCAGGTCACGATCGACCGCGGCGGCTGCATTTCCTGCGGCCTGTGCGAAGCAACCTGTCCCGATGTGTTCCGCATCGCCGGAGATGGTCTGGCAGAGGTCTATCACCAGCCCGACACCGCGGCGCAGGAAGCGGACTCTCAGGAAGCCGCAGGCGGCTGTCCGGTCTCTGTTATTCACACCGAGGGCTGATTTTTGTATTAATTGCACAATTCTTTCTTATCTAATTTGTATAATTCATACAATCAGCCTCTTGTTTTTCCCCCAGAAAAAAGGTATGATATAAGCAAATCTTAAAAGAAAGAAGGCCGCAATATGAACAAGTTTGTAAAGGCACTTAGCAACATGAGCGAAGCATCTATGCAGAACAACGGTTATGTCCGTAACCTGCTGCGCACCTATGGCGGCAAGGTTTCGAACAGAGCCAACACCCCGAAGGACTAAGCCCCCATCGGGATCATGCCATAGAACGAAAAGACGTCCGGAGGCGCTCGCCTTCGGACGTCTTTTCTATATTTTGCGGATATTCTCCCGATAATAGGCTTCAAACAGGCTCATCATCAGGCCCTTGCGCCGCCCCTCACCCCTGTGCCGCAGGTAGCGCCAGCAGGACCGCGCGGTCAGCAGCCCGCCGACGGCGCAGACGATCATATCCTGCATCGTGTCGCCCACGCCGGTGGACGCGACCTGCTGCGGGTCCGCGCCGGAAAAGGAAACCGCGTATTCCCATATCTCCCACAAGACCGCGCTCAGCACCGCGAACATCCAGGTATACAGCGAGGCGTTGAACGCATCCGCCCGATCGAGCGCGTGGCCTGGCTTTTTCGCAAAATACACCACCATGCCCAACACGGCGAACAGAAAGCCCGACAAAAAGTGCAACAGCTTATCCCAGCAGGGAATCCACTCATACCCGCCGAACAGGCTCGCAAACGGCACAGCCGCCAGCACGAACCAGTCGAACACGATCTCAAGCAGGTACACCGGCCGCAGCCGGCAGACCCGATAAAGCGCAAACGGCACAGCGGGCAGGGCGAGCGCCGCAGCGGCAAGCAGGGCGTTGTATGCCGTCAGGTCCCGCCGCAGGCCGTATACCGCGGCGCACAGCGTGAACATATAGTAAAACAGCAGGGTGCCTCCCCGCAGACCGCGCAGCCTGTCCATCCGGCCGGCCTCCCATCACTTGTATTTCTGGTACTGACTTACCGCCAGCTCGTCGCAGCGGTTGTTATAGGGGTTATCCGCGTGTCCTTTCACCCAATGGAACCGGACCTCATGCTTTTCGAGAAGAGCGAGCAGCCGTCCCCACAGCTCCGGATTTTTGGCCGGTTTTTTATCTCCCTTGATCCACCCTTTCGAGCGCCAGCTTTTCGCCCAGCCCTTTGTGATGCCATCTACCACATATTTGCTGTCCGAGTACAGGTCGACCGAGCAGGGCTCGGAAAGCGCTTCCAGCGCGGTGATCACGCCGAGCAGCTCCATGCGGTTGTTGGTAGTCGATGGCTCGGAGCCGGACAGCTCCTTCTCATGCGCCCCGTACCGTAAAATGGCACCCCAGCCACCCGGCCCTGGATTGCCGGAGCAGGCCCCGTCCGTATAAATCGTCACGTTTTTCATAGTATCTCCCATTGTTTTTTCTTTATTATAGCACGGACCGCCGGAAAAAAGAAGTGCGACCGACGCACGCCGCAAAAACAAGCGCCGTCCGGCTCTCCGGACGGCGCTTGCCGCAACAGCGTGTAAAAAGTGTCTGTATCAGGCGATGACCGTTGCGGGTACATCCACCTGCTCGTAAACGATGCTGATGATCGAAAGCACAACCATTGCGGTTGCCCGGCAGATATGTATCAGGTCGTCGTCAATCCCATGATGGCGGCCGGCCGCGCGGTATTCGTCATGCATGGCGCCGATGCGGTTGATCAAAGCGTCCACCGAGGCCGGCGGGATAATCGGGCTTGCCCACTGCTCGAATTTCGCTTCGGTCATCCGGCGGCGGATCACGAGCGCAACGCGCTTTTCGTATACATAATGCGCCAGCAGGTTGCGGTCGTAGATATCGTCGTTATGCGGATAGGTGAAAAAATCGGTCATAAAGTGGCATATCTCGCCCAGATCAATCGAAAGCTCATGTCCATTCACCGGACCGATGGTGTATTTTTCGGTAAACGCGCGGATTTTTTCCATCACCTCGTCCATCATGATCGACGGATTATGGCGCTTGGTCAGGTAGGTCCCTGTCAAATCCGGCTTCAGGTTTCCATAAACGAAGCCGCTCTGGTCAAAGGTAACGCCGCAGGTCTGCTCGACATAATCGAGCAGCAGGTGTGCAACACGAATGTGGGATACGGAATCCATTAGCAATCCTCCAGCCGGAATACGCTTTTCTTAACAAGTTCTTAACAGCACGGCCGCTCAACAGCCTTTCATTTCCCCAAATCATCAATAGTATAGCACATCTCCGCGCCGTTGTCTCGTTTTTTTCTAAATTGTAACGAAATCAACATCTTAATTTCGCGTTTTCTCTGTTTTTCACAATACAGGCAAAATTATTTTAGCTATCTCGCACGAAATGCTTCGTTGCGGAATTGCACCTCGCCCGCCAATGCCTGCCGCAGGCGTTGACACATCGCCTCCCGATCGCGGTTGAGCGTACCGGCAAGGTTGACATAATTGGAGGCGTGGTTGGCGCGGAACACGCTGCCCTCGGCGTCGATATGCTCCAGAAGCGTGAGCGTCTCCCGCGCGATCTCGACCGGCTGCATCAGATAAAACCGCCCTGCCCGCCAATCCCGCATCAGGGGCGTTTCCAGCTCAAACAGCAGGGTCAGCAGGCCGATATACTCCGGCTTCATGCGCGACAGGGCCAGCGCGGTCCCGATCGCGTGCTCCTCGCTCAGCTCCAGCGAGCCAAGGCCCGCGATGCAGGTGACCGACAACTTCATGCCCGCCTTTTTCACCATCAGGCCCGCGCGCACGATCTCGTCCACCGTTTCTCCCTTATTGACGCGGCGCAGCACCTCGTCCGAGCCGGATTCCAGCCCCATATAGACCATTTCCAGGCCAAGCCCGTGCAGCTGGTCCAGCTCCTCCTGCGTTTTGACCAGGATGGACGCGGGCGAGCCGTAGCTTGTCACCCGCTCGCACTCAGGAAACAGGCGGCGGATATACCGCAGGAGCTCGGCCATATGCTCCGCACGGCACATCAGCGCGTCGCCGTCCGCAAGGAAAATGCGGTCCACGCGGCGGTACATGCGCCGCGCCTCATCGAAATCCGCTTTCACATCCTCCAGCCGCCGCACGCGGAAGCGCTTTTCCTTATACATATCGCAAAACGTGCATTGATTATGGCTGCAGCCGACCGTCGCCTGTATGATCAGACTATATGCCTCTGACGGCGGGCGGAACACACGTCCCTCGTATTCGATCACGTCCCTCGCTCCTTTCTCCCGGCAATAAGGAACGGGCGGAGGGTGGCTCCGCCCGCTTTGCCTTATTCCTCGTCTTCTTCGGCCTGATCTTCCTCCGCTGGCGCCTCCGGCTCGGCAGCCGCAGGCGCTTCCGCTTCCTCCGGCACCTCTTCGTCGAACGTGTCCTGATAGGAGGCGTCCGCCGCCGCGCACTCCTCCGCGCAGGCGCAGGAGGCGCAGTCGGATTCAGCGCGCATCATTTCCTCCAGCTCGTCCATTGCCTTGAGCTCCGCCTCATGATAAACTTCTTCCTCGCGCTTTTTCTGAAGCAGAACGAGCGCCGCCGTCGCGCCGGCCGCACAGGCCAGACTGGTCAGCAGCAGCCCGGTTTTTACTTTCGTCGATTTTTTCACGGTATCCACTTCCTCTCAAAGTGATGCGGAATATTTGTCTTTACTTTACCATATGGTCTACCTAAAGTCAATGGCGAAGGGTGGCTATTTGCCCAGTTCGTATGCGCGGGCAATGCAGTTATCGCACGCTTCCGCCAAAATATCGTACAGACCGCGCGATTCGAGCACCTTCATCGCCTCGACCGTGGTGCCGCCGGGCGAGCAGACCGCGCCAATCAGCTCGGCGGGCGTCCGGTCCCCCCGCAGCAGCATTTTGGCGGAGCCGATCATGGTCTGGCAGAACATCCGGAGCGCGTCCGCCTCCGGCACGCCGTGCTGTACGGCGCTGCGCACCATCGCGTCCGCGAAGGCGTAAATATAGGCGGGCGCCGAGCCTGCATAAGGAATGACCTCGTTGAGCATGCTTTCCTCATCGAACACCGCGGTCGCGCCCATGGTATCGAACAGGGCGCGCACGGCGTCAAGCTGCTCCTGTGTCGCGGCCGCGTTTTTCACAAGCTGCGCCGCCCCCTCGCCCAGCATGAGCGGCGTGTTCGGCATCACGCGGACAACCGGCGTATCCGCGCCGAGCGCGCGCTCGATCTTCGCAAACGTTATGCCCGCCGCGATCGAAACCACCAGCGGCTTTTCACACCGGCACCCTGACAGGACCGGCAGGATCTCATCAAAATTCTGCGGCTTGACCCCCAGCACGACCGTATCACACGCCGTATACACTTCGGTATAATCCCCCGTGACCGCAAAGCCCTTTTCCCTGTTTTTCTCGCGTTTTTCCGCGCTGCGGTTGAACAAAAGCGCCTGCGCGGGCGGGAACAACCCCGCGCGCACCGCGCCCTCCACGATTGCGGTACCCATGTTGCCCGCGCCCAGCACACCGAAACGGTAGGTTTTCATCCGAACACACTCCTTATTTTATGGCTGCCTGTAGGATTTATTATAGCACAGCGCGCTTTTGTGTGCAAACGCCTTGTGAAACGGTCTGTTTCATGGTACAATACTTTTATTATTCTATTCCGGAGGCGACGCCATCGTGGGACATTTGCTGCCGCATATCGGGCTACGGACGGTCAAGACCGGCCTGGCGGTTGCGCTGGCCCTGTTTTTTGCCGATCTGCGCTCCTCGCCCGCGGCGATCTTCGCAGCCATTGGCGCAATCGTCGCCATGAACCGCACGGTGGGCGACGCGTTCCAGTCCTGCCGCACACAGTTTTTCGGCATCCTGTTGGGCGCGGGCTTCGGCGCGGTGTTTGTCAACCTGTTCGAGGGGTTCCGCTATATCGGCGTCGGGTTGGGGTTGATCGCCCTGATCCTGCTCTGTGTGGAGCTCAAGCTGCAGTTTGCGGTGCCGCTGGCGTGCATCGTGTTCGTGTCCATCTGCCTGTCCCCGGCGGACGAAGCCTTTTTTTACGGCGCCAACCGCCTGCTGGACACCTCGATCGGCTTGGCCACCGCCCTTGTGGTCAACATTGCGCTCAAGCCGTACAACAACCGCGCGCGTATCACGGAGCAGTTCACCCATTTCCTGCAGTCCGTACCCGCTTATGTGGAGGCGCGTGTCATCTGCGGGCGGTATCCGGACCTTTCCCCGCTCAGCCGCCAGCTGGGGCGCATCGCGGAGGAGCTTTCCATCTTTGAAAAGCAGAACGTGTTCCGCTTGCCGGACCACCGCACGCAGGCGGTCTATCTGCGCGGCTGCGAGCAGCTCGCCAACGCCCTGCTGCAGGAGCTGACCGCGCTGTGCGCCATGGATGAAAAGGGTCGCCTGTCTCCGGAAAACGCGGAAAAGCTGTCCGCGCTCGGCCTGCATGTGCCGGATACGCTGCCCGCGCCGCCGCAAAGCGACGCGGATGTGGTGGGCAATTACCACCTGTCCGGCCTGCTTCAGGCCTACCACTACCTGAGCGAATTCAACCTCATGGAATGAGCCGTCCCAGGGTCGGGCATCCGGCATGGGGCAACAGAGAAAGAAATGTAGTAAGGGAGTTTAAAACAACACATGGAAAAGAAAAAGAGAAGCAGTTTTTCCAGCCGCATCGGCTTTGTGCTCGCCGCGGCCGGCTCGGCGGTGGGGCTGGGCAACATCTGGCGCTTCCCCTATCTTGCGGCAAAGTATGGCGGCGGCATCTTTCTGCTGGTCTACCTAATCCTGGCGGTCACGTTCGGCTTTGCGCTGATGATCACCGAAATCGCGATCGGCCGCCGCACCGGCCTGTCCTGCATCGGCGCGTACAAGGCGCTGGACAAGCGGTTCTCCGGCCTCGGCTGGCTCGCCTCGCTCGTGCCGGTTATCATCACGCCGTACTACTGCGTCATCGGCGGCTGGGTCATCAAGTATTTTGCCGATTATCTGTCCGGAAGCGGCAGCCTGCTGGCTGAAAGCGCCTACTTTGACCGCTTTATCGGCTTTGCCGGCGAGGGGCTGTTCGCCACCCCGCTGCCCTGGTTCCTCCTTTATGTGCTGCTGACCGCGGTGGTCGTGCTGCTCGGCGTGGAGAAGGGCATTGAGAAGGTGTCCAAGTTCATGATGCCCGTGCTGGTCATCCTGTCTATCATCGTGGCTGTGTTCTCGCTGACCATGGAGGGCGCACTGGAAGGCCTCAAGTTCTATATCGTACCGGATTTCAGCAACTTTTCCGGCAAAACCGTGCTGGCGGCCATGGGGCAGATGTTCTATTCCATGTCGCTGGCCATGGGCATTATGATTACCTACGGCTCCTATATGCCGAAAGAGTCCAACTTAGAGCGCTCGGTCGGCCAGATCGAGATCTTCGACACCGCGATCGCCTTTATCGCGGGTCTGATGATCGTACCGGCGGTGGTGGCGTTCAACGGCGGCGACCCATCCGGCATCAACGCCGGCCCCGGCCTGATGTTCGGAACGCTGCCGCAGGTATTTGAACGCATGTGGATGGGCCATCTGATTGGCGGCGTGTTCTTTCTGCTGGTGCTGTTCGCGGCGCTGACCTCGTCCATTTCCCTGATGGAGACCGTCGTCTCCATCGTGTGCGACAAGCTGCACTGGAAGCGCCGGCCGGCCACGGTCGCCGTGACCCTGTTCGTACTGCTGCTCGGCCTGCCCTCCTGCCTGGGGTACGGCCCGCTGGCTTCGGTCCAGATCCTCGGCATGGCGTTCCTCGACTTTTTCGACTTTATCTCCAACTCGGTACTCATGCCGATCGTGGCGTTCTTCACCTGCCTGCTGGTCGGCTGGGTGGTCGGCACCAAAACCGTGTCCGACGAGGTGGAAAAGAACTTCCCGTTCCACCGCAAGCGCCTGTTTGAGATCATGGTCCGCTGGGTCGCCCCTATCCTGGTGGTCTGCATCCTGGTTGGGCAGCTGCTCGATGTGACGGGCATCATGAAGCTGTAAAGCAAAAAACCAGGCTTCCTGCTAATGCAGGAAGCCTGGTTTTTTGCTATCCCAGCCACTCCGCCGGACAGCGCAGCAGCTCTTCCAAGTAACAAAAGAACAAATGACAGTGATACCCGTCCGCCGCCGCGTGATGGATCTGCAGCGTAAACGGCAGTACGGTTTCGCCGCCGGACGCGGTCAGCCTGCCCCATACAATGAACGGGCGCAGGAAGATGCGGTCGTCTTTCATCCGGAAAGAAACCTCAGTATAGGAAAACCACGGCACGCAGGAAAGCAGCACGGCGTTTTCCCGCGGCGCCGTACGCAGCCCTTGCATATGGAAACGCCGGATATCCTGCACCATCGCGGCATAAAAATCAGGGAATCGGTGCGTATATGCCGTACACAGGCTGTCCATCCGCCCCGTCTCCTCGGACAGCACGGTGTATTCCGGATGCACGGTGTCAAAGCGTCCCAGCCGCCCCGCGCTGTCATAGCCGAGCCGGAACTCTGGCCGGCTGTTCACGGCCGCCGCCACCGCCCAGGTAAACGCCGGAAAAAAGCGCAGGCCGCTTTCCTTTGTGTACCGGCGGAACGCGGTGACGCAAAGCTCCCGCGTCAGGCTGTAAACGCAGCCCGCCTGCATGAAATGCGTAAAGGTATCCCGCTGCTCCCAGCCTTGCAGGTCGATTGGATGGAACATATTTCCGCCCCCTTTTCCCCCATTATAGCACAGCCGCGCCCCCTGCGGCAAAAAAAGCAGGCCGGACCTGTAGGGTCCGGCCCGCTTCGGCAGGGAGGTGATATTGTCTGTTTTGTCAGATCAGCTGGCCGCGCAGGAGCAGTGTGTGGACGTTCAACTCGTCGTCCAGCAGCAAAACATTCGCGAGCTTGCCCGGCTCGAGCGAGCCATAATCGTGCTGCACGCCGATCGCGCGGGCCGGATTGGTCGAGGCAGAACGGATGGCCTGCCCCAGTGGTATGCCCATTTTGACCGCGCTGCGCACACAGTCGAGCAGGTTGGTGGCCGAGCCGGCGATCGTACCGTCATGCAGCGTCGCGCGGTTGCCGCGCACGGTGACCGCCTGCCCGCCGAGCGAGTACTCGCCATCCTCCAGGCCGGTGGCCATCATGCTGTCCGAAATCAGCATAACGCGGTTCCAGAACATTTTGAACGTCGCGCGCACCACGGCCGGATGGATATGCACCCCGTCCGCGATCAGCTCGACCGCGACCTCGTCGTTATCGGCCGCGGCACCGATAACGCCGGGCGCGCGGTGCGACAGGGGCGGCATTGCGTTATACAGGTGAGTGACCTGCCGCGCGCCGCGGCGAAACGCCTCGCACGCGGTATCGTAATCCGCCTCGGTGTGGGCGATGGACAGGCGCACCTCGCCCGCCAGCGCCTCGATGGTTTCCATCGCGCCCGGCAGCTCGGGCGCGAGGTCGCACAGCTTGAACAGCCCGTTCGCCTTTTTCTGCAGGCGGCGGAACATATCCGCGTCCGGCGCGTGCAGGTAGGCCGCGTTCTGGGCGCCCTTTTTGGCCTCCGAAATGAACGGCCCCTCCATATTGATGCCCACTAAAGCGGCGTTCCTGCTCTCCGTGCGGTAGCTCGCGGCAGCCTCCGCGATCACGGAAAGCTTATCCTCCGGATAGGTCATGGTCGCCGGACAGATAGCTGCGACGCCGTTCTGCGCCTGGTATCTGGCGATCGCGGAGATCGCCTCATGCGTCCCGTCGCAGAAGTCATAGCCCACGCAGCCGTGGAAATGCAGGTCCACCAGACCCGGCACCGCGTACAGACCGCCCATATCGACCGCCTCCGCCGTTGGCTCGGCGGCGGATATCCGGTCGCCCGAAATGGTCAGGCTGCCCGTGCGGAACGAGCCGTCCGGCTGGTATACCTTCAGATTTTTAAACTCCATACTTTCCCTTCTTTTCCTTTACAGCAGATCCCCGCACTTGGACAGCGCCGCTTCGTCCGCAACCACGGATACGTCGGTGTGGAGCTGCAGGATAGTCGCCGGCACGCGCGGCGTAACCGGCCCAAAAAACGCCTGGCGCACGATATCCGCCTTATTCTCTCCGGAAACGACGATCACTATGCGGCGCGCGAGCATGATGGTCTGCACGCCCATGGTATACGCCTGACGCGGCACATCGTCCGCGGAGGCGAAAAAGCGCTTGTTTGCCTCGATGGTGGACTCGGTCAGGTCGACGCAGTGCGTACCCTTGGAAAAGAACTCATCCGGCTCGTTAAAGCCGATATGTCCGTTCAGGCCCATGCCCAGCAGCTGCAGGTCGATCCCGCCGGCCGCTCGGATCGCCGCGTCGTAACGCGCGCACTCGCGCTCCGCATCGAGCTGAGCGCCATCCGGCAGGTTGATGCGCTCCGCCGGCACATTGATGGCGTCGAAAAAGTTTTTGTGCATAAAATAGTGGTAACTCTGGTCATGATCCGCGGTCAGGCCGCGGTATTCGTCCAGATTGAACGTGGTACAGGCGCCGAAATCCACGTCGCCCTTATTATACCACTTGATCAACTGCTCGTAAATGCCAATCGGGGAAGAGCCGGTCGCCAGGCCGAGTACCGAATCCGGCTTGAGGATGACCTGCGCCGAAATAATGTTGGCCGCCTTACGGCTCATATCGTTATAGTCCTTTGCGCGAATGATTTTCATATCCAGCACCTCTCCAACAAATAATAGATTATTTTATTATATCACAGCGGCGCGTTCCCATTAAGCGGTGCGCCGCCGGTCGCTGGGCTGATTTCACGGCCGCAGCACAGGGACAGGCACTGCCCGCCCGCAGAACGAATGCACACTGCCCATCCCTGCACGGGATGGCCCTGCCTGCGCTTGGAAAGCAGGGAGGCGGGCTGTCCGCCCGCCTCCCCGTTGCGCGGAGCGCAAATCCATGGGTTTTCTGTTTTTACAGCATCTTGTGCATCTCGTCGGCTACGAATTGCACCTTGGTACCCACAATGACCTGTACCGAGGTCTTGGACGGACGCATGACGCCCGCCACCCCCGCGGATTTGATCTTCTTTTCATCCACCAGCGTGTAGTCCTTGATTTCAACGCGCAGGCGGGTGATGCAGTTATCCAGCGAGGTGATGTTGTCCTTGCCGCCGAGTCCCTCCAGCACGGTGGCAGCGATGGCGGTAAAGTCATTGTTCGCCAGGGTCGCGCCCGCGTCCTGCGCGGCGGTATCGTCGTCGTCATCCTCACGGCCCGGGGTCTTGAGGTTGAACTTGCTGATTGCGATGCGGAACACGATATAGAACACAACGAACGCCGCGATGCCCAGCGGGATAATCAGCAGGGTCTTGGCCGCCGCAGGCAGAGAAGCGGAGAATACCAGGTCGGTCAGGCCCGCGGAGAACGAGAAGCCTGCGCGGAAGCCGAGCGCCACGGTGACGAACGCGAAAATGCCGTACAGCAGCGCATAAACAACGTACAGGGCGGGAGCCAGGAACATGAACGCGAACTCAAACGGCTCGGTAACGCCGCAGATGAACGCACAGAGCGCTGCGGAGCCGACCAGACCGATCGCGATCTTCTTCTTGTTACTCTTGGCGCAGTGAACCATTGCCAGGGCCGCGCCCGGGATACCGAACATCATGCAGGGGAAGAAGCCGGACATATACATGCCGAGGCTCCAGGTGATCGGCGCATTGGTCAGGCTCATATCGCCGGTGACCTTGCCGGCCCAGAAGTTCTGCAGGTCGCCCAGGCCGATGGTATCGAACCAGAACACGTTGTTGAGCGCGTGGTGCAGGCCGGTGGGAATAAGAAGGCGGTTAAAGAATGCGTACAGGCCGGCGCCAACTGCATCCAGGCTGACGATCGCCTCGCCCAAGGCAACCAGTGCGCCGAATACGATCGGCCATACGAACAGCAGGATTGCCGCAACCACAATGGATACGACAGCGGTTACAATAGCGACGCAGCGCTTGCCCGAGAAGAACGACAGCCAATCAGGCAGTTTGGTATCCTTGAACCGGTTATAGCAGGCCGCGCCAAGCAGGCCGGCAATGATGCCGATGAACGGGTTCTCAATCTTGCCGAACGCCAGCATCGCATCCTCGTTGTTCGCGATCGACGGCATGATGACCGTAACGACCGCGGTGTTCAGCAGCTTGGTGATCATCAGCCAGGATACCAGACCGGCAAGACCCGCCGTACCGTCCTTATCCTTGGCCATACCGACCGCAACGCCGATGGCGAACAGCCAGTGCATGTTGTCAATGAGCGCGCCGCCCGCCTTAATCAGGAAGAAGCCGATCGTGTATGCCGCGCCGCTGGCGACATAACCATTGACCTCGCCCGCCATGGCAGCGGGAGCGAGCGCGTAGCCAATCCCCATCAGGATGCCGCAGATCGGTAGGCACGATACCGGCAGCATCAGGGCTTTGCCCAGTCTCTGCAAATACTTTAACATAGGATTTTCCCCTCCTCATTTCTTTCAGGCCTTTCTTTATCCGGCCCTATGTAGTGCCGCGCGCCTTACCGAGCCGAACGGCAAGGCGCGCATTATTCCACTGCCCCTCGGGGCAAAATGAAAACCTCTTACAGGTTTGCCTTGAGGAACGCCTCGATCGCTTCCGCGGCCGCATCCTCGTCCGGCCCCTCGATCGTGACCTTGAGCGGATCCCCCTTCTTGGCGCCCATGCTCATCACACCCATAATGCGCTTTGCGTCAACCTCTTTCTTCGGGGAGGCAACCATGATTTTGGACTGGAACTTCGCAGCCTCTTTCACCAGCATGCCGGCCGGACGCGCGTGGATGCCGAGCTCGTCGGTAATCGTGTATTCAATGGTTTTCATAGGGATGACTTCCTTTCCTGAATAATATTTGAATTTTTGAGGGTAAACTGGTTTATTTTGCCTGCAGCGTCAGCAGCACGTCTCCGGCCGCGACCGGTCCAGTCTTTTCCGTCTTTACAGCGGCGAATCGGTCCGTGTTGCAGATAATGACAGGCGTGACCGTTTCATAGCCCGCGGCCTTGACCGCCTCGGGGTCGAATTCGATCAGCAGATCGCCTTTTTTGACCCTGTCGCCCGCCTTGCAGCACGCCTTGTAGTGCTGGCCGTTGAGCTGGACCGTGTCAATGCCGACGTGGATCAGCACCTCGGCCCCGTCCGCCGTGGTCATGCTCACCGCATGGCCGGTGTCGAACATCACGTCGATCGTGCCGTCCGCGGGCGCCGTTACGCGGCCTTCGGCCGGCAGGATGGCCGCGCCCTGCCCGAGGATGCCCTGCGCAAACGTCGGGTCAGGTACCTCCTCCAGCGGGACGACCGTTCCCGCCATCGGCGCGGCGATCGAGATGCCGGCGGAACCGCCGAACAATCCCTTGAGTTTCCCAAACATACAATCACACCCTTTTTCGACGAGTATGTCCTCCTGATGCAAAAAGTATCCAAAAACGAAAAAGAACCAAATTTCGCCGCAGTAACACAGTCTTACCTAAAAGACAAACTACGAGAAATTTGGTTTTGCCCGCCGGAGCGGTAACAATCCAATCATTCAGAGGACATTGTTTACTTGTTGAGTGTATTGTAACAAATTGTTCACAATTTTGCAAGCCCGATTTGCACGGCAAACTATCCGAAAATGTCATCCTTTTTTTGTGAGTTCATACCAATAAAATCGGTTTCACCAACAAAAAAGGAGGCCTTTCTTTGGCCTCCCGCTTGCTTTAGCCAGCATTTTTATCCATCACGCGCGCGATATGTATGGTGAGGTAAAGCAGCTCGTTCTGTCCGGAGGCGAAGCCCTTTTCCCGCTTGACGTAGGCGCACACCTTTTGCGCGCAGGCGAACGCGCGGGGGTATTTATACCGCACGACGCCGAGCAGGTCCGCGTCCTCATCCCCGTACTGCTGGCCGCTCACGATGCGCCGCGCGAAAAACTTCAGGTGCGTCACAAAGCGGTAATAGTCGATCGAATCGCAGTCCGGCTCAAAGCCGTAAGCGCTCCGCACGATGCGGAACACCTCCTGCATGAGATAGGTCATATCGTACACGTCGCGGATCTCGCCGCCCACCTGCGCGTTGACAAAGTGCATGGCGATAAAGCCCGCCTCGTCCTCGGTGAATTCTACGCCCGTTTCCTCACGGACGATCTCATTGGCCTTGCTGCCCACCTGGTATTCATCCTTGTAGAACTGCCGGATATCCCACAGCAGGGGATTGGGCAGGCGGATGCCCTCCTTATACCGGTGGATAGCGGCCGAGATATGGTCGGGCAGGGTGACATAAATACTGTCCGACAGCTCTTTCCCCAGCGCGATCTTGGCATGGTTGATAATGCGCTCGCTCATCAGGAAGTGCGGAAGCGGGATGCTGGTGATGAGCTGCTGAAACCGGTCTGAAAGCTGGTCCGAGTGCAGCGTGAAGCGTTTTTCCACCTGCGCGGCCGGCGCCTCGTCCCCCGCGCGCCGGCCAAAGCCCAGCCCACGCCCCATCAGCACGGTTTCCGCGCCGTTTTCGTCCAGCGCCACAACCACGTTATTGTTCAGTACCTTTTCAATCCGCATGGCTTTCCCCCTATTCTGCGCCGCAAAGCGCGTCCAGCGCGCATCGCGCGGCGCGGACAGCCGCCTCATCGCACCGCCAGACCTCGAATTCGCTGATGCCGGGCAGCCCCATCGGCACCCCCTCGCGCCGGTAGGTCATGCGGCTGTTTTCTGTCCGCTTGGCGGACAGGTGGAACGCGTCCGCCCCTGTCATCGGCTGCAGCGCGCGGATCACGTCCGCGTTCACGCCCGCGCCGACCAGGATCTGCGGCCGGCCGCCGCTCCTCCCGACCAGCTCGCGCAGCAGCGCCGCGCCCTCGGTGCAGCTTGCCTGCCGGCCGGAAGTCAGGATGGTGTCCACGCCCAGACGCCGCGCCGCCGCGAGCGCCTCAAATGGGTCGCGGCACACGTCGAACGCGCGGTGCAGCGTGATCCCGCAGCCGCCCGCCAGCGCGATCAGCTCCGCCATGCGCGGCTCGTCCAGCGTTCCGTCCGCCCGAAGCACGCCGATCACGACCCCATCCGCCCCCAGCGCGGCAAAGCGCCTGACCTGCCGCCGCAGCAGCTCGAACTCCTCCTCCGAATACAGGAAATCCCCGAACCGCGGCCGCAGCAGCACGCGGATCGGGATATCCACCCGCCTGCGCACCATGCGGAATAGGTCCTCATCCGGCGAGGTGCCGCCGATCACCAGGTTCGCGCACAGCTCGAGCCGCATCGCGCCGCCGCGCGCCGCGCTGACCGCGGATTCGACCGAATCCACGCATACCTCCAGCACCCGTGCCATGTCCCATCCCTCCCTTTATCAGGGCGCTTCCCGCCCGATTGCGCCGCGCCCCGTCCGGCGCAGCTATTTGCTTTCAGTATACCATGCGCCGCAGCCGCGGTCAACGCCGCCGCGGCGCGCAATATCTTCGGAAAGATATTGTCTTTTTGCCGGTAAAACGGTATAATCGCTATGGGCATTAAGAAAATATTAAGATTCGTATCGGAGGCGCATTATGCGTATCATTATTGTAGGCTGTGGCAAGGTCGGCTCAGCTTTGGCCGAGCACCTTTCCAGCGAGGGGCATGACCTGACGCTCATCGACCTGTCCGAGCGACGGCTGGAGGACCTGACCACCTCGCTTGACGTGGCCTCAGTCAAAGGCAGCGGCACCAGCTACCATGTGCTGCAAAGCGCCGGCATCGAGGACTGCGACCTGCTGATCGCCGTAACCGCACATGACGAGATCAACCTGCTCTCCTGCCTGATCGCGCGCAAGGCATCGGGCTGCCATACCATCGCGCGCGTGCGCGATCCGGAATATGTTTCCGAGGTCGGCTTTATCCGCGATGAACTTGGCCTGTCCATGGTCATCAATCCGGAGTTATCCACGGCGCGGGTCGTTTCCCGCCTGATCCGTTTCCCCTCCGCAATCGGCGTGAGCACGTTTGCCAAGGGGCGTATCGAGCTGCTGGACATCCGCCTCCCGTCCGGCTCCCGTCTGGCGGGCATGCCGGTCTGCGAGATCAACGTCTCGCTGCATACCCATGTGCTGCTGTGCATGGTTCGGCGGGCGGGTACCACCTTTATCCCCAAGGGCGACTTTATCCTGCAGGCGGGCGACGATATCACGATCATTATTCCCCCAAACGAGCAGGTCTATTTCTTTGAAAAGATCGGCGTGCCGCACAGCCATATCGGCTCGGCCATGCTGGTGGGTGGCGGAAAAATATCGTTTTTCCTGGCCGGCATACTGCTCAACTCGGGCATTTCGGTCAAGATCATCGAAAACCGGCTCGACCGCTGCGAGATGCTGTCCGAGCTGCTGCCCGGCGCGACCATCATCCACGGCGACGGCACCGACCGCGACCTGCTCGACGAGGAGGGGCTGGCCACCTGCGGCGCCTTTATCGCCCTGACCGGCATGGACGAGGAAAACATCCTGCTCGCGCTGCATGCGGGCCGCCATTCCAAGGCCAAGCTGTTCACTAAGATCAACCGCGTCAATTTCGAGGAGGTCATCGAAAGCCTGCCCATCGGCGCCATCATCCGCCCTAAGCAGACGACCGCCGACCTCATCAGCCAGTACACCCGCGCGATGCAGAATTCCATGGGCTCCAATGTGGAAACGCTGCACGAGCTGCGCGGCGCGGAGGCGCTCGAATTCCGCGTGGCCGCGCACGACCTGACCGGCGTGCCGCTGCAGGACATGCCCATCCGGCCCGACGTGCTGCTGTGCTGCATCAACCGCCGCGGCAAGCGGATCATCCCGCGCGGCCAGGACATACTGCAGGAGGGGGACACAGTCATCGTCGTTTCCACCCGCGAGGGCATGAACGACCTGCAGGATATCTTTCTGCCCCGTGAAACGGAGGAACAGAGGCCATGAATCACGCTATGGTGTGCTACCTGGTCGGCTGGATGTTGAGTGTGGAGGGCGGCATCCTGCTGCTGCCCATGCTGACAGCAGTTATCTACCAGGAACCGATCGCGTTCGCCTATTTGGCCGTGTCCGCGCTCTGTCTGGTCTTTTCCTGCCTGTTTACCCGCTGCAAGCCCAAGAACACCCGCTTTTACGCGCGGGAGGGCTTTGTCACCGTATCGCTGTGCTGGATCGTACTCGCGCTGACCGGCGCGCTCCCGTTCTGGCTCAGCGGCGAGATCCCCTCCTATGTGGACGCGCTTTTTGAAAGCATCTCCGGCTTCACCACAACCGGCGCGACCATCCTTGGCGATGTGGAGGCGCTGTCGCACGCCTCGCTTCTTTGGCGCAGCCTGACCCACTGGGTCGGCGGCATGGGCGTGCTGGTGTTCATGCTGGCCGTGCTCCCGCTCGCAGGCGGGCAGACGATCTACCTGATGCGAGCGGAAAGCCCCGGTCCATCGGTAAACAAGCTGTCGCCCCACCTGCGCGACACCGCGTTCATCCTGTACGCGATCTACCTGGGTATGACCGTTCTGGAAATCGTGCTGCTGCTGCTCGGCGGCATGCCGCTGTTCGATGCCGTCAATACTGCTCTGGCAACGGCCGGCACGGGCGGCTTCGGCATCTGGAACAACTCCATGGCGCATTACAGCGGCTATTACCTGCAGGCCGTGGTCACGCTGTTTATGATCCTGTTCGGCGTAAATTTCAACATCTATTTCCTGATCCTGACGCGCCGCTGGAAGCAGGCGCTCCGGATCGAGGAGCTGCGCGTTTACCTTGGCGTAATTGCCGCCTCCGCCCTGCTGATCGCGTGCAACGTCCGTCATCTGTTCGGCGGCTTTTTTGACAGCCTGCACCACGCGCTGTTCCAGGTCGCCTCCATCATCACGACCACCGGCTTCGCCACGGTGGACTTCAACCAGTGGCCCGCGTTCAGCAAGTGCATCCTGGTGCTGCTCATGTTCATCGGCGCCTGCGCCGGCTCCACCGGCGGCGGCATCAAATGCTCGCGTGTCCTGCTGATGTGCAAAAGCATCAAAAAGGAGATGCAGTTCCTGATCCATCCGCGCTCGGTGCGCGTCAATAAGATGGACGGCCGGCGCGTGCAGCATGAGGTTATGCGCTCGGTCAATGTATTCCTGATCGCCTATCTGATCATTTTTATCCTGTCCACTCTCGCGCTGTGCCTTTCCAGCCAAGACCTTGTCACAAATTTTACCGCGGTCGCGGCCACGCTCAACAACGTCGGCCCTGGCCTGGAGCTGGTCGGTCCGTCTTCCAATTTCGGCTTTTTCGACCCGCTCAGCAAGATCGTGCTGATGTTCAACATGCTGGCGGGACGCTTGGAGCTGTTCCCCATGCTGCTGCTGTTTGCGCCGGATACCTGGCGCAGAAACCGCTGACGCGGCGCCGTACAAACGCGAAAAACCCCCGAAGCCTACTTCGGGGGTTTTTCAGCGGATCCCGCTGTTCAGCGGACGATCTCCTTTGCCGCGGCGGAGAGTGCCTCCACCTTTTCGGCGGCCGCCGCCTTGCTGTCGCCCTTGGCCATGATATAGACCTTGACCTTAGGTTCGGTGCCGGACGGACGGATGATAAATGTCGTTCCGCCCTCCAGTTCGTAATACATGACGTTCTGGCCTTTCAGCTCCATCTGCTCCGCGCTGCCGTCCGCCATGCGGGTGCGGATGCCGGACATATAATCGCGGGTGTACTCCACCTGATGCGTGCCGATCCTGCCGAGCGGCTTTTCGCGCAACTCTGCCATCAGTTCTTTCATGCGCGTCAAGCCGGAAACGCCGGGCATGGTGATGGAAACCGTCTTTTCGCAGTAATAGCCGTATTTTTCGTACATTTCCTCCATCGCGTCGTACAGGGTCTTGCCCTGCGTGCGGTAATAGGCCGCCATCTCCGCGATCAGCATGGAGGCGGTCACGGCGTCCTTGTCGCGCGCGTAGTCGCCCGCGAGATAGCCGTAGGACTCCTCAAACGCAAAGAGGTACTTGTGCGAGCCGGTCTTTTCAAACTGCTTGATCTTTTCGGCCAGGAATTTGAAGCCCGTGAACGTATCAAAGCACGCCACGCCGTTCTTTTCCGCCGCTGCGCGTGCCATCTCAGTCGTCACGATCGACTTGAGCACCGCCGGATGCGCGGGCATGGTGTTCGTCAGCTTGCGGGCGGTGATGATGTAATCGATCAGCAGCACGCCCACCTGGTTGCCCGAAAGGGTGACATAATCGCCGGTCTTGTCCTTGAGCACAATGCCGGTACGGTCGGCGTCCGGATCCGTGCCGATAATGAGGTCGACATCGTTCCGCCGCGCCAGCTCGATCGCCAGGTTGAAGCCTTCCTTGTATTCCGGATTGGGGTTTTTAACCGTCGGGAAGTCCCCGTCGATCTTCATCTGCTCCGGCTCGCAGATGATATGCTTATAGCCCAGCCGGCGCAGGATCTCCGGCACCAGGCGGTAGCCCGCGCCGTGGAACGGGGTGTAGACCAGCTTAAACTCATCCGCGACCTGCTTTACACAGTCCGGATTGACTGCGACCTTGAGCACCTCGTTGAGATATGCCTCGTCCGTTTCCCTGCCCAGAATGCGGATCATGCCGCTTTCCACAAATGCGCCGTAGTCGCCCGTGCGCACGCCGCTGAAAATATCGGTCGCCGCCATTTCCTTGGCGACCACGTCGGCCTCCGCGGGGGGCAGCTGCGCGCCATCCTCCCAATACACCTTATAACCGTTGTATTCCTTAGGATTGTGGGATGCGGTGATATTGATGCCCGCGATGCAGCCGTAATGGCGGATCGCAAAAGAAAGCTCTGGGGTCGGACGAAGCTCGTCGAACAGCAGGGTCTTGATGCCGCTCGCCGCAAGGATGCAGGCCGACTGTTTGGCAAATTCAGGCGAAAAATGGCGGCTGTCGTACGCGATCGCAACACCGCGGTCCATGGCGGCTTTTCCGTTGGATACGATCAGGTTGGCCAAGCCCTGAGCGGCCTGTCCCACGGTAAAACGGTTCATGCGGTTGAGGCCTACGCCAAGCACGCCGCGCAGGCCGGCTGTTCCAAAGGACAGCGGGGCAAAAAAGCGGCTTTCGATCTCTTCCTTATTTTCCTGAACGGACTGAAGCTCCGCGCGCTCGTTCTCAGTAAGCGCCGGATTCTCCAGCCAACGTTTGTATTCTGCAATATAGTCCATTGGTATCACCTCATCCTGTAATTTGGCCAAAGCCACTATATAAATTATACAATATCTATCTGTCAATGCAAGGGCTTTTGTGCGAATTCGTGAAAAGCACCTGATACTCCGGCACTTATATACAAATATAAATATGCATTTTTGTGTATATTGTTTCATTGCAGTAAGGTTTTACAAACAAAACAAAAATCAGGGAAAAATTTATTTGGCATCTATGGTTATTCATTGCCTTTCCTGCATATAAGGAAAATATGCTTCAATTTTCCATTTTTATAAAATGTTTATTTTAGAGGGTATTTTTGACCGCATTCCGGCAATTTCCTCTATATTATGTGCAGTATCGCGCCATCAGAAAAAGGTTCTCGCACTGGTACTGGCGTTCGCATGCGCGTTCACCATGTTTGCCGGTGCGGCGTTCACGGACGAGGCGGACATTAAGGCCACGCAGACGCCGTGGACCTGCTGACGGCGCTGGGCGTATCGAGGGCGACCCGACGGCTCCTTCCGTCCGGACGCAGACGTCACCCGCGCGGAGTTTGGCCAAGATGATCTTCTGTCGTCCGCAACGGCGCATCGACGACGCTCCGCTCACGCGAACAACTCGTCTTCGCTCACCGACCTCGACCGCCAGCTGGGCTCAGGGCTACATCAAGTCTGCAGAGTCCCAGGGCATCGTCGCCGGCTAGACCGCGACACACTTCGAGCCCGACGCGCACCGTAACCGCGTGCGAGCGCTGCGAAGATGCTGCTCGTTCTGGCAGGCTACGACGCGGACAAGGCTGGTCTGACCGGCACCAAGTGGCTGACCAACACCGTCACCCTGGCAACCACCAACCGCCTGCTGAACGACGTTAACTCTTCCATCACCGGCGCCTGCACCCGTCAGGACGCGGCGCAGATCCTCGCCAACGCGCTGGATATGACCGCTGTCCGCTACTCCGAAATCGTTGAGGATTTCGTCAACGATTCCGAGGACGGCCTCGCTCTGGGCGGCTCTTCGATCTCCGTTGGCCGCAAGTGGATGGATCTGTGGACCAACGTTGGTACGCTGATCAGCATCGACGGCTCCGACCTCGATATCCAGATGTCCTCTTCTGACCGCACCGACAGCGACAGCGACGACGAGCATTTTGTCAAGGTTGACACCGACTACTCGAGCCTGCTGGGCCAGAAGGTCAAGGTTCTGTTCAAGGACGGCAAGAACAACTCTGTTCTCGGCGTTTACCCGATCGACGACAACAGTGTTGTCACGGTCAATCAGAACGAGATCAGCGTCGACGCCGGCAAGATCGTCATTGACGACGAGAGCTACTCGGTTGAAACCGACGGCGTGACTGTAATCCGTGACGGCGAAGAGCTGAACGAAAACTGGAAGGCTGGCGCGTTCAAGGATCAGCAGTCGGCGGACGTGATCACCCTGATCGACACCGATGACAACAACAAGATCGATACCGCTTACATCAAGACGGTAGACGTTGCCAAGGTTACCTATGTCGCTTCCTCGCAGATCATCGCGGGCAGCAAAACCTACAAGTTCTCCGAAGACACGATCGACGAGGACGTTGAGAAGGACGACTGGGTCATTATCACCAAGAACCTGTACAACGACAACAACGATATCGTCGTAGCCTCCAAGGCGACCGGCACTGTTGAGGCCACCAAGGATAAGACCGGCTGGAAGCAGTACCAGATCGGCGACGAGTGGTTCAATGAAACCGATTCCTCCAACAAGGACATCAACACCAACGTAAAGCCGGGTGTTGAGGCAGAATATGTTGCCGTAAACGGCATTCTGTTCTACGCTGACAAGACCTCCGCTGGTTCCGACAAGCTGACCGACGTTCTGTTCGTGTCCTATGTTGGCCAGGACGGCCTGTCCAACGATCAGGCGCGCGTCATGTTCCCGAACGGCGACAAGGCGACCATCAACCTGAAGAACACCTACTTTACGCAGCAGAACGGCGATAAGGGTACCGCTATTGTTCCCGGCCAGTTCTACGAGTACAGCAAGTCCGGCAGCACCTATGAGCTGATTGCCCTTGCCTCCACCGCTGACTTCTACGGTGATTTCACCTACGAGGGCAAGGAGGATCTGGATACCGCTGGCGATAAGGTCGACACTGACCGCATTTCTGACAGCGCAGACGTTATCGTTTGGACGACGGACAGCCACGGTACGCCGGCCAACACGACCAAGGCTGACATCAAGCACATCACCGGCAAGCAGCTCAAGGCGCTGGTAAGCGACGGTACGCTCGATGTCGATGGCAGCTCCAACAACCTGTATCAGGCTACTCTGGGCTACTTCACCTCCGACGTGGACGGCCTGAACCGCGCTTCCGTTATCGCTGTTGAGTTCAACGGCAACGGTTCTCTGGGTACTACATTCGACAATATTTCTTCGAATGCGAACTACGGCTTCATCACCAAGGACGCTGTTAAGCTCTCCAACGGCAACATCAAGTTCACCGTTTGGACCGGCGCTGAAAACGTTGAGGTTGTAGCTGAAAAGTCCCGCGAGAACGACTTCACCAAGGGTACTATCGTTGGCTACACCGCGATCAATGATGAGGATGGCAACAAGGTCATGACCGACGCTGTTGCGATCACCTCTGGTGTAACGGCTGGTTCCATCACCTCTGTTAACTCCAAGGGCACCACGATCGAATCCAGCACGATTAACCTCCCGTATGAGGATCTGGATGATTACAGCACTGTTCTGTACGTTGACTCCAAGGCTGGCACCGGCTTGGAAGATGGCGTTGCAACCAAGGCGAATAGCCAGAAGGTTAACGGCACTACCTACTACGCGACCAACCTGCTGGTATACGGCGGCGAGGTTATTGTAATCGACGTTAACGAGATCGCCGGCAAGCGCTATGGCGCTTACACGCTGCCCTCTATCTCCGGCCTGTCTGACGTACAGTGGCTGAACACCCGCACGAACGACACCGACGAGGGCGCGGCTTACGAAGGCGCGATCATGCAGCTTTCGTTCTACGCTGACAAGGATGGCACGCTGACGCTGACCAATGTTGCCGATATCGAGACTAACGACAACGACGGTACGGTTACCCTGTCTGTCAAGGGCGGCGAATACAACCTGTTTGATTCGCTGATCGTTACCGGCGCAGGCAATGTTACCGCGACCTTTACGGCTGCTGGCAACACGACCCCGTCTACCGGCGAGAAGATCACCAGCCTTGAGTTCAAGCCGAGCTGGACCTTTGGCGATACTACTGTTGCAAACCTCGATATCGTATATGAGAATGCAGTAGGTAAGCGTCCGTCTTACATCATCTATGCGAAGGGCGATTCGTCCAAGACCAATCTGGTTAGCTCCAAGTTCACCGCTGGTGCTGCTTTTACTCTGCCCACCAATAACGACGCTGCTGCACAGAGCACCACGGTTACTCTGAATGGCGCGGATAAAGGCGATTACGTTCTGGAACTGACGGTTGGCGGCGCTACCAAGACCGTAGAGTTCTCGGTGGCAGCGCAGACCATCACTGCGCTTGGTACTTTGACTGGTCTTCCGACGGCCAGCGACCCCGCAGCCACTGTTAACGGTGGTTATACGGTGACTGGTATGACAACTGGCCTGAGTGCTGCGGTTTCTGTTGTTGAAAAGACAAATAACGGGGCTACTGAGGGCACGATTGAGCAAAACGATATCGCAACCGCTACCCTGACTATTACAGCAGCAGATGCTAACCATGTTCTGGGTGCCGCTCCCGCTGCTCCGGCTGGCGGTTGGGTTGCTGGCACGCATACTGCTACTTCTTGGGTTTACACCTTGGATATCACTGTAGCTTAATGCGCAGCTTGAAGCAAATTTAACTTGAAAACCCCTCTCTTTCGAGAGGGGTTTTCCCTTTTTACTTCACGGCTATGTAGTGATAAGACCGCTCTGCCGTATTCGACATGACATAGTCGGCAAAAACCTGCGTGCTCTCCGTGTAAACGCGGAAACCACCCGCCTCGATGTTCAATACCGACCTGCCGTCCGATGCTTTCACCGGCTTTCCCGCCAGCGCCAGGCCGCCGTACCAGTGGGTCTGGCTACCCTTGGAATAAGTCGCATATCCGCCGCACATCACCATCACGGCTTTTGGCGTAAAACCAATATTGATCAAACGGCTGGCGGCGCCGTCACCGGTGTAGGTGCCGAAATACACCTCCGCTTTTTGTGCAAGCTGCGCGGTGTGCGCCTGCAGGGTAGCTTCTGCGGACTGCAGACGGCTGTCAACGCCGGTAAGCGCGGTTTGTTCGGCTTTCGCGTCCAGCTCGGCGGCAAGCTCCTCTGAGAGCATC
>QFCH01001596.1_pt1 | contig 59027 bp, 65 predicted proteins | sample 5346071 | NCBI WGS metagenome assembly QFCH01 (sample SAMN09062255, study PRJNA434731) | Human gut metagenome, whole genome shotgun sequencing project. | isolation source: stool timepoint B chromium assembly | host: Homo sapiens | collected 2015
TCCATCAGACCAAACAGACTTGAAAGATGGTAGTCAAGCGACTCCAACTCAGCCAAGTAAAACGGAAGTGAAGACAGCAGAAGGCACATGGAGCTTCAAGTCCTACGACAAGGCATCAGAAACCATCAATGGAGCGGATGCCCACTTCGTCGGTACTTGGGAATTTACCCCAGCACCAACTTACAAGGCAACACATGAATTTGTCAGCGGAACTCCAGGCAAAGACCTTCCACAAGAAGTGAAAACCTTGCTTCCATCAGACCAAACAGACTTGAAAGATGGCAGTCAAGCGACTCCAACTCAACCAAGTCAAACAGAAGTGAAGACAGCAGAAGGCACATGGAGCTTCAAATCCTACGACAAGACTTCAGAGACTGTCAACGGTTCAGATGTTAAGTTTGTAGGTACATGGGAATTTACAGCAACTCCAGTTCCAACAGTGACTCATAAAGCGGTTCACGAGTTTGTTAGCGGAACCCCAGGTAAAGAACTTCCGCAAGAAGTGAAAGTTTTGCTTCCAGCAGACCAAACAAACTTGAAAGATGGAAGTCAAGCAACGCCAACGCAACCAAGTCAAACAGAAGTGAAGACAGCAGAAGGCACCTGGAGCTTCAAGTCCTATGACAAGACATCGGAAACAATTAATGGATCAGATGTTAAGTTTATAGGTACATGGGAATTTACAGCAACTCCAGTTCCAACAGTGACTCATAAAGCGGTTCACGAGTTTGTTAGCGGAACCCCAGGTAAAGAACTTCCGCAAGAAGTGAAAACCTTGCTTCCATCAGATCAAACAGACTTGAAAGATGGTAGCCAAGTTACTCCAACTCAACCAAGTCAAACAGAAGTGAAGACAGCAGAAGGCACATGGAGCTTCAAGTCCTACGACAAGACTTCAGAGACTGTCAACGGTTCAGATGTTAAGTTTGTAGGAACTTGGGAATTTACCCCAGCACCAACTTACAAGGCAACTCACGAGTTTGTCAGCGGAACTCCGGGTAAAGAGCTTCCACAAGAAGTGAAGGCCCTTCTTCCAGCAGATCAAACAGACTTGAAAGACGGTAGCCAAGCAACACCAACTCAACCAAGTCAAACAGAAGTTAAGACCGCGGAAGGTACATGGAGCTTCAAGTCCTATGACAAGACTTCAGAGACTGTCAACGGTTCAGATGTTAAGTTTGTAGGGACATGGGAATTTACAGCAAGCCCAGTTCCAACAGTGACTCATAAAGCAGTTCACGAGTTTGTTAGCGGAATCCCAGGTAAAGAACTTCCACAAGAAGTGAAAGCCTTACTTCCAGCAGACCAAACAGACTTGAAAGATGGCAGCCAAGCAACGCCAACGCAACCAAGTCAAACAGAGGTTAAGACAGCAGAAGGCACATGGAGCTTCAAGTCTTATGACAAGACATCTGAAACAATTAATGGATCAGATGTTAAGTTTGTAGGTACATGGGAATTTACAGCAGCTCCAGTTCCAACAGTGACTCACAAGGCAGTTCACGAGTTTGTCAGCGGAACCTTAGGTAAAGAACTTCCGCAAGAAGTAAAAGCCTTGCTTCCAGCAGACCAAACAAACTTGAAAGATGGCAGCAAAGCAACGCCAACGCAACCAAGTCAAACAGAAGTGAAGACAGCAGAAGGCACATGGAGCTTCAAGTCTTATGACAAGACATCTGAAACCATCAATGGAGCAGACGCACACTTCGTAGGCATCTGGGAATTCACTCCAGCCCCAATTAAAGATTCTGGAAATACTAGTCAACCAGAAGAAAGAAGTAGTCAAAATCAGAACTTGTTACCAAACACGGGTTCAGCAGTATCTGGTCTTCTTTCAATCATCGGTCTTGCCTTTGCAAGCCTAGCAGCTTTTGTTCTTCGCAAGAAAGACTAAGCTACTCTTAGGAAATAACAAAATGACTTCTTAATTCCTGAGTCTAAGAAGAGAGAACGAGAAATCGTTCTCTCTTTTTCTTTTTATACGCTTGCTTGATTTCTTATCTAATCTATGGTTTTTTCAGACTTAAAAGGAAATACCAAGTAGATGAGAAGTGAGATTCTAGGTCTTCAGACTGATTTTTAGCACTCTTTGTAAAAGAGTGCTAATTTTTTGAGTTTTTATCTTGACATTCTCTTCTAAGGGTGTATAATAGAATCATGAGTTAGCACTTGGGTATATAGAGTGCTAATCGATCAGACAGAGAGGAGTGATGAGATGGTTACAGAGCGTCAGCAGGATATTTTAAATCTGATTATTGACATCTTTACCAAAACGCACGAACCTGTCGGATCCAAGGCGCTACAAGAGTCTATCAATTCTAGTAGTGCTACCATTCGTAATGACATGGCGGCTCTAGAGAAGCAGGGTTTGCTTGAGAAGGCTCATACCTCAAGCGGTCGGATGCCAAGTGTCGCGGGATTTCAGTACTATGTAAAACACTCGCTTGCTTTTGACAGACTGGCTGAAAATGAGGTATACGAGATTGTCAAAGCCTTTGATCAGGAGTTCTTCAAACTGGAGGATATTCTGCAAGAGGCCGCCAATCTACTAACATACTTGAGTGGCTGTACGGTAGTAGCACTGGATGTTGAGCCGAGTAGACAGCGCCTGACGGCCTTCGATATTGTCGTTCTAGGACAACATACTGCTCTTGCAGTTTTCACCCTAGACGAGTCCCGAACGGTTACTAGTCAATTTCTGATTCCAAGGAACTTCTTGCAGGAAGATTTGCTGAAACTGAAGAGCATCATTCAGGAACGTTTCTTAGGACACACTGTTCTAGATATTCACTACAAGATTCGGACGGAGATTCCGCAGATTATCCAGCGTTACTTTACAACAACGGACAATGTCATGGATCTCTTTGAACATATTTTTAAAGAAATGTTCAACGAAAACATTGTAGTATCTGGCAAGGTCAATCTCTTAAATTTTGCCAATCTAGCGGCCTATCAGTTCTTTGACCAGCCACAAAAGGTGGCTCTAGAGATTCGTGAAGGTCTGCATGAAGATCAGATGCAAAATGTCCGTATTGCGGACAGTCAAGAATCCTGTCTAGCTAACCTAGCAGTGATTAGCAGTAAGTTCCTCATTCCTTATCGAGGTTTTGGAATTCTAGCGATTATCGGTCCGGTTAATCTGGATTACCAGCAATTGGTCAACCAAGTCAATGTAGTCAACCGTGTATTGACCATGAAGTTGACGGATTTTTATCGCTACCTCAGTAGTAATCATTACGAAGTAAATTAATTTTGAAATCATTAAAGGAGGCGAAAATGGCCCAAGATAAACAAAACGAAGAAATGATAGAAGAGGAAGTTGTGGAAACAACTGAAGAAACAACTCCTGAGAAGTCTGAGTTGGACTTGGCAAATGAACGTGCAGATGAGTTCGAAAACAAATACCTTCGTGCTCATGCAGAAATGCAAAATATTCAACGCCGTGCCAATGAAGAACGTCAAAACTTGCAACGCTATCGTAGCCAAGATCTGGCAAAAGCAATCTTACCATCGCTTGACAACTTAGAACGTGCACTAGCAGTTGAAGGTTTGACAGACGATGTCAAAAAAGGATTGGAGATGGTGCAAGAGAGCTTGATTCACGCTTTGAAAGAAGAAGGAATCGAAGAAATTGCAGCTGACGGTGAATTTGACCATAACTATCACATGGCCATCCAAACTCTCCCAGCAGACGATGAACACCCAGCAGACACCATCGCACAAGTCTTCCAAAAAGGCTACAAACTCCATGAACGTATCCTACGCCCAGCTATGGTAGTAGTATATAACTAGGCTAGAAAACCTAAAAAATCTTGTCCGAAACGACAATAAACTATGAAGAAAGATAAGAAATTGTTCAGCTTTGCAATAGTGAGCAAAGCGAACCAAAGACGATACTCTTCGCCGTGGCGTTATTTGCGCAAACTTTGAGACCTTAGGCTCAAAGTTTAGTCAAAGAGATTGACGAGTCAAGCTCTGACGGCGCCGCCACCTAAGAAGAGTATCAAAAAGAAAGAATATAAAATTTAAGGAGAAAAACACATGTCTAAAATTATCGGTATTGACTTAGGTACAACAAACTCAGCAGTTGCAGTTCTTGAAGGAACTGAAAGCAAAATCATCGCAAACCCAGAAGGAAACCGTACAACTCCATCTGTAGTATCATTCAAAAACGGAGAAATCATCGTTGGTGATGCCGCAAAACGTCAAGCAGTTACAAACCCAGATACAGTTATCTCTATCAAATCTAAGATGGGAACTTCAGAAAAAGTTTCTGCTAACGGAAAAGAATATACTCCACAAGAAATCTCAGCTATGATTCTTCAATACTTGAAAGGTTACGCTGAAGAATACCTTGGTGAAAAAGTAACCAAAGCAGTTATCACAGTCCCAGCTTATTTCAACGATGCTCAACGTCAAGCAACTAAAGACGCTGGTAAAATCGCTGGTCTTGAAGTAGAACGTATCGTCAACGAACCAACAGCAGCGGCCCTTGCTTACGGTTTGGACAAGACTGACAAAGAAGAAAAAATCTTGGTATTCGACCTTGGTGGTGGTACATTCGACGTATCTATCCTTGAATTGGGTGACGGTGTCTTCGATGTATTGTCAACTGCAGGGGACAACAAACTCGGTGGTGACGACTTTGACCAAAAAATCATCGACCACTTGGTAACAGAATTCAAGAAAGAAAACGGTATTGACTTGTCTACTGATAAGATGGCAATGCAACGTTTGAAAGATGCGGCTGAAAAAGCTAAGAAAGACCTTTCTGGTGTAACTTCAACACAAATCAGCTTGCCATTCATCACTGCTGGTGAGGCTGGACCTCTTCACTTGGAAATGACTTTGACTCGTGCGAAATTTGACGATTTGACTCGTGATCTTGTTGAACGTACAAAAGTTCCAGTTCGTCAAGCCCTTTCAGATGCAGGTTTGAGCTTGTCAGAAATCGACGAAGTTATCCTTGTTGGTGGTTCAACTCGTATCCCAGCCGTTGTAGAAGCTGTGAAAGCTGAAACTGGTAAAGAACCAAACAAATCAGTAAACCCTGACGAAGTTGTTGCCATGGGTGCTGCTATCCAAGGTGGTGTAATCACTGGTGATGTTAAAGACGTTGTCCTTCTTGATGTAACACCATTGTCACTTGGTATCGAAACAATGGGTGGCGTCTTCACAAAACTTATCGATCGCAACACTACTATTCCAACATCTAAATCACAAGTCTTCTCAACTGCAGCGGACAACCAACCGGCCGTTGATATCCACGTTCTTCAAGGTGAACGTCCAATGGCAGCAGATAACAAGACTCTTGGACGTTTCCAATTGACAGATATCCCAGCTGCACCTCGTGGAATTCCTCAAATCGAAGTAACATTTGACATTGACAAGAACGGTATCGTATCTGTTAAGGCTAAAGATCTTGGAACTCAAAAAGAACAAACAATTGTTATCCAATCTAACTCAGGTTTGACAGACGAAGAAATTGACCGCATGATGAAAGATGCAGAAGCTAACGCTGAAGCAGATAAGAAACGTAAAGAAGAAGTAGACCTTCGTAACGAAGTTGACCAAGCAATCTTTGCGACTGAAAAGACAATCAAGGAAACTGAAGGTAAAGGCTTCGATGCAGAACGTGATGCTGCTCAAGCTGCACTTGATGAGCTTAAGAAAGCTCAAGAAGACAACAACTTGGACGAAATGAAAGCAAAACTCGAAGCCTTGAATGAAAAAGCTCAAGGACTTGCTGTTAAACTTTACGAACAAGCCGCAGCAGCCCAACAAGCTCAAGCAGGAGCAGAAGGCGCACAAGCAACAGGAAATGCAGGCGATGACGTCGTAGACGGAGAGTTTACGGAGAAGTAAAACAATCTAGTGGATTGTTTTAGCGGAACCTCTTGAAATAAAGAAAGGTTCCGAGATTTTAGGATTCCTTTAATCCGAAACTCAATTCAGCCTTACTAGTTCTAAAACAAAGTATAATCGACTTTGTTTTAGAACGTCGTAATGATAAGAAGAAATCCAGAGGTTGCAACCCAGCCTCTGTTTTTCGATAAAAAGGGGTTGAACCTAATTTATTTGAGTTTTTCTCATTGATATAAAAGAAAGGAATTGAACCCGACCTAGATTGAGGTTTCGTTCCGTAAGACTAATAGAAAGGAATAAGGGTGTTCGTAATTGAACTCGAGCGGAAAGCTTGGAAATTAGATAAACCTCCTAAGAAATCAGGATTTCTTATCGGTTTCCTAAATTTCAGTCGCTTTCTGTTCGCTCTTAGTATCTTGTATGAACAATACTGAATTTTATGATCGTCTGGGGGTGTCAAAAAACGCTTCGGCAGACGAGATCAAAAAGGCTTATCGTAAGCTTTCCAAAAAATACCACCCAGATATCAACAAGGAGCCTGGTGCTGAGGAAAAATATAAGGAAGTTCAAGAAGCCTATGAGACTTTGAGTGACGACCAAAAACGTGCAGCCTACGACCAGTATGGTGCTGCGGGTGCCAACGGTGGCTTTGGTGGTGCCGGTGGTTTTGGCGGCTTTGACGGAGCAGGTGGCTTCGGTGGTTTTGAGGATATTTTCTCAAGTTTCTTCGGTGGAGGCGGAGCTTCGCGCAATCCAAACGCTCCTCGTCAAGGGGATGACCTCCAGTATCGTGTGAACTTGACCTTTGAAGAAGCTATTTTTGGAGCTGAAAAAGAGGTTAAATACAATCGTGGTTCTGGTGCTAAGCCAGGAACAAGTCCAGTCACTTGTGGACGCTGTCATGGCGCTGGTGTTATTAACGTCGATACACAGACTCCGCTTGGTATGATGCGTCGCCAAGTAACCTGTGATGTCTGTCATGGTCGCGGAAAAGAAATCAAAGATCCATGTACAACTTGTCACGGAACAGGTCATGAAAAACAAGCTCATAGCGTACATGTGAAGATCCCTGCTGGTGTGGAAACAGGCCAACAAATCCGCCTAGCGGGTCAAGGTGAAGCAGGCTTTAATGGTGGACCTTACGGAGATTTGTATGTAGTGGTTTCTGTGGAAGCTAGTGATAAGTTTGAACGTGAAGGAACGACTATCTTCTACAATCTGAACCTCAACTTTGTCCAAGCAGCTCTTGGTGATACTGTGGAAATTCCAACCGTGCATGGAGATGTTGAATTGGTCATCCCAGAAGGAACTCAGACTGGCAAGAAATTCCGTCTACGTGGTAAGGGAGCACCGAGCCTTCGTGGCGGTGCCGTTGGTGACCAATATGTTACAGTTAATGTCGTGACTCCGACAGGTTTGAACGACCGCCAAAAAGCAGCCCTTAAAGAGTTCGCAGCTGCAGGTGACTTGAAAGTCAATCCAAAGAAAAAAGGCTTCTTTGACCATATAAAAGATGCCTTTGAAGGAGAATAAAACAAAAAGAGCCGATTGGCTCTTTTTTGTTACCATTAAAAATTTAGTGTCGAAAAATCATTTTCCAGTTAGTCTACTATTTATACTTTTGAGTGAGCAAGCCAGCTGCATCCATCTCCTGAATGAGTTGCTTAAGTTCCGCTTCTTTACCAGGTTTCACAGTGACAGTATCGATATGTTTGATCGCCGAATTATCCTGAATATCCACTAAGGTCAAAGCTTTTTCATAGAATGCAATTCCCTTTTTAAGACTTTCCTGATCTTTCCAATTTAGAATTGTGTAAGAAGATTTTGATTTCTTTCCTTTTTCTTGGAAATACTTCTCGCCCTCCTCCTCCAAAAATTGTATTAAACCGTGATTGAACAAGTTGTCTCCTACCTTATAGTATGAAATATCCCCTGCCTGTAGGACATAGACTTCCAGTCGGTTTTTGGTGAGTTTTGGACTTTCTTTTAGGACGGGGTGACTATTGATGACCTCGTCTGAGAAAGTAACATAAAAATCTAGGCCTCCACCCTCGTATTGATAGTGTCCATCCGATTCGACTTTCTCGGGAGGGAGGTCAAGGGAGATAAAGATTTGTTTTAAGGCTTCATTCCCCTCACGGATGTCACTCGGTGACGCCTTGAAAAGATTGGCCACTAGTAGAAATGCCAAGGCTACAAGAAGGCAGAGGCAGCCGCAAGGGATCGCGATGACCTTCGCTAGAACTTTTACAAACTGTTTCATTTTCATTCCTCTTCTTTGTTTGGACTTGACAACCTAAAATGGATTTAAGGAAAGTTGGAGGCTTTCTTATACTTGTTTTTCTTCTTGGAGGATCGCCATTCTGGTTTGGAAATCTTTTTCTAAAACTTTGAATTTGTAGGTTAAATCTTTTTGGTATTCCTTGATAAGGGCTTTTTGTTGGTCGATGATTTGTAGGCTGTTTTGGATGATATCCAAATCATCCTTGATAGCTTGGACGCGGTCAGTTGTATCTAGCACTTCATCCTGAATGGCTTGGCGATTTTTTACGACAAAATAACTTCCAGCAGCAGCTCCTGCGAATAGCAGTAGATTTGATAGTTTCATGGCATCTCCTTAAGCGTTTTTAATGGTTTCAGCGACTTGGGCAAGTTTGTCAAAGTCAGGTTCGTGGGCGATAAAGTCAATCTTGAGGTCATCTTCTGCACCGTAGCGAGGTACGAGGTGTACATGGGTATGAAAGACCGTTTGACCAGCGATTTCCTCGCAGTTGGCAATGATATTCATGCCAACAGCCTTGGTAGCCTTCATGACTTTTTGAGCCACTGTTGGTACTTGGGCAAAGAGTTGGCTGGCGCTGGTAGCGTCCATCTCTAAAAGATTGCGATAGTGCTCTTTGGGTACAATGAGGGTGTGCCCAGGCGTTACTTGAGAGATATCAAGAAAGGCAAGAACCTGCTCATCTTCGTATACTTTTGAAGCAGGAATTTCCCCTGCGATGATCTTACAAAAAATGCAATCTGACATAAAATCCACCTCTACTGTATTGAATTTTGATATAATATAGCTACATTATACCAGATTCGGAGAAAATATGTTAGAAATTAAAAACCTGACAGGAGGCTATGTTCACGTCCCTGTCTTGAAAGATGTGTCCTTTACCGTTGAAAGTGGGCAGTTGGTCGGTTTGATTGGGCTCAACGGTGCTGGGAAATCAACGACAATCAATGAGATTATTGGTCTGTTGACACCTTACAGTGGGGAAATCAAGATTAACGGTCTCACCCTGCGAGAAGATGCGACCAACTATCGCAAGCAGATTGGCTATATCCCAGAAACGCCTAGTCTGTATGAGGAATTGACCCTCAGAGAGCATATCGAGACGGTTGCCATGGCCTATGGTATTGAGCAAAAAGTGGCTTTTGAGCGAGTAGAATCTTTGTTAAAAATGTTTCGTTTGGATCAAAAATTAGACTGGTTCCCAGTGCATTTTTCCAAAGGGATGAAGCAGAAGGTCATGATTATCTGTGCCTTTGTCGTAGATCCGAGTCTTTTCATCGTTGATGAGCCTTTCCTTGGGCTCGATCCTTTGGCCATTTCTGACTTGATCCAGCTTTTGGAAGTGGAAAAGCAAAAAGGCAAGTCCATTCTCATGAGTACCCACGTGCTAGACTCAGCGGAAAAGATGTGTGATGCCTTTGTCATTCTCCACAAGGGGGAGGTGCGGGCTCAGGGGAACCTCCAGCAACTGCGGGATGCTTTTGCCATGCCTGAAGCGAGTTTGAATGATATTTACTTGGCTCTGACCAAAGAGGAGGAGCTATGAAAGACTTGTTTTTAAAGAGAAAGCAGGCTTTTCGTAAGGAGTGTCTTGGTTATCTGCGTTATGTTCTAAATGACCATTTTGTCTTGTTCCTGCTAGTTCTCATCGGTTTTCTAGCTTACCAGTACAGTCAACTCCTGCAAGATTTTCCTGAAAATCATTGGCCTATCCTCTTGTTTTTGGGGATTGTCTCTGCCTTGCTTTTAGCTTGGGGAGGAATCGCGACCTACATGGAAGGACCGGATAAACTCTTTCTCTTAGTCAGTGAAGAGGAGGTCAAGTTGTACCTCAAAGGGCAGACGTCGCGTTCATTGGTTTTCTGGACAATTGTTCAAACCCTCTTTTTACTCTTGTTTGCACCCTTGTTTTTAGCCATGGGCTATGGCTTGCCAGTCTTTCTTGTCTATGTGCTTTTATTAGGAGCTGGGAAATACCTCCTCTTTCGGCACAAAGCTAGTAAATTTTTCACTGAAACTGGACTGGACTGGGACTATGTCATTGCCCAAGAAAGCAAGCGCAAGCAAGTCTTGCTTCGTTTCTTTGCTCTCTTTACTCAGGTCAAGGGCGTTTCAAACAGTGTCAAGCGTCGCGCTTATCTGGATTTCATCCTAAAGACTGTTCAAAAGGTGCCAGGGAAGATCTGGCAAAACCTCTATCTTCGCTCTTATCTGCGAAATGGAGACCTCTTTGCCCTCAGTCTCCGCCTCTTACTCCTATCCTTGTTAGCTGTGATTTTTATCGAACAGTCTTGGATTGCGACAGCAGTAGTTGTCCTGTTTAATTACCTTATGCTCTTCCAGTTGTTGGCTCTCTATCGTGCTTTTGACTACCAGTACTTGACCCAGCTTTTTCCTTTAGAAAAGGGTGAAAAAGAGAAAGGACTACAGGAAGTTATCCGAGGATTGACATGTTTTGTTTTATTAGTTCAACTGATAGTTGGTTTGATTACCCTCCAAGAAAAACTAGCCCTTCTAGCCCTGCTTGGAGCTGGACTGGTTTTACAAGTCTTGTATTTGCCTTATCAGGTAAAACGTCAGATGCAGGATTAATCTTACTTATAGGACACTAAAAAAGAAGTTGAGTTCTGTCTCAGCTTCTTTTATTTTCTACAAGATAATAGTTGGTCCGTAGAGACTTAGTTTGGTTTTGACTTGGTCAAAGTGGAAACGGTCATAGGCCCGCCAAGCGGCGCGAGTGGGAGCATCTGGATTGAGAGCGCTGAGACCCAGGAGAAGACTGGAAGTCTGGTAAAATTTTTCCAGCTCAATCAAGAATCGATTATCCACTGTTTCAGCCTTCGCTAGAAAGTCAAGGATATTGTCCAGCTGCTCCTGAAAGCGGATATCGTCAGCTGTTGCCTGTTTGCAGACTTGGTAGGCTTTGTTTAAGTCAGTAATCAAAGTCTGAGCTATTTTGATTGGGTCTGTATCTGTCATGAGAATGCCTCCTTTGTGCTGGTTTTAAAGTTGTTTCAAGTGATTGTCTTTCTATAATCATAGTCTATCACTTTTAACTCTTTTTCTACTTTCAAATCTTTAATTGTCATTGAAATTTCCTGAATGGTTATTGCAGGATTTTATGATAAAATAATTGTAAGATTATCATAGCCATTTTGCGAATGATTCGACACTTTAGGAATTTTTGAGAACCGTTTAGGATTTGGTGAAAAATAGTTTCTAGATTTATGCTATCCTCTTTTTAGGAGGTTTTATCCATGAACTACATTATCATCCAAAAAGAGAAAGAAATTTTCAAATTAAACATAGAGGATATCTACTATATCCAAACGCATCCAAGCAAAGCCCATACCGTGCAGATTGTTACAGAAAACGCTAGCTTTGATCTATTTCAAAATTTAAGCAATCTTGAGAAACAATATGGAGAAACCTTGACGAGATGTCATCGAAATTGTCTGGTTAACCTTGAACGGCTAAAATCCATGGATATCCAAAGAAAGACTCTTTTTCTTGGAGAAGAAGGTCGATATGCTGTTCAGTATGCCAGACGTCGCTATAGAGACATTCGCCAAAAATGGTTGAAAGAAGGAGAGTAAGAAGATGAGAATATTTGTTTTAGAAGATGATTTTTCCCAACAAGCTAGGATTGAAACGGTGATTGAGAAACTCTTGAAGGAACATCATATCACTCCGAGTTCTTTTGAAGTTTTTGGCAAGCCAGACCAACTGCTAGCAGAGGTGCATGAGAAGGGAGCACATCAGCTTTTCTTTTTGGACATTGAGATTCGAAATGAGGAGATGAAAGGCCTAGAAGTGGCAAGAAAGATTCGGGATCGAGATCCTTATGCCCTGATTGTCTTTGTGACGACTCACTCGGAGTTTATGCCCCTGTCCTTTCGCTACCAGGTATCAGCTTTGGACTACATTGATAAGGCCTTGTCGGCAGAGGAGTTTGAGTCTCGTATCGAGACAGCTCTTCTCTATGCCGATAGTCAAGACAGCAAAAGCCTGGCGGAAGATTGCTTTTACTTTAAATCAAAATTTGCTCAATTCCAGTATCCTTTTAAAGAGGTTTACTATCTCGAAACGTCCCCAAGACCCCATCGTGTTATTCTCTATACCAAGACGGATAGGCTGGAATTTACGGCGAGTCTAGAGGAGGTTCTCAAGCAGGAGCCTCGTCTCTTGCAGTGTCATCGTTCTTTTCTCATCAATCCAGCCAATGTAGTGCATTTGGATAAGAAAGAAAAACTGCTTTTCTTTGCCAATGGTGGAAGTTGTCTAATCGCGCGTTATAAGGTTAGGGAAGTGTCTGAGGCTATCAATAATTTGCATTGAGCTAGGAGAATTTATGAATATTACTTGGATATTATTGTATACACTTATTACTAATGGGCTAGAAATTGTCATTTTCTTTAAGGTAGATGGAATTGGTCTCACTTTCGAGAGGATTTTTAAGGCCTTTCTTCTGAAATTTCTCCTAGGGGCCATTTTTGCGACTTTTAAATTTTTAGCTGTGAGTGAATATTTGTCATATTTTATAGAACCTTTGTTTGGCATAGGGTTATCTTTCTTATTGTTAAGAGGGCTTCCTAAAAAACTTCTTTTCTTTTATGGTCTCTTTCCAATGATATTGGTGAATCTCTTTTATAGAGGAGTCTCCTATTTTGTGCTTCCATTTTTGGGACAAGGGCAAGTATATGATGGCTACTCACTTACTGGGTTATGTATAATAATTTTCAATTTCTTCATTTCTCTAGTCTTTTTGAAATGGTTGGACTATGATTTTACTAGTTTGAGAAGGGAGATTCTAGATAAAGGTTTTCAAAAGTCCCTGACTAAAATTAACTGGATAATGGGAACCTACTATCTAGTTATGGAAACTCTGTCTTTCTTTGAATATGAACAAAGCATTCAATCAAAGACTGTTCGCCATCTGATCCTAGTGTTTTACATGCTCTTTTTTATGGGGGTTATCAAGAAGCTGGATACCTATTTGAAGGAAAAACTTCAGGAGAAACTGAACCAAGAGCAGGCCCTGCGCTATAGAGATATGGAACGCTATAGTCGGCATATAGAGGAGCTTTATAAGGAAGTTCGGAGCTTTCGTCATGATTATGCCAACCTCTTGACCAGCTTAAGCCTAGGCATTGAAGAGGAGGATATGGAGCAGATAAAAGAGATCTACGACTCCGTCTTGAAGGATTCTAGTGAAAAATTGCAGGACAACAAATATGACCTGGGCCGATTGGTGAATATTCGGGACCGTGCCCTCAAAAGTCTCCTCGCAGGAAAATTTATAAAAGCCAGAGAAAAGGATATTGTCTTTAATGTCGAGGTTCCTGAGGAGATTCAAGTTGAGGGGATGAGCCTACTTGATTTTCTAACCATTGTGTCTATCCTTTGTGACAATGCTATTGAAGCTAGTGCAGAGGCTAGTCAACCTTATGTCTCAATCGCCTTTTTAAAAAGTGGAGCGAAGGAAAACTTTATCATTGAAAACTCCATCAAAGAAGAGGGCATAGATGTTTCTGAAATCTTCTCTTTTGGAGTTAGTTCTAAAGGGGAGGAGAGAGGAGTTGGTCTTTATACCGTTATGAAGATAGTGGAAAGTTATCCCAATGCTAGTCTCAATACTATCTGTCAAAATCAAGTCTTTCGTCAGATACTTACTATGATGCATACAGAATGATGAAAATAAGACCGAGAGTTCTTGTATCTCGATCTTATTTTTTTATAGTTGTATTGGCTGATGAAGTCCTTGTGTGATGTTATGAGAATATCTATTAACGCTATATAAGAAATTTTCCCACCATCCTCCACCTGTAATCTGGTTGAGTTCAGTAGTTGTTAGTTCTTGAAATGAAGTTAGGTTTTGATTCTTATCCATGTTACGATTCTCCTGTTTTATAAGATAATAAATAGTTATAGAGTGTTATCTGAAAATTAATCAGAATGTGTTAAAATTTTATCTTTGAAATAATCAAAATATGTTTTCTTTGCAGTTACACTAGTGACGCGACCTTGTAAGCCGTATTGGATGAGTTTACTGTCCTCATTAGATAGTTTTGCAAGAGCGGTTAGTTTAAAGAGATTTCCTTGTTCTGTTCTGGTAGGAGTTTGATCAATGCTCTGAAGTTGGCCAATGATGGTAATACCGTGATTTCCAATCTTCTCAAGTTTTAATCTTACAGTTTGTCCTTTATCTAGTAAGGGGAGATAGTCAGATGATACGTAGTAAGTGATTAGTACTTCTCTTGTATCTGTGATGACAGGGAATATTTGAGCAATTTCTGTACCAGTCGGAATTCTATTTTTACCTTCAAATTCGCTGTTCAGATGAATGATACCTTTACTTGGAGCGGTTAAGGTATTATTTTCTAAGCGCTGTGTCGCTTGATCTAGTTGTACTTTTAATTCTGTTAATTGATTTTCCACGGTTAGTTGTTGCTGAGAAGCAGTCTGTAAAAATTGAGTGCGGAGTACTTCAATTTTGGTTTCTAAACTATTATCATAAGTTGCTACACTTCCGATACCAGCTTGCTGAATTTTGAGGCTTGCGATAGATGATTCAAGATTTGCAATACTTTGATTGATTTGAGATAAAAATGGCTCCTCTGCAGTTCCCTGTGTTTGTCCTTGTGAGGCTACAAGATAACGATTCAAAATTGACTGGTGTGGATTGCCAGTCGGTAAGCGTGCTCTTTTGTTTATGATAGCATCTCTCAGCTCTTCATATTCTCCAATTTGTTGTTGAATTTTTGTAATTTCTTGTTCGATAGCTGATGAACTGCTATTAGCAAGATTGGCTTGATTTGAAACTTCAGTGTTAGTCTTTGAGATACCCAGCTCAATATCATGAGCTTGTTTAGTAAAATTCATAAAGGTATTATAGTAGCCAAACTCATCCTCACCAGAAAAAAGATCGGTATTTTTTTCTAAGCTTTGTTTCAAAATTCCAAGTCCTTCTTTTTGCTTCTCAAGTCTTTGTAACTGAGTTTCTAAGGCAGTTTTCTGACTTTCTTCCATTGTTTCAGAGTATTTGATGAGTAAGTCACCTTTTTCAACTACTTGATTTGCCACTAAATGATTAGCTAAGATAGTATTATCACTGGTTGACTGAATGGATGCAATGACACTTGTAGGAGTGACTTCTCCTTGCGATGTAACAGTAATCTCTTTTGTAGCAACAAGGGAGAAAATCACGATGAAAGTAAACAGTAATGAAAGTGGTATGATCAATACTGTCGCATAATTATGGTAACGTCTCTGATAAAACTCGACGCTTCTAAAAAGATTAGGATTCATAACATTCTCCTTATTTGTTGAATAGATGATGGTAGAAGCCTTGCGCCTGTATTAACTCTTGATGACTACCAACTTCAATGATTTTCCCTTGGTCAAGAACAATGACACGGTTAGTCCGTTCGGCTATACTTAGACGATGGGCTACAAAGAGAATGGTTTTATCAGTTAGGGACATAAGATTATCTATAACCTTTTTCTCAGTCAAAACATCGAGAGCACTAGTAGCTTCATCTAGTATTAAAACAGGAGATTTAGTTAAAAGAGCACGAGCGAGGGCGATTCGTTGCTTCTGTCCTCCTGACAGACCTGCTCCATCAGAAAGTTGAGTTTGATAGCCCATAGGCATTCTTTCAATATCTTGACGGATTTCAGCTAATTCGCAAGCTTTTAGAATATCTTCTTGGCTAATCATATTATTACCACCCAAGGTTAAGTTTTCCAAGATAGAGCCATTAAAGATATAGGCTTGTTGGGGCAGGTAATTAATATGACGGCGCAAGACTTTTTTATCAATATTTTTAATATCCTGATGATTGATGGAAATATGTCCTTTGTAAGGTTCAAAGAAATTGACAATCATTTTGGCTAAAGTTGTTTTACCAGAACCACTAACTCCAACCAGGCTGACCTTATCTCCTTGTTTAATCGTTAGATTAATATCCGTTAAGGTATCTCGCCCAAAACCATACTTATAAGAAAGGTCATCAAATTCAATATCGCCCATCAAAAAATGTGAATGAACAGAGTTTTCTTGAACTTGAAATTCAGATTCGACTAAATAGACCTCGTTCAAGCGGTTATTAGCAACCTTCGCAGATTGGAGTTTGGTTTGGAGGTTGATAATATTTTCCATAGGAGTTGTAAAGTAAGAAAGAAGTGTATTAAAGGTAATCAGCTGACCGATAGAAATTTTACTCGACATGACTAATTGAGCACCAAACCATAGGATAAAGATATTAAGAACTAACTTTGTTCCTTGCTTTAAATTAGTTTGTAAAATAGAATATTTAGTAAGTTTAAAGGATTTTTCCAAATAATCTACAAATTCGCTGTCTATATTTTGATAGCGATTTTCTTCACTCGTGAGCGACTTTATAGTTTCAATCCCGTTGATATCTTCGATAATAGCAGAGCTAACCATAGAATTACTTTGCATGACATCATGGTTCATTTTTTCGAAAGGCTTCATAAAAGAAAAGATGATGAACATGTATATAGGAATGGAAATAAGAGAAAGAAGGAAGAGATTAGGGTTTTGTGCCAGTAAGACGCCCCCTACAAGAATCAGAATAGAAACATCCAGAAAAAGAGAAAGAATGGTAGAAGCCAAGGCATCTATAATAGAGTTAGCATCTGTGAACCGTGAAATGATTTCTCCTGTACGACGTGTCGCAAAGAAAGACATAGGAAGTTCAAAAATATGGCGAATATAGGATAAAATCACATCAATACTTAATCTCTGACTCAGAACAGTTAGGAGATAATCTCTGGAGAAGCTCATGGCTTGTTGGAGGATATAGGTGATAATTAGACCAATTGAGATAATTCCTAAAGTTGATTTCATCTGATTTGGGATGTATTCATCTAAGATTCCTTGGAGATAATAAGAACCACCGATATTGATAATAGTGACTAATAAGCTTGAGAGAACAATGTAAGCAATGAGAGATTTTTGTTTGAAAATCAGAGGGAGGAAGCTCAGTAGACCATTCTTTTTATCTTTATGGGGTTGATAGCTGGGTTTGGGAGCTAGAAAAATAGCTACTCCAGTCCATTCAGAGAAAAAGCGTTCTTTTGACATTTTTGTGATTTTTACAGAAGGGTCAGGATCACCAATAATCAGATAGTCTTTCTTTGTTTGATAGACAACATAGTAATGTTGGAGTTTCCCTTCTTTGTTAACGTGAACGATAAATGGATAGGGGACATCACTCATGTCAAAGAGCGTTTTATCTGCTTGAACAGGCCTTGTTTCAAATCCCATTTCATTTGCGGCTTTTACAATGCCAAGAGCAGTCGTCCCTTCTTTGTTGGTCTTTGCAAGTTCTCTCAAGTGAGCTAGAGAAAAATCTGAACCATAGAATTTAGCAATCGAGGCTAAGGCAGCGACACCACAGTCTCTAGCATCTATTTGAGGAACAAATGTATGTTTATAAGAAGTCATTGGCAAATCCTTTCATATAAAATATGAATTTATTATACCATGATACTAAGTTCATATTTTATAAAATCTTGAATTGTCATTGAAACTTCCTGAATGGTAAAAAAGTGATTAGAAACTATCTTTCTTTAAAAATCTATAGGTGTATTTTGAAATAAAAAGCTAATTCAAGACGTTTCGATGACAATTCAAGATTTGGATGAAAAACTTTAACAAACAATGATATACTAAACTTGTCAAAGTTGCAACAGGACAAAAAATTAAAAATAAAAAAAGGAGTATTTGTCATGAATACAAAAATGATGGAACAATTTGAGATTATGGATACTGATATGCTTGCGAAAGTTGAAGGAGGTTTCGGAGGTTGGGGAGATATGCTTTCTGGTTTATTGGGTGGACTAGCACCGTCTCCAACTTTGGATCAATTAAATGGTAAGTGGCCTATTAGACATCCTTCGAAACCATGTAGTCCTTATGGTATAGGGGGAACTCCAAACTCATGTAATGGTATTTAAAAAGGATTGAAGCTATGAAGGCAAAATATGGGAATCAAATTGTTGATGTTTGGGAAATTGGTCAAGCAACTCCTAAACCAAGTTGGGTAGAGGAAGCTTTTCAAAAAAATTATATGGTTTGGTTGGATAATCATGTGCGCATTCTTATGGCGGCTCTTAATACTTCTCTCACAACTAATATCAAGTTTGGTCTGGTTGGAACAGTTGGAGGAGGATTCGCTGGTTATGGTATATATGTTCTTGGTTACCCAGGTGATTATCTAGATATCACCAATCATAGAGTTGTTTCTGCTAAAACATTTCACAAAAGTTATCAAATTTTAGAAAATGATTAGATATCATTTAATTGTAATGGAGTTTAGGTATGGAAAAAATATTTGCTAAAAAACGCAACGTATTTCTAACGAGATTGTTTCTAGGTCAGTTGCCTTTGCTAATCTCTACTTATCTATTTCTCTCTCGTCAATTTTTAAATTTTTCCTTAGTCTACCAATTTATTTTAGTGGTTATCAACTTGACTTCTATTTTGGCTGTTGTTTATCTCACTAGGTAAATGAGAGTGAAAAAATTTGAAGATGATGGTTTGATAAGTCCTAGAGCCAATCAACTAATGTTCGTAGGATTGACATGTTTTATGACTATTATCTGTTTGTATAGAGGTATCACAGCAGTAGAATCCTATCAACAACTAATCGCCTATATTGGAGCTATTCTATGCTTTATTATCACGCTTCTGCTCGTTTGGGGGTTGAAGTATTATAAAAAGTAGAGCTTAATGAAGTATAAAGGGGTCAGTTTTTTTGAAATACTTACCCCTTTTATAATGAAGTTTTTGCAATTCAAGATGTTTCGATGACCATTCATGATTTGAGTAATCCAAGGTCAAAATGAGTGCTATACTAGCAGTGTAAAGGTTCTTGCTCAACTAAGATAAATCACACATTTAGGAGGAAATCTTATGAAGAAAAAAATACTTATCATTTTCATCTTGTATCTAATCATGTCCCTCTTTCTTTATCCGCTTAGGGAAAGTATTTGGTATCAGCTATTTTATACCATAGCTTATGTGATTGCAGTTATGATCTATTTTGCTTTAACTAAAAAGAAAGGAGCAAAGAAATGAAAACTTTTCTTGCTAAAAAACGGAACATCTTCCTTTCGTTTGGGGGTTGAAGTATTATAAAAAGTAGAGGTTAATGAAGTATAAAAGGGTAAGTGTTTTCGAAATGCTTACCTTTTTAATGAAGTTTTTGCAATTCAAGATGTTTTGATGACCATTTAAGATTTATATGAATTTGTAATCTTAAATAAGGTAAGATAAAGACAACAAATGTAAAGGAGTATTCTTATGAAGAAACAAAAGATAAAATCGCTATTACTTGTACCACTTGTATTTGCATCTATTACTACAGGTGCTGTATATGCAGAAGAACAGACTACTTCATCTATCCAGGCGAATGATAGTTCTCTTGTGGCACCAGATTTGCCATCGACTAAGGAAAAGGTGGAGAATAAACCTTCTATTGTAACCCCAGAAGAGTATGAGCAGAATGTTGCGGAATTTAAAAAGATAGATATTGAAGCCGTTCGTCAATCTTTTACCGGGGACCAATTGGAACATACTATATATTTTGGTAGAAAAACATGCTCTCATTGTCGTCAATTTTCTCCTGAATTGAAAGAATTTAATAACCTGATTGAAAAGAAGTTAGAGTATTATGATTTGGATGGTAAAGATTTTGACGGGGAAGCGAGAGAGTTTCTATTTAAAAAAGTCGGTATTCCAGGAACACCAACAATTTTGTATTTAAGAAATGGACATCCGATATCTGGATGGGTTGGTGGCGGAGCGACTGCACAACAGGTTTATGATTATATGTACTCGAGAAACTCACCTAAGCAAACGGAAACAATAGCATCGTCCGAGGAAACAGTAACTGAAAATGTGCATGATGAGAAAACCAGAAATGACAGCATGAGTACTAGTGATAAAGTTGTAAGTGAAAGCAAAGGTATGAGTGATGAAAAAAGAACCGAAATGAAAATATCCAATGATAATCCCAATTCTAATAGTGAAAATAGCGGGAAAGTGGAGAGTATAAACTCAACTTCCAAAGCTAAAACTACTCAATCTGGCGATTTAGCAATGTTAGACAATAAGAATCAATTGGAAACTCTCAAACCTATTTTTGATGCTGCTCAAGAAAATAAAACTCCTTTAACCGATGTTAAGGGAAGCCAATCTATTACTTCGAATGAAAAATTATTACCGAAAACAGGAGAGGAAGAAAGTTACCAACTGATTCGGCTAGCTGTCGCGTTTCTTATGACTTCTATAATGATTAAAGTGAAACAAAAAATTCATAAATAAAAATAGATGGTAAACAGGTGCAATGATATTATTTGTTTGTAATAACATATGGCTAGAATTTGCCTATAGACAAGAGTGAAAGGGCAAGCATGTTTTTAATGCTTGCTTTTTAAATTTTTTAACAATTCAAGACGTTTCGATGGCAATTCAAGATTTGGATGAAAAAATATAATATACAGTGATATACTAAACTTGTCAAAGTTGCAACAGGACAAAAAATTAAAAATAAAAAAAGGAGTATTTGTCATGAATACAAAAATGATGGAACAATTTGAGATTGTGGATACTGAAATGCTGGCTAGCATTGAGGGAGGAACTGATTGGGGAACAGTAGGAAAAGGAGCTGTCTATGGAGCAGGTATCGGAGTTGCTATGTGTACGGTAGGAGGACTCCTTACTGGTGGTTCCGCATGGGCTATGACTGCTGGCTGTGCTTGGGCTGGAGCTAAACTTGGTGGTGCTTTTACTGCAATTGCTGATAATATTTGGCCATAGAAGGGAGTAGAAATTATGTTTGATTACAAAATAGTAGACAATCAAGAATTAAGTAATATTTCTGGAGGTGGATTGGGAGGAGATGTAGTTGTAGGAGCCTTGTCGGGTGCATTTCAGGCAGGACAATCTTGTATCGCTGGAGGCCCTCAAGCTTACTTTATTTGCGCAACAGGGGGCGCTATAGTAGGTGGCATTATAGCTTTTGGATTGAGACCCCCAAAATAGTTTAAAAGAGGAATGGGTATTAATATGTTAAATGAAACTATGATTCAGCTTATACTCATTGCAATTTGTTGTGTGTACATTATTTTTAACACCAAGGCTGATAAAAACCCAAAGAGAGGATATCGTACGGCTTTGTACCTTTTCGTTATGGCTGGTATTATATCCTATATTATGAATTATCTGAATTGGTTAGATTTTTTCTTACTGATAACTCCGATAATGTGTCTTTTTAAATTTGAAGATAAATGGAGTTAGCAACATTTGACACTTCAATAGGTTATTAACTATCCTTTGGCTCATTGTCAACTGTAGTGAGTTGAAGAAAAGCTAAGATCGAGAAAGGACGAATTTCGTCCTTTCTTTTTTGAGTACGACGGGCATGTCGTGTATTTGATGTGTAAGTCCTCCGTGTGCACCCGCTACCGGTGAATTCAATAGCGATTCTCAAGCCTGACTATCGTGAGGTAGCGGGGAGAAGAAGGCATAGCGAAATCGTGGCTTAAAGAACAGGAATGTTATAGTAAGACACGTTTAGAGGATAAAGTGGCTTCACACTCTAAAGCACAAATAGGTATACTGATGGAAGAGTTAATCTATAGAGGATTACTTCAACACGCCTTTTTTAAACATTCGCGATTTGGCCTTGATTTGCACTTCCTCATTTTTCAAGCCTACCTAGTTTGTTAGATATTTCCGTCTTTGCAACATTTGGAATCATCCTTGCCGGTTTGACCCGCTATACCAAGAGCATTTATCCATCTTATGCGGTGCATGTTATCAATAATATTGTCGCGACATCACCATTTTTGCTGACTTTTTTACACAGGATATTTAGCTAAAAATAGTGGAGTAAAAATAATTATCGATTTTAAGAAGAGACTGGGACAAAAGTCTAATATTAAATATAAAAAGCGAACAAAATCAGTTATCTAACACTCAGAATTCTGTCTTGTTCGCTTTTTTGTCTAATCTATCGATTTTAAAAATTTATAATATAGAATTCCTAAAATCAAAATCTTTTTGTCCCAGTCTCTTCTTATTAGTTGATTGGGAAGATTGTGCTCTTTGAGTAATTCAAGATGTTTCGATGACAATTCAAGATTTGGATGAAAAAAATTAATAAACGATGATATACTAAACTTGTCAAAGTTGCAACAAGACAAAAATTAAAAATAAAAAGGAGTATTTGGCATGGATACAAGAATGATGGAACAATTTGAAATTATGGATACTGAGATACTTGATCATATAGAGGGTGGAGATGTATCTGATATTTATAGAGGGTATGCTTATCAGGGAAGTCCATTTGGTTCTTACCCTTCTATATTAAAAAATTCAGGTCCTTTTCCAGTAAGTGGGTCCTGCCCTCGTGGTTATCGTGACCTTGGTTATATAGGAGCAGGTTTTCATTTATGTGGAATATAGGCTAAAATATAAGAAATGAGGAAGAATTTCTATGAAAAAGTATCAGCTTCTATTCAAAACAAGTGCAATTTTATCCTACCTATTTTTCGTATTTGGCCTTTCTCAGCTAACGCTCATCGTTCAAAATTATTGGCAATTTTCTTCTCAGATAGGCAATTTATTCTGGATTCAAAATATCTTGAGTTTACTTTTTATTGGAGTCATGATTGTGGTTCTTGTTAAGACAGGCCATGGTTATCTCTTTCGCATTCCAAGAAAAAAATGGTTTTGGTATTCGATTTTGACAGTATTAGTGGTAGTGTTCCAGATCTCTTTTAACGTTCAGACAGCTAAACATGTTCAGTCAACTGCGGAAGGTTGGGCTGTATTGATTGGTTATAGTGGGACTAACTTTGCAGAGCTAGGTATTTATATAGCCCTGTTCTTTCTGGTTCCACTGATGGAAGAGTTAATCTATAGAGGATTACTGCAACACGCTTTCTTTAAGCATTCGCGATTTGGTCTTGATTTGCTTCTTCCTTCTATTTTATTTGCTCTCCCTCATTTTTCAAGCCTACCTAGTCTGTTAGATATCTTCGTCTTTGCAACAGTTGGAATCATCTTTGCTGGTTTGACCCGCTATACCAAGAGCATTTATCCATCCTATGCGGTGCATGTTATCAATAATATCGTAGCGACATTACCATTTTTGCTCACTTTTCTACATAGGGTCTTGGGGTGAAAAAACCAAAAGGTTTACTTTTCAGCCATAGAGGAGTTCATCATGTATAAACACTTATTTTTTCTAGATTCAAAAACTTTAGACTGGTTGACACCTTATATTCTAGTCTTGGCTTCTGATACCATTGCCTTTAATGTTTTTGTGTTAACCTTTGTATCTGCGGCGGTCTTTTCTTCCCTGAATCCCATGTTAGCTTTTATGGCTATATTCTTAGGAGCTGGTTATGTTATCGGATTTTGGTTACTAAAATGGTTTGTTTTGGAAAGACTAGAGCTAAAGGATGACTTGTAGGAAAGTTTGTTTGTTGAGGAGGATAGCTTTATGGCCATTTTCAATAAGTGTCATGCCTTGTTTTTTGGATTTTTAGTATTTGCAATCGTTGGTGCAGCGGGTTATTCCATTAATCAAGGGGATTATTTTCAACACCAGTACACATTCATTATTATAAAGAGTCTCTTGCTTTTCCTTAGTTTTGGCTATGCGAGATGGTTTGATATGATTTCTTTTGGGATTTTAAGTAAGAAACAACTCTTGCTGTTCATTGGAATCTTTCTTCTCACGGTGCTGGTAAATATAGGCTATTATGCTTTTTTCTCAGTTGCATCTGGTGCCTCGGCTCAACACCTTGAGGAAACGAGTAAAGGGCTTCCGCTTTCCTTTATTGTAAGTGTTATAGTTTTGGGACCAATCCAGGAGGAACTCATGTTCAGAGGACTTCTTCAGGGGGCTATATTTGAAAATTCTTGGTTAGGGCTTGTACTGACTTCCTCTCTCTTTTCTTTCATGCATGAACCTTATGATGTGCCTTCGTTTTTCTATTATCTACTTGGGAGCTTGTTGCTGGGCTTTGCTTACAAAAAGAGCCAAAATTTGTGGGTTTCTACTCTAGTCCACATGTCTTACAACAGTTTGCCACTTTTAACTTATTTCTAAAAATCATGAAAAGGTAAGCAGAAAGACGGTGCTTGCCTTCTTTAAGCTATAATGATAGCCTGAATCAATTGAGATGCTTTTCTTTGGGAATCGGGTGTGAAGCGGTTGACGAATAGACCAAAAACTAGTAGAATAGTAAGGAAACTTTATACGGAGGAAAGAAATGGACTTGGGTGATAATGAGCTAACGCTGACCCCTATACCTGGGAAGAGCGGCAAGGCTTATATGGGAAGCTACCCTGATGGGAAGCGCGTCTTTGTAAAAATGAACACCTCTCCAATCCTACCTGGCCTAGCCAGAGAACAAATCGCTCCTCAATTACTATGGACTCGTCGTTTGCCAGATGGCAGTGATATGTGTGCTCAGGAATGGTTGATGGGCAAAATATTGACCCCTTACGACATGAATCGCAAGCAGATTATCAATATCTTGAACCGCCTTCACCGCTCGCGTCCCTTGATGAAGCAGTTGAGCCGTTTGGGCTATACCATGGAAACACCAGTTGATTTGCTACGTTCTTGGCAACAAGGAGTACCAGAAATCTTGAAGCAGAATCACTATTTGAACAGTGTGATTGCGGAGCTAGGTAAGACGGTTCCAGGCTTTAGGGAAGATTATGCAACGATTGTGCATGGAGACCTTCGCCATAGTAATTGGATTGAGACAGAGAGTGGTCTTGTTTATCTAGTGGATTGGGATTCGGTTCGTCTGACAGATCGTATGTTTGATGTGGCGCATTTGCTATGCCACTACATTCCAGATCATCAGTGGCGTCAATGGTTGAGAGACTACGGCTATAAGTACAATCAGACAGTGTTAGATAAATTGTATTGGTATGGTCAGTATTCTTACTTGAACCAGATTGCCAAATACTGTGAAAATCAAGATTTAGACAATGTAAACCGGGAGATTTATGCCTTGCGTGTCTTCCGTGACAAGTATGGAAAGAAGAGATGAGAGTTAGAAATCGTAAAGGGGCGACAGAATTACTAGAGGCCAATCCTCAGTATGTGGTCCTCAATCCCTTAGAAGCAAAAGGGAAATGGCGAGACTTGTTTGGAAATGATCATCCTATTCATGTAGAGGTTGGAAGTGGGAAAGGGGCCTTCGTATCCGGAATGGCCAAGCAAAATCCTGACATCAACTACATCGGGATTGATATCCAAAAGTCGGTATTGAGTTATGCCTTGGATAAGGTATTAGAAGTTGGAGTGCCCAATATCAAATTGCTGTGGGTAGATGGTTCAGATTTGACTGACTACTTTGAAGACGGTGAGATTGATCGTCTCTACCTAAACTTTTCAGATCCTTGGCCTAAAAAACGCCATGAAAAACGTCGTTTGACTTACAAGAGTTTCTTGGATACCTTCAAGCGCATCTTGCCTGAGAATGGGGAAATCCATTTCAAGACAGACAATCGTGGCTTATTTGAGTATAGTCTAGTGAGCTTTTCTCAGTATGGGATGAAACTGAACGGAGTTTGGTTGGACTTGCATGCCAGTGATTTTGAAGGCAATGTCATGACAGAATATGAGCAAAAATTCTCCAACAAGGGTCAAGTGATCTACCGAGTTGAAGCAGAATTTTAAGAAATAGCTTGAAAACCAGCCGTTTGAGTGCTAATGCTTTACATAAATTGACAAACGTGCTATACTGATAGTAAGAATATGAGAAAGAGAGGCGGGGAAATATCTTCGCCTCTTGCTTATGAGGAGTAAAGAAATGCTAGAGGCCTTCCGCATTTTGGAAGAAGACAAGGGAATCAAGAAAGAAGATATCATTGACGCAGTAGTAGAATCACTTCGTTCTGCTTATCGCAGACGCTATGGTCAATCAGATAGCGTAGCCATTGACTTCAATGAAAAAACAGGTGACTTTACAGTTTATACTGTCCGTGAAGTTGTAGACGAAGTATTTGATAGCCGTTTGGAAATCAGCTTGAAAGATGCCCTTGCCATTAATTCAGCCTATGAGCTTGGTGACAAAATCAAATTTGAAGAAGCACCAGCTGAGTTTGGTCGTGTAGCAGCCCAATCTGCTAAACAAACCATCATGGAAAAAATGCGTAAGCAAACGCGTGCCATCACTTACAATACTTATAAAGAACATGAACAAGAAATCATGTCTGGTACAGTAGAACGTTTTGACAACCGTTTCATCTATGTTAACTTAGGTAGTATCGAAGCTCAATTGTCCAAACAAGACCAAATCCCTGGAGAGGTGTTTGCTTCCCATGACCGTATTGAGGTTTACGTTTATAAAGTTGAAGACAACCCTCGTGGTGTCAACGTCTTTGTTAGCCGTAGCCATCCAGAAATGATCAAACGTTTGATGGAGCAAGAAATTCCAGAAGTTTATGATGGAACTGTTGAAATCATGAGCGTGGCTCGTGAAGCTGGTGACCGTACCAAGGTTGCAGTTCGCAGTCATAATCCAAACGTGGATGCTATCGGTACAATCGTTGGACGTGGTGGTGCTAATATCAAGAAGATTACTAGCAAATTCCACCCAGCTCGCTACGATGCTAAGAGCGACCGTATGGTGCCAATCGAAGAAAATATCGACGTTATCGAGTGGGTAGCAGATCCAGCTGAATTTATCTACAATGCCATTGCCCCTGCTGAAGTTGACCAAGTTATCTTTGACGAAAACGACAGCAAACGTGCCTTGGTGGTTGTTCCTGATAACAAGCTTTCTCTTGCCATCGGTCGTCGTGGACAAAACGTTCGCTTGGCAGCTCACTTGACTGGTTACCGTATCGATATCAAGTCTGCTAGCGAATTTGAAGCTATGGAAGAAGCTGGTTCGGTAGATTTGGAAGCAGAAAACGATACTGTAGAAGAATAAAAGCTGCTAGAGGAGGGAAAGATGAAAACGAGAAAAATCCCTTTGCGCAAGTCTGTTGTGTCCAATGAAGTGATTGATAAGCGTGATTTGCTCCGCATTGTCAAAAACAAGGAAGGACAAGTCTTTATCGATCCGACAGGCAAGGCCAACGGCCGTGGCGCTTATATCAAGCTAGACAATGCAGAAGCCTTAGAGGCGAAAAAGAAGAAGGTCTTTAACCGCAGCTTTAACATGGAAGTGGATGAAAGCTTTTATGACGAGTTGATCGCTTATGTAGATCACAAAGTGAAAAGAAGAGAGTTAGGACTTGAATAAGCAAAAGATAAGTAATCTCTTGGGACTCGCTCAGCGAGCAGGCAGGGTCATCTCGGGTGAAGAATTGGTGGTCAAAGCCATTCAAGACGGCAAGGCCAAGTTGGTCTTTCTAGCCTATGATGCAGGACCCAATCTAACCAAGAAGATTCAAGATAAAAGTCATTATTATCAAGTAGAAATTGTAACCGTGTTTTCAACACTGGAATTAAGCATAGCAGTCGGAAAATCAAGAAAGGTTTTGGCTGTGACAGATGCTGGATTTACAAAGAAAATGAGGTCTCTTATGGAATAGAAGAGGAGGACATGATTTGTCTAAGAAAAGTGAGCGTGAAGCCCGTGCCAAAGAGCAGGCAGAACGACGCAAGCAAAATAAGGGCAATAACCGTGACCAACAACAAAACGGAAACCGTCAGAAAAATGACGGCCGTAATGGCGGAAAACAAGGTCAAGGCAACCGCGACAATCGTCGCTTTAATGACCAAGCTAAGAAACAGCAAGGTCAGCAAAATCGTGGTAATGAGCGTCGTCAACAAGAGGACAAACGTCCAAATCAAGCGGCTCCACGTGTTGACTTTAAAGCCCGTGCAGCAGCCCTAAAAGCAGAGCAAAATGCAGAATATGCCCGTTCAAGTGAGGAACGTTTCAAGCAGACTCAGGCTGCCAAAGAAGCCTTGGCCCAAGCTAACAAACGCAAGGAGCCAGAGGAAATCTTTGAAGAAGTGGCTAAGTTAGCTGAACAAGCGCAACAAGAACAGCAAGTTCAAGCAGTGGTTGAACCAGCTCCTGTAGCTAAAGAAGCGTCAGTGGATACACGTCGTAAAAAACAAGCTCGACCAGACAAAGAACGTGATGATTATGATCACGAAGAAGATGGTCCTAGAAAACAACAAAAGAATCGAAGTAGTCAAAATCAAGTGAGAAATCAAAGAAATAGTAACTGGAATAACAACAAAAAGAACAAAAAAGGCAATAACAAGAACAACCGCAATCAGGTTCCAAAACCTGTTACAGAACGTAAATTCCATGAATTGCCAACAGAATTTGAATATACAGATGGTATGACCGTTGCGGAAATCGCAAAACGTATCAAACGTGAACCAGCTGAAATCGTTAAGAAACTTTTCATGATGGGTGTCATGGCCACACAAAACCAATCTTTGGATGGGGAAACAATCGAACTCCTCATGGTGGATTATGGTATCGAAGCCAAACAAAAAGTTGAAGTGGATAATGCCGACATCGAACGTTTCTTTGTCGAAGATGGTTATCTCAATGAAGATGAACTGGTTGAGCGTCCACCAGTTGTAACCATCATGGGACACGTTGACCATGGTAAAACAACACTCCTAGATACCCTCCGTAACTCTCGTGTTGCGACAGGTGAAGCAGGTGGTATCACTCAGCATATCGGTGCCTATCAAATCGTGGAAAATGGCAAGAAGATTACCTTCCTTGATACACCGGGACACGCGGCCTTTACATCTATGCGTGCGCGTGGTGCATCTGTTACCGATATTACTATCTTGGTAGTAGCGGCAGATGACGGGGTTATGCCTCAGACTATCGAAGCCATTAACCACTCAAAAGCGGCCAACGTTCCAATCATCGTAGCTATTAACAAGATTGATAAACCAGGGGCTAACCCAGAACGGGTTATCGGTGAATTGGCAGAGCATGGAGTTATGTCAACTGCTTGGGGTGGAGATTCTGAATTTGTTGAAATCTCAGCTAAATTCAACCAAAACATCGAAGAATTGTTGGAAACAGTCCTTCTTGTGGCTGAAATCCAAGAACTTAAGGCAGATCCAACAGTTCGTGCGATCGGTACAGTTATCGAAGCTCGCTTGGATAAAGGAAAAGGTGCGGTCGCAACCCTTCTTGTTCAACAAGGTACCTTGAATGTCCAAGACCCAATCGTTGTCGGAAATACCTTCGGTCGTGTCCGTGCTATGACCAACGACCTTGGTCGTCGTGTTAAGGTGGCTGGACCATCAACACCAGTTTCTATCACAGGTTTGAATGAAGCACCGATGGCGGGTGACCATTTTGCCGTTTAAGCCTTGAAAACCTCTTTGATACCCTTAAAGCTGGTGAACTCAAATCAGTTAACGTTATCATTAAGGCTGACGTACAAGGTTCTGTTGAAGCCCTTTCTGCCTCACTTCAAAAGATTGACGTGGAAGGTGTCAAAGTGACCATCGTCCACTCAGCGGTCGGTGCTATCAATGAATCTGACGTGACCCTTGCCGAAGCTTCAAATGCCTTTATCGTTGGTTTCAACGTACGCCCTACACCACAAGCTCGTCAACAAGCAGAAGCTGATGATGTAGAAATCCGTCTCCACAGTATTATCTACAAGGTTATCGAAGAGATGGAAGAAGCCATGAAAGGAATGCTTGATCCAGAATTTGAAGAAAAAGTTATCGGTGAAGCAGTTATTCGTGAAACCTTCAAGGTGTCTAAAGTGGGAACTATCGGTGGATTCATGGTTATCAACGGTAAGGTTACTCGCGACTCTAAAGTCCGTGTTATCCGTGACGGTGTCGTTATCTATGACGGTGAACTTGCAAGCTTGAAACACTACAAAGACGACGTCAAAGAAGTTACAAACGGTCGTGAAGGTGGTTTGATGATTGATGGCTACAATGATATCAAGATGGATGATGTGATTGAGGCTTATGTCATGGAAGAAATCAAGAGATAAGATTTTTTGCTCCTTTCTTAGGTGGTGAGGGACGCAAGCAAACCGATGGTTTCATTGCTTATTTTTGAGCCTAGGGTCTCAAAAATCCCCTGTGATGGGACTGATAAATCAGTTCTATCACTTTCACCACGGCGAAAGAAGCAGATGATTTCAAATTGAACTTCGTTTCAATTTGAAATGAAAATCAAGAAGTTTAAAAATAGCTAGGTCTGCTGGCCTAGCTTTTGGTTCAAAGTAGAGAAAGGAATATCATGGCAAATCATTTCCGTACGGATCGTGTGGGCATGGAAATCAAGCGTGAAGTCAATGAGATTTTGCAAAAGAAAGTCCGTGATCCGCGTGTCCAAGGTGTGACCATCACAGATGTTCAGATGCTAGGTGACTTGTCTGTTGCCAAAGTTTACTACACCATTTTGAGTAACCTTGCTTCGGATAACCAAAAAGCTCAAATCCTGCCCCAGTGTCTTAGGTTTGATCGGTTTCCCCTGCAGCGTATGGCAGATCACATCCTTGTCAATCTCCAATACCTGCTCTTCCTTGTCTTCCATTACCAGCGACAGTGTGTAATCCACATTTTGAAGAAAGAGGGGATTCCCCTCTTTTTTCTTGTCGGAGTAGTTTGTTTGCTAATCATCGATATATTGCCCTTGTAAAACGCAGTTTAAAAAATTTGTAAATTTCAAATAGTATGATATGATAAACCTTGATATAAATGAAAAACGGAGAGATATATGGCTAAACAAGATATAGCTATGCAAGTGCTGCAACAAGTGGTAAAATTACCCGTAGTCAAAGTTGATCGAGAGAAATTTTTGGTGGAAAAGTTTTCAAAGGAATTAGACCGTAAGGATATTCCAACTTTGATTGAACAAGGACCGACTTCTTTGTTGCCTCAAGAAAGCTTGGATCGAGTGGCCAAGGCCTGTATTAAGGACAATGTCCTGTTAGCCAGTGGAACTTCGGTTTTGGCAGGTCTACCTGGAGGGATTGTCATGGCGATCACTATCCCGACAGACGTAGCCCAGTTTTATGCTTTTTCATTGAAATTAGCTCAAGAACTAGGGTATATTTACGGATTTGATGATCTCTGGGCATCGCGCAATGAGTTAAGCGAGGAAGCTAAAAACACACTCCTACTGTATCTCGGTGTGATGCTGGGAGTAAATGGCGCAGGTGCCCTACTTCGATCAGGTGGTGTGACAGTAGCCAAGCAAGTCATAAAAGTAGTGAACAAGAAAGCCTTGACAAAAACTCTTTGGTATCCAATTTTAGAAAAAGTTTTGAAAATTTTTGGTGTCAATCTGACAAAAGGAGGCCTAGCTAAAGGGATGGGGAAAGTGATCCCTATCCTAGGTGGAGTCATTTCTGGGGGCTTAACCTTTGCGACCATGAAACCGATGGGAGAAAGATTGCAACAGGAATTGTCCAAGCTAGTCAACTACAATGAAGTGCAATATCAAAGAGACGTTGATACTATCCGAAAAGAGGTCGAAATCATCGAAGGAGAGTAATATGGGATTCATTAAAATTCTAGCCAAGACTTACGGGAATTACTTTTTTGTGATGCAAAGCATCAAAGTACTGAAGAACATGAAAAAAGACGATAATGCTCTAGTAGGTTTCGGGAAAGTACTGCTTGCTGACAAGTTGATGGATGTAGCCCAGTGGCTCGCAAAACCAGATGATAAGGAATAACTTGAAATGAAAGAAACTAGCAGGAACTCTTCTGCTAGTTTTTTAATCTCTCCCCATATGGTATAATATAAGCAGTAAAATCATTTTATACTCTTCGAAAATCTCTTCAAACCACGTCAGCTTCACCTTGCCGTACTTAAGTACAGCCTGCGGCTAGCTTCCTAGTTTGCTCTTTGATTTTCATTGAGTATTAGAACATACATGGAGGTCGTCATGGACAATATCATCGATGTGTCAATTCCCGTTGCAGAAGTGGTGGACAAGCATCCAGAAGTCTTAGAAATTCTAGTGGAGCTGGGTTTTAAACCACTTGCTAATCCCTTGATGCGCAATACAGTCGGTCGCAAGGTATCGCTCAAACAGGGTTCTAAGCTTGAAGGAACTCCTATGGACAAGATTGTCCGCACACTGGAAGCGAATGGTTACGAAGTGATTGGATTAGACTAATGGCAGATGAACGGATTCATATCCTACGGGATATTTTGTTAGAATTGCACAATGGCGCCTCTCCTGAGTCAGTTCAGGAGCGTTTTGATGCGACCTTTACGGGTGTTTCAGCCATCGAGATTTCCCTCATGGAACACGAGCTGATGAACTCAGACTCAGGTGTCACCTTTGAAGATGTCATGGAGCTCTGTGATGTCCATGCCAATCTTTTTAAAAATGCTGTTAAGGGTGTCGAAGTACAGGATACCGAGCATCCCGGCCACCCCGTTCGCGTTTTCAAGGATGAAAATCTGGCTCTCCGTGCAGCCTTGATTCGCATTCGGAGACTGTTAGATACCTATGAGTCTATGGAAGACGAGGAAATGCTTGCAGAGATGCGCAAGGGCTTGGTCCGTCAAATGGGACTTTTGGGGCAATTTGACATCCACTACCAGCGCAAGGAAGAGCTCTTTTTCCCCATCATGGAGCGTTATGGACACGATTCACCTCCAAAAGTTATGTGGGGAGTGGATGATCAGATCAGAGAACTCTTTCAGACAGCTCTAGCGACGGCCAAGTCACTACCAGAAGTGCCAATTAGCAAAGTAAAAGAAGCTTTTGAAGCTTTTGCGACAGAGTTTGAAAGTATGATTTTCAAGGAAGAGTCCATCCTCCTCATGATTCTTCTTGAGTCCTTTACTCAGGATGACTGGATTCAGATTGCGGAGGAGAGTGATGCCTACGGCTATGCCATTATCCGTCCGTCAGAGAAATGGGTGCCAGAGCGACAGAGTTTCGTTGCGGAAAAAAGTGCAGAGGAGCCCGTGCAGCTAGACACGGCTGAAGGTCAAGTTCAGCAAGTCATCAATACGCCTGAAGGCCAGTTTACTATTACCTTTACCCCTAAGGAAAAGGAAGCGGTGCTGGACCGTCATAGTCAACAGGCTTTTGGCAATGGCTATCTCTCCGTCGAGCAGGCCAACCTCATCCTCAATCATCTCCCTATGGAGATTACCTTTGTCAATAAAGACGATATTTTTCAGTATTACAATGACAATACGCCTTCCGATGAGATGATTTTCAAACGGACACCGTCCCAAGTTGGGCGCAATGTTGAACTCTGTCATCCGCCCAAGTACTTAGACAAGGTGAAGGCCGTTATGAAAGGTCTTCGTGAAGGGGTCAAGGACAAGTACGAGATGTGGTTCAAGTCAGAGTCGCGAGGCAAGTTTGTTCACATCACCTATGCTGCGGTACACGATGAAAACGGGGAATTCCAAGGCGTGTTGGAGTATGTTCAGGATATCCAGCCCTATCGTGAGATTGATACGGACTACTTCCGTGGATTAGAATAAGGAGAATCAATGAGTTACGAACAGGAATTTATGAAGGAATTTGAGGCCTGGGTCAATACCCAGATCATGATTAACGACATGGCGCACAAGGAAAGTCAAAAAGTCTACGAAGAAGACCAAGACGAGCGTGCCAAAGATGCCATGATTCGCTACGAAAGCCGCTTGGATGCTTATCAGTTCTTGCTTGGTAAGTTTGAAAATTTCAAAGCAGGCAAGGGATTTCATGATTTGCCAGAGGGCTTGTTTGGTGAGCGAAACTACTAATCGTTACAAATCAAAAAGTGCGTATGAACGCACTTTTTCTGTTTATACGTGATGTGTGTGTTTGGTGATCCATTGTTCCATTTTGATATGCAACCAGAATGAATAGATGCCCAAGGTGATGATGGTGAGCAAGAACCACTTGATCCAGTTCCCGAATAATTGAGAACCTGTTCCGTCAAAATAAAGGCGACGTCCATCGATGACAGTGTGCTTAACCTTCCAGTTTTGCATCATGCAAACTGCCCATGGCGTAGCGATTCCAACAGTAAAGCCCATGATAAGCATGGCTAGGATAGCATGTCCAACGTAGCTCAAAAGACCACCGTCAAAGTAACTTTCGTTATTCATATTGTTCTCCTTATCAGCTTTTTACGTGAATCAGTCTTGCACATTACTGCATATTTTATCAAGAAGTCGAATCATTGTCAAACTAGTTTGAAAGGAAAAAACGGCTAGATTTTTAAGGGGAATCTTATTTCCTTTCTTGATTTTTTCCCAAAATCTTGATAGAATATCTTTATTAAATCCTTGTCAGAGCAGGGATTTTTTATTGAAAGGATTTTATCATGTCAAAGAAACTCCAACGTAAAAAACAATTGCGAAATAGCCTTCGTCGCTCAGGTGCCTTTTCAAATACGGTGACCAAAGTTGTCGAAGAGACCAAAAAAGTCGTGAAACACGCAGAAAAATCTGCCAGTCAAGCAGGAAAAGTTGTCTCTAAAAAAGTGGAACAAGCAGTAGAAGCGACCAAGGAACAAGCTCAAAAAGTAGCCAATTCAGTAGAAGATTTCGCAGCTACTTTGGGTGGCCTCTCAGTAGATCGTGCTAAGACTTTCTATGATGAAGGCATCAAGTCGGCTGCTGACTTTAAAAATTGGACTGAAAAAGAACTCCTTGCCTTGAAAGGAATCGGCCCAGCTACCATTAAGAAATTAAAAGAGCACGGAATCAGCTTCAAGTAATCTTTCTTGCCCCTTGCATTTCCGAGAAAAACTTGCTACAATAGAGCCATTAGAGGTGTTTTGAATCTCACATTTTACAGAAAGTGGCGGTGCTGAGAAGTCCACAAATGTGTCAAAACTGGTTGCTGATGGATGAAAAATGAAATAATATTGTCTTTTTGTTTTAAAGACGAGAGTTGCGGGCATCTGCCCGAAATTGGGTGGTACCGCGGATAAGCACATTCGTCCCTGTCATGTAGATGGCAGGGGCGATTTTTTGTAGAAAGCGAGGTAGAAGGATGACAAGAGCAGAGTTGCCAGAACGAATAGAGACCGAGCGTCTGGTCTTGCGAGTCCGTTCCGTGCCTGATGTTGTGGATATCTTTGACTATGCCAGTAGGCCAGAAGTTTCCTATCCAGCAGGTTTTCCGCCCGTCAAGACCTTGGAAGATGAGATTTATTATCTGGAGCATATTCTGCCCGAGCGCAATGAAAAGGACAATCTCCCAGCTGGTTACGGCATAGTGGTTAAAGGGACCGATACTATCATCGGCTCTGTTGATTTCCCTCGTCGTCACGAGGATGATGTCTTGGAGATTGGCTATATCTTACATCCAGACTATTGGGGTCGAGGTTATGTTCCGGAAGCGGCACGTACCTTGATTGATTTAGCTTTTAAAGAATTGAACCTACACAAGATTGAACTAACTTGTTTTGGTTACAATGTCCAAAGTCAACGAGTCGCTGAAAAATTAGGCTTTACCCTCGAAGCTCGCATTCGAGACCGCAAAGATGCCCAAGGGAATCGCTGTGACAGTCTCATATATGGCTTGCTGAGGAATGAGTGGGAAGCTCAAGGCCAACGTTAAAGAAACTGTTAGTTGAACTGTTCGAGAAAATCGAACAGTTGGGATGTGTTGAAAAATTTCGAAAGCGAGGTTAGAAGATTGGAAATAAGCCAGATTATTACTCTAATTAGTGGAGCTGGTCTAGGGGCTATCTTGAGTGCAATTTTAGTTTTCGCTAATAATAGTAAAAGAAATCAACTTGATTATATTACTAAAGAACGCTCTGAATGGAGAAAAAGCATAAAGTTAATAATTGTTGATTTGCTAAATGGAGAAAATAGGGAGTCTGCAGTAAATTGTCTTAGAACACAAATCAATCCATATGGCTATTGTAGAAATATTAAATATACTAATGAGTATTACATGAAAGATGGACATATTTGGGATCTTTTAAATGATTTTGATTACTCAGAAGAAAAATCGCAAAAACTCATTCAGTATCTAAGGTTACTCTTGAAATATGATTGGGAACGTTCAAAAAATGAGGTTAGAATTAATAATAATTTCTTATGGAATTTTTTAAGATGGGGATTGATAATTCTAAACTTAATAATGTTATTTTGGGCGGGAAATGTGAATAATGAAGTAAATATGTATTTATCATTATTTTCAGTTATTCTTTTATTTTTGCAACCGTCCCTAATAAAATTGCTATCTAAACTCAATTCTGATTCGCCTAAAGAAAAAACTATTTTAATACTAACCTCCTTAGTTGGGTTTGTATCGCCTCATCTTTATTCACTTTATTTAATATTTATTCTATTGAATTTTTATAATCTATTTAAATTGAATTTTCTGGTAAATATCTTCCTGTTAATTTTTATGTTAATTATAATTTCTTCCGAACTTTTGTTAATTTATCAAATTTTTAATATAGACTATAAATATATTTCTCAAATAAAAAAGATAGAAAAAAATAGGACTGATTTAGAGTTAAAATATTACGAAATTTACAATTTAAATTATAGATTGAAACAAAAATTATGGGATATAAAATATAATATAACAAAAGAAGATGTTAATAAACTAAAAAAAGAACAGATAAAAATACGCAAGAAACTAAATAAGAAATTAAAATAGAAGCTAATTAGGAAACTAATAATTAAGGAGAACACACATGTCTAAACAACTTTCACCTAAATACAATCCAGCCGAGGTTGAGGCTGGTCGTTACCAAAAATGGCTTGACGAAGATGTTTTCAAGCCTTCTGGCGATAAAAAGGCTAAGCCTTATTCAATCGTTATTCCACCACCAAACGTAACTGGGAAACTTCACCTTGGTCACGCTTGGGATACAACTTTGCAAGATATCATCATCCGTCAAAAACGCATGCAAGGTTTTGATACACTTTGGCTTCCAGGGATGGACCACGCAGGGATTGCGACTCAGGCTAAGGTTGAGGAACGCTTGCGTGGTGAGGGCATTTCCCGTTACGACCTCGGTCGTGAGAAATTCCTTGACAAAGTCTGGGAATGGAAAGACGAATATGCCACTACCATCAAGGAACAATGGGGCAAGATGGGGCTCTCTGTAGACTACTCTCGCGAGCGTTTCACTCTTGATGAAGGCTTGTCAAAAGCTGTTCGCAAGGTCTCGTGGACCTTTACAAGAAAGGCTGGATCTACCGCGGTGAGTTTATCATCAACTGGGACCCAGCAGCTCGCACAGCTCTTTCTGATATTGAGGTTATCCACAAGGACGTGGAAGGTGCCTTCTACCACATGAACTACATGCTAGAAGACGGCTCACGCGCCCTTGAAGTGGCGACAACTCGTCCTGAGACCATGTTTGGGGACGTTGCGGTTGCGGTAAATCCAGAAGACCCACGCTACAAGGACTTGATCGGTAAAAATGTTATCCTTCCAATCGCTAATAAATTGATCCCAATCGTTGGGGATGAACACGCAGATCCTGAGTTTGGTACTGGTGTCGTGAAAATCACGCCTGCTCACGATCCAAACGACTTCTTGGTTGGTCAACGTCATAACTTGCCACAAGTTAACGTCATGAACGACGACGGAACCATGAATGACTTGGCCTTCGAATTTGCAGGCATGGACCGTTTTGAAGCTCGTAAGGCAGTCGTTGCTAAGTTGGAAGAAATCGGTGCCCTCGTTAAAATCGAAAAACGTGTCCACAGTGTTGGTCACTCAGAGCGTACAGGTGTTGTGGTTGAACCGCGCTTGTCTACGCAATGGTTCGTTAAGATGGACCAATTGGCGAAAAATGCCATTGCCAACCAAGACACAGAGGACAAGGTAGAATTCTACCCACCTCGTTTCAACGATACCTTCCTCCAATGGATGGAAAATGTCAGCTCTGGTGGGGTCACCAAATCCCTGCTTGGTACAATGCTGAGGGTGAAATATATGTCGGCGAAGAAGCACCTGAAGGTGACGGATGGACTCAGGACGAAGATGTCTTGGATACGTGGTTCAGTTCTGCCCTTTGGCCATTCTCGACCATGGGCTGGCCTGATGTCGATTTAGAAGACTTTAAACGTTATTATCCAACATCAACTTTGGTGACTGGTTATGATATTATTCCGTTCTGGGTGTCTCGGATGATTTTCCAAGGTTTGGAATTTACTGGCAAGTCGCCATTCAAAAATGCCTTAATTCATGGTCTCATTCGTGATGAGCAAGGACGCAAGATGTCGAAATCTCTCGGTAACGGGATTGATCCAATGGATGTTATTGATAAGTACGGAACAGATAGCCTTCGTTGGTTCCTTTCAAACGGTTCTGCCCCAGGACAAGACGTGCGCTTCTCTTACGAGAAAATGGATGCTTCATGGAACTTCATTAACAAGATCTGGAACATCTCTCGCTACATCCTCATGAACAATGAAGGCTTGACCCTTGAGCAAGCAACTGCCAATGTCGAAAAAGTTACCAACAAGGAAGCTGGAAACGTCACAGACCGCTGGATTCTCCACAACCTCAATGAAACGATCGGCAAGGTCACTGAAAACTTTGACAAGTTTGAATTTGGTGTGGCTGGCCATATCCTCTACAACTTCATCTGGGACGAGTTTGCGGACTGGTATGTTGAGTTGACCAAGGAAGTCCTTTATAGCGATAACGAAGAAGAGAAAGTCATCACACGTTCTGTTCTCCTTTATACTTTGGACAAGATCCTTCGACTCCTTCACCCAATCATGCCATTTGTGACAGAGGAAATCTTTGGACAAATCTCTGAAGGCTCTATCGTTACAGCGGAATACCCAACTGTTAATCCAGCCTTTGAAGACCTTGCTGCCCACACTGGTGTAGAAAGTCTCAAAGACTTGATCCGTGCCGTTCGGAATGCGCGTGCGGAAGTAAACGTAGCACCAAGCAAGCCAATCACCATCCTTGTGAAGACTAGCGATAGTGATTTGGAAGCCTTCTTTAACAGCAATGTCAACTACATCAAACGCTTCACAAATCCAGAACACTTGGAAATCGCATCAAACATCCCTGCACCTGAACTCGCCATGTCAAGTGTCATCACAGGAGCAGAAATCTACCTGCCACTGGCAGACCTCCTCAATGTCGAAGAAGAATTGGCTCGTCTCGACAAGGAACTGGCTAAATGGCAAAAAGAACTGGATATGGTCGGCAAGAAGCTCTCTAACGAACGCTTCGTAGCCAATGCCAAACCAGAAGTCGTCCAAAAAGAACGCGACAAACAAGCCGACTACCAAGCTAAATACGACGCGACCGTCGCACGAATTGATGAGATGAAGAAGTTGGTGAAATAAACACAGAAACACGGCAGAATGCCGTGTTTTTTGGTATAATGGTAATTGAGTATACTTTTATTAAGAAATGGAGAAGCAATGTCCTTAGTAGATGAAATCAACAAAAAAGAACTAAATTATTGGGATTTTTCAGATGTTGTTTCTACTGGAATTCATAAAATTAGTGCTTATCCAGCTACTATGGTTCCAGATATGCAAAACGAATTAATTAAATTAATAAAAAGTGAAGATAAGTCGGTTCAAAATATATTAGACCCGTTTCACGGATCGGGAGTAACTCTAGTTGAGGGGATGAAAAATGGTTTAACTCCAATAGGAATTGATATCAATCCTTTAGCTAATTTAATTACTTTAGTAAAATTACAAGGTGTCAGTAAAAAACAAATCAAACTCTCTAATAACAGAATAATTGAACTGTTACGTAAAGAATCCTTCGAGTTTGAACTGCATGATTTCTATAATATCAATAAGTGGTATAGAGAAGATTTTATTGAGACTTTTAGTAAAATTAGAGCAGCAATACAAAGAGAAAGATATAAAAATATAAGACAGTATTACTGGGTTTGTTTGATAAATATTTTAAAAAAATATAGTAATACTCGTAGTTCTACTTTTAAACTACATGTAAAAACACAAAAAGATATCGATTCGATGTCTAATAATATCATTGAAGATTTTATAAAAAACATTGAGAAATCATATGTTTTTCTTCCAAATTTTATTCAATATGACAAAAAAAATCTTTATATAGGAAAAGCCGAGGACATATTATCAGAATTTGAAAATGGGACAGTTGATTTAATTTGTACATCCCCACCATATGGTGATAATCCAACTACAGTAACTTATGGTCAGTATTCTATACTTCCTCTATATTGGATTGATAAGTCGGATTTAGGGAAATTTGATGAACAGCTAATTGCAAATTATTCTAGTATTGATTCTAATAGTTTAGGTGGAAGCCGAAGAGTCAGAAGTAGTTTTGAATCTTCAATTCTCAATAATTTTTTACCTAGAATTGATGACAAAAAACAAAATAAAGTGAAAAATTTTGTGCTAGATTACCTAAATGTAATATCTGAACTTGTACGTGTCTTAAAGGTAGGAAAATATATAGTTTTGACTCTTGGAGATAGAAGAGTAGATAATAAAGTGGTCCCCCTATCAACTATTACAACAGAATATCTGGAATCTAATGGATTCATTTTAGAAAAAGTGATTACCAGAAATATTCCCAAGAAAAGAATGCCCAGAAAAGTTTCAATGGTCGGTGGAAATTCTGTAGAGTCTATGAATCAGGAACATGTTTTAATCTTCAAAAAGGTAGAAAATAGGTAATTTAATGAATAAAAAAGAAGTAAATTTAACTATTGATTCTAGAATTATTAGTCATTTGGGTGAAGCCTTAATTGATAATGAGAAAATAGCCTTACTAGAATTAATTAAAAACTCATCAGATGCTGATGCTAATTATTGTAATATTGAAATTGATACTCTCTATCAATCTGAACATGGTCAAGGACGCATTATCATTGAAGATGATGGTAATGGTATGACTCCATATATTATTGAGAATGCTTTTTTAAAAATAGCTACTTCTTTTAAATCAAATCATCAAAAGGTTTCTCCTAAATTCAAAAGACAAGCGCAAGGGAATAAAGGGATTGGTCGATTGTCCCTGAATCAATTAGGTAAATTTATTTCTGTTGATACTAAGGTTGATTTGGAACTCCCCAAGTATTTTTCGTCAGAGGAATTACAAACTGTTCTAGGTTATGATACAGAAAATGATTTCTTAAATGATAATGATTTTTATTATTATCATATTGAAATCGACTGGGAACGTTATAGCAAAAGTAATGAATCACTTGAAGATGTTAAACTTGATTTGCAAGCATTACCATTTAATGAGTTTACTTTTAATCATAAAAAAAATCATGGAACTAGAATAGAAGTGTTAGGTCTGAAAGGAATTGATTTCTGGAAAAGTACTCAAACGCAGAAAGAAATTGAACAAGATGTTTTAGAATTTTTAAATCCTTATCTAGATGAAAGATATAATTTTTATGTAAAGATAAACTTAGATAGTAGAGTTTTTACAAGTAATAATTATGATATTTCTGATATAGAAAATAATTTTCTTTCAAAAGTGGATTTTACTTTTGATTCAAATGAGAAATTAATAAATCTAAATATAAGTAGAAGTAAAAAATATATAGATTATAAAGTTGAACAACTGATTTCAGACTTAAGAAACTGGGAACTTGAGAAAGAGAGTGAAATTCCATTTAAAGAATATTATAAAAATTGGGAGAAGGAAATAATAAAAATAGACTTATCGAGCTTGATACAAGCAAATATTTCTTTACCTAATGTGAAATTTGATAAGTTTCTAACTTATTTTGAAGAAGTTAAAGATGAAAAACAGAAAGATACGAAGCTGATAGAGAAATTTTTCTTGCCAGGTGATTTTAGAGGATCAATCTATGCTTTTGACCTATCTGCAAATAGTCCTATTTCTAAAAATTTTAGAAAAGTTTTAGATGAAATTAAGGGCGTAAAAATATATAGAAACAATTTTAGGATTTTTCCTTACGGTAGTGCAAATAATGACTGGTTAGGGATGTCCGACTATAATCAAAGAAATAAAGGTGTTGTTTTCAAGCAACATACTTCGACTGGTTTTTTTAATATAGATGGGGAACAAAATTTAGAGCTTTTAAAAGAGCTAACTAATAGGCAGGGATTAGTACTAGATAACTTTGGCACAAATTTTATTCTCATTGCAAAAGAGCTCATTTATAAGACGATAGCTAAAAAAGATAGTGACTTCTCTAAAATTTTTAGTTTTAATAGAAAAAACATCAAGGAACTGCATTCAGGACAGATTATAGAAATTGCAGGAATTTCTTTCAGGAAACGCTCTAATGATATTGTTCAAGCTGAGAATAAAGTGGTGCGCTTGATTAATGAGTTTGACAATATGGATGATAATGAAAGGAAAAATGAATTAATTTCTCTTCAAGAATCTACCAAAAATTTACGAAGTGCAGTTAGCCTAAAAGAAAAACAAGTAGAAGAACTAGGAACTCATATAGATAAGTTCGCACCAATTCTGGGAGCTACCATTATAGCAGAGACTTTATCTCATGAAATAATCAGACTTTCAAATAGTATAAAATATAGCTCCTCAAAAGCCAGAAATGCAATTCTTAACGATAATAAAGAAGAGGCTATTTTGAATCTAGATCGGTTAGATTCTAGTAATAAGTTTTTAGTGCGTTATGCCTCATTACTAGATGTAAATTCATATTCTAGAAGAAGACGCTATTCTGTAGAATCCATAAAGGAAAAGCTTGAAGAGATTTTAAAAAACACTCCATTATTGACTTACGGAAAGACAACTGTGAATGTTAAAATTACTGGGAATGATTTTAAAGCAAAAATTATTAGTGATAGCTTTAAAATTATCATTGAAAATTTAGTTATAAATTCAACGTATTGGCTGGATAAGATGAATATCAGTGATTCCTTATTAACTTTTAAACTTGATAATGATTTAGGAAAATTATTTGTGTTTGATAATGGTATTGGAATAGATAAATCTGTTGAAAATCATCTATTCGAAGAATTTGTAACTAATAAACCTGACAATGATGGCAGAGGTATGGGATTATATATTGTAACTACATTGCTAAATGAATTTGGTGCAACAATTACTTTGGACGATGAAAGGAATCAATATGGTAATCTATATAAGTTTATAATCACATTTCCAGATGAAGAGGTATGATTTGATGAGTGATAAATTTAAAGATTATGGCGTGTCAACGATTATTGCAATTGATGATGACTTTCGTGAAATTAAGGATGATGACTTACTCTCGTATTTTCCTGAAGATATAATAGAGTTTTTAACAGATAACTGCTCTAACGAATTTTCTGAATACACAGTCAAAAAGTATTCTGAAAAAGTAGACTCTGATTTTAAGAACAAGTTAAGCATTGAGATGAACGCGCAAGATAAATATTCATGTTTTAAACCAACAGGCATTACTTTTAAACCGATAAGTGCTAATCTTGAACAAATTAAAGAAACTATTGAAGGTATTGATGGAACAGATAAATCTCGTAAACACTTGATTCTTCTTGATAGAACACTTCAGAAGGATGCAGGAGGAGCAAAAATTGATAATCTTTTCATTGGCGTTTTAAAGTTTATACACAGTAAACTTAGAGAAAAGAATTTATTACTTCTAATTTACAGCAATGATGACACTCCAGAAGAATTAAATAGTTTTGAAGGTGCTAAAGAATATTTAAGAAATCTAGGATTAGACGAAAGTATTGCTGAACAATTGGTTCTTCATTTTAATTATGTTCAAAAGACAGAAGAATTGTCTAGTGACTTCTTTGATAACATATTGAAATCTCAGAAAGCTAATTATATCAGTGAATATAAAAATATATTTGAAGCATCATATAGTAAGTTAACTGAACGACTTTGGCAGTTGAATCAAAATCAAGTGTTATTTTATTATGATTATATTAACGAAGGTCAACATGTAGATAACATCATTTACGAGACTTTTTTAACTAAATTTAAACAAGTTTACTCAGATACTTTTAATGAAGTAAATAATCATAAAGAACTAATTAATCCAATAAGAAGATCAATGCAGCATCATCTCCTTTCCTTAACAAATTCTCAGATAGAAGTCTATAGAAAACTTAAAGAATTTGAAATGGAGCTAAATAATCAAAACAATCTATTAAAAGTACCAGGAAGTTCAGATATCTCTTTCGGTGACGTAATACAAATTGGCGATAAATTTTATATGATAATGAGCCAAGATTGTGATATTACTCTTAGAAAAGGAGGAAAAAGAAAATTATCCTCTATTCAGTTAGTTGAAATAAAAAAACAAACTGAAAAAATATCTGAACAATTCTTATATAGTAAATACAGCGATATGTTGAGAAGAGAGGAATTTGCTACAGGTTTAAATAAACTTGGGATTTCAGATGAAACTTTAGATAATGTAAGAGAAGCAAAGAATGATGACGAATTATGTAGTGAACAAATTAACGGACTACACATTAACTGTGGTTTTAAAGCTTTCCCCAAAAACATAATATCTATCAATGGTTTTTGGCTTGATTGTCTTACATTGAGAAAAAATGTAGATAAAGAAGTTGAATTTACAAGTTCAAATTTGAATACATCACATGAAGTTAGGTACGCTACTTTGAATTATTTAAGAAAATGTTTGAATTGTTTATTGGATAAACTACAAAATACAGATAAGGACACGGTTGATCAAATTGTGAAGTTCTCATTATCTAATTCGAAGATTGATATAGAATCTAAATTTGATAATTCCAATCTAATTGGATTTAAGTTGAAAAATATAACCAGGATTGGTAGATTAGATAGATTAGACGCTATGATTATTTTAAAAAATGTATTAGAAGACAGTAGCAGAATTCCAGAAATTCATAATTTACTACTATAATTAATATTTTATAAAGGAGCTAACATGACAAATTCTGTAAGTTCGAACCGCTCTGAGAAGTACAACATTGCAGCCTTCTTCTCAGGTGTTGGGGGAATTGAGTTGGGATTTGAACAGACCAACGAGTTCAGAGTGGTGTATGCCAATGAGTTTGATAAGTATGCTCGTCAGACTTATCAGTTAAACCATCCAGATACCTATTTGGATGGTCGCGATATTCACGCTGTTCAGCCAGAAGACATTCCGGCTGAGTGTGTAGATGTGATTATGGGAGGTTTCCCTTGTCAGGCCTTTAGTATTGCAGGTTATCGCAAGGGCTTTGATGATGATCGTGGGGATCTTTTCTTCGAATTGCTTCGCATGATTGAGGGATGCAAACCTCGCGCTATTTTTATCGAAAATGTCAAAAACATGGTTGGTCATGACCATGGCAATACCTTCAAGGTCATTCGTGAAGCCTTGACCGAGAACAACTACTTCATCAAGTGGAAGGTTCTCAACGGGAAAGACTATGGAAATATCCCACAAAACCGTGAACGGATCTACATTGTCGGCTTTGATACCAAAGAAGCTTATGACTTGTTTGAATTTCCAGAGGAAATCAAGTTAACTACGAGTCTTCAAGATGTGATTAACTTTGGTGATAAGCTTGATGAAGTCTACTATTACCGTGAAGGCAAGCAAAATTTCTTCGACCAGTTGAAGTTCGAAGTCACCAGTCAAGATACGGTCTACCAGTGGCGCCGTCAATATGTCCGTGAAAATAAAAATGGTGTTGTCCCTACCTTGACAGCCAATATGGGAACAGGTGGACACAACGTTCCATTGATTTTGACGGACAGTGGTGAGATTCGTAAGCTAACACCGAAAGAAACCTTTAACGTTCAAGGCTACCCTAAATCCTTTAAAATCCCAGAAGGGGTTTCTAACGGTCAGCTCTACAAGCAAGCTGGAAACAGTGTGGTCGTGCCCGTGATTAAACGAATCGCAGAGAAAGTTGCCAAGGCCTTAAATGAAAGCCAAGGTCAATCTCAACTTGACCGCTCAGGGAAATTCGCCATTATCTATACCAAGATGAACGGCCAGTTTGAAGGGCAGTCCTATGTTAAGGACTTTGTGGAAAGCTATGACCAGGCTATGGAAAGAATCAAGTCTTATGATGATGGTTTAGCTGTTTTATCAGACGAAGAGTATTTGAGATTTGTCAAAAAACAAGGTAAACTTGAATTTTACAGTATTAATTAACGAATATATAAGAGGATTAGTGAAAAACTAATCTTCTTTTGATATACTGAAAATAGAAAAGAGGGTGCTTATGTGGGAACATCTAAAGTCTGAACAAAAAGATAAATACAAAACCTTAATTACCAACTTCGCTAGTTTGAGCCAAGCTTTCTCTCAAAAGGCAGAATCCGAAGACGAGGGACAAACAGAGAATTATGTGGCTCCGATTGTTAACTCCAAATTTCAGGAGACAGTATTCCAGAAGGCTTTTAATGCCGTAGGGGAAGATATCGCCAATACCTCCTATGATGCCTCTGTCGTTGTAGATGAAAATCATAAATACCTAGTGGGTATCAAATCTTTTGGGATTAATTCGGGAGATCAAAAAATTGCCCAGTTCAAGAAAGATTCTCAATCTTGGACGGACTTGTTGGGTGATATCAAGTTTCATGCAGATATTTCAGCTGATAAAGAAACAGCAGACAAGGAGAACTATCAGCGCTATGAAGAGTTGGCTCGAAAGATTGCGACTTTGAGAAATCAGAGAATCGAATCCTCTAAGGCTCAAATCAAGGGATTTAACTCAGATTCGGTAAATGTTGAAGCTGTTTATCACGTTCTGATGCCAACACCAAAAGGAGAAAATCCTAAGATTTTTGTTGGGGAGACGACTTATTTGCCAGTCGATATTGATAATCTGGTCATCGAAGGATCAACAACTAAAAATAATCCTACCAATTTCCGTTTTACAGATGGACAACACCACTACAAGTATACAGCAGCTGATAGCCAGCTCCACATGACCTTTAACAATAAAGATATTGTTGTAGATACTTGGGATGTCCATTACATCGAAGATCCTTTTTCTCTCTTTGAAAACCTTCATTTACTAACAGCTGAACAGGAACAATCCGATATCTTAGAAACAGTGTCTTGGGTTATCACAGACAAACATGGAAATGTAGAAGAAAACTCTGGTTTCAATGCCTTTAATGGTGGTTCAAAATTAGCCAAAAAAGACCGTCTCCCACGGATTTTAAAGATTCAGGATAAATTCAAGGGCATTTTAGCTCCAGAAGAACTGGCTTTTGTGACCTTTTCTCTAGAAGAAATACTCTTGAAGAAATGGACCAGCAAGGAAGAAAAAGTTCAGATGAAGGTTATTCGTGAGGACTTGATTAACTTTGTTCACAAGACTGGCAATGAAAAACTCATTAAAGAAATTGAGCAGTTAGTGTATCGTCCAGTTAGTGAAGTTTACATTCCTCTGCCTGACTCCAAGAATTTCCATGATGAAAGACCAGATTTCTTCGGCCCTGGGTTTGGGACTTTTGAACCTGATACTAAAAAACTAGCTCTATCCAAGGAAGAAAGAACCTTTAAGCTACGCTTCTTACCTTCTGGAGATGTCATCAATGCCTATATCAACCAAGAAGCAGGTAAGGCAATTCAGTCAACTGATAAGCAAGAAATCCTTGGAAATTGGATCTTGCGTGGTGTTTTCCAGTTGAAGGAACGAGAAGTATTGACATGCCAACGACTCAATGAACTAGAAATCAATGGTATTCGATTGACCAAATTTACAAATGGCGAAATCGGGATTGAATTCATCTGGATTGATATCGAAAATCCACCAAGCGACACCATCGGCTGGGTAGCAAAGAAATAAAAAGTCCTGTCACTTTCTCCCATTTAACCTTTGACTATTCCGCAAAATTATCGTACAATAAAGAGTACATGATAAAATGAGGTCGGAGTCTGTTCGCTCTGGCGATAGTAGTAAAAATGAGGAGAAACGCTTTGGAATTAGAAGTATTTGCTGGGCAAGAAAAAAGTGAACTATCTATGATTGAGGTAGCGCGTGCTATCTTGGAACTTCGTGGTCGCGATCATGAGATGCATTTTAGCGATCTTGTAAACGAAATTCAAAACTACCTTGGAACATCAAACAGCGATATCCGCGAAGCTTTGCCTTTGTTCTACACAGAGTTGAACTTTGACGGTAGCTTCATCTCACTTGGAGACAACAAATGGGGGCTTCGTTCATGGTATGGTGTGGACGAAATCGACGAAGAAATCATCGCTCTTGAAGAAAGTGACGACGATGAAGTAGCTCCAAAAGCTAAGAAAAAACGTGTCAATGCCTTTATGGATGGTGATTCAGATGCCATTGACTACAATGCGGATGATCCAGAAGACGAAGATGCATACGAAGCAGACCCAGCTCTTTCATATGATGATGAAAATCCAGATGATGAGAAAAATGAAGTGGAAGCTTACGATGCAGAAATCAACGAAATTGCTCCTGATGACTTGGGAGAAGACGTGGATCTCAACGAAGAAGACGACGAGTTTTCTGACGATGATGCTGAAACGAGTGAAGAAGAGTAAAAGACTTCAAGGAGGAGATCACTCGGTCTCCTTTTTTTGTTCCTTGAGTAGTGTCATCCGTTTGGATGAGGATCTTTAGTTGGTTTTCTAAAGGCAATCTTCTTATTTTCAGGTTTTACTGATTCGGGTTGACAAATGTTCTGCTTTAAGGTATCATATTGTTCGGGCACCTCTTTTAGAGGTCGGGGCTCCCTAGTTACTAGGGAGCTATTTTTGTTTTTTCAGGAAGTTTTTCTTGAAAAGTCGTGATTCATAAGGGTCTTGTTTTCTATCTCCCCTCGTAGTCAACAAGGCCTTGAGCATTTTAGAAAGAGGAATCTATGTCTACGAAATATATTTTTGTAACTGGTGGTGTGGTGTCGTCTATTGGGAAAGGGATTGTGGCAGCAAGTCTGGGTCGTCTCTTGAAAAATCGTGGTCTCAAAGTAACCATTCAGAAGTTTGACCCTTATATCAATATCGATCCGGGAACCATGAGTCCTTACCAGCACGGAGAAGTCTTTGTGACAGATGATGGGGCTGAGACAGATTTGGACTTGGGTCACTATGAACGTTTCATCGATATCAATCTCAACAAATATTCCAACGTGACAACTGGTAAAATCTACAGTGAAGTTCTTCGTAAGGAGCGCCGTGGCGAGTACCTTGGCGCAACTGTTCAAGTCATTCCTCATATCACAGATGCTTTGAAAGAAAAAATCAAGCGTGCCGCTCTAACGACAGACTCTGATGTCATTATCACAGAGGTCGGTGGAACCGTTGGGGATATTGAGTCCTTGCCATTTCTAGAGGCCCTTCGTCAGATGAAGGCAGATGTGGGTGCAGATAATGTTATGTATATCCACACAACCTTGCTTCCTTATCTAAAAGCTGCTGGTGAGATGAAGACAAAGCCAACTCAACATTCTGTAAAAGAATTGCGTGGTTTGGGAATCCAGCCAAATATGTTGGTCATTCGTACCGAGAAACCAGCTGGTCAAGGCATTAAAAACAAACTGGCCCAGTTCTGTGATGTGGCACCAGAAGCCGTTATCGAATCGTTGGATGTCGAACATCTTTACCAAATTCCACTGAATTTGCAGGCACAAGGTATGGATCAAATTGTTTGTGACCATTTGAAATTAGACGCACCAGCAGCGGATATGACAGAATGGTCAGCTATGGTGGACAAGGTTATGAACCTCAAGAAGCAAGTCAAGATTTCCCTTGTTGGTAAGTATGTTGAGTTGCAAGATGCCTATATCTCAGTGGTCGAAGCCTTGAAACACTCTGGTTATGCCAACAATGCAGAAGTGAAGATTAATTGGGTCAATGCCAATGATGTGACGGCAGAGAATGTAGCAGAGCTCTTGTCTGATGCGAACGGAATCATCGTACCAGGCGGTTTTGGTCAACGTGGTACGGAAGGGAAAATCCAAGCCATTCGCTATGCGCGTGAGAATGATGTTCCAATGTTAGGTGTCTGCTTGGGAATGCAGTTAACTTGTATCGAATTTGCTCGTCACGTTTTAGGTCTTGAAGGTGCCAATTCTGCTGAACTTGCACCAGAAACAAAATATCCTATCATTGATATCATGCGTGATCAGGTTGATATTGAGGATATGGGAGGAACCCTTCGTTTGGGACTTTACCCATCTAAGTTGAAACGTGGCTCTAAAGCAGCGGCTGCTTATCATAATCAAGAAGTGGTGCAACGCCGTCACCGTCACCGTTATGAGTTTAACAACGCCTTTCGTGAACAGTTTGAGGCAGCAGGTTTTGTCTTCTCAGGTGTTTCTCCAGACAATCGATTGGTAGAAATTGTAGAGATTCCTGAAAATAAATTCTTTGTAGCGTGTCAGTATCACCCTGAACTTTCCAGCCGTCCAAACCGTCCAGAGGAACTCTACACAGCCTTTGTCACTGCAGCGGTTGAAAATAGCAATTAGAAAAATTCGAACCTTTGAGAAGAATCTCAGAGGTTTTTTATTCATTTAGAAAAGTCTTGCTAACTCAGGCGCTTGATAATAAGAATCAGAACTCTTTTTCCTTCACCGAGGGAAGAGGAGTTTTACTTGTTTTTCTGCGACTTCCCTATTTGTCCTATAGCCCTTTTTGTGTTACAATGAATGGTATGAAAGCTAAGAAATTATGGATGACTGGCTTGACTGTGGCTGGTCTAAGTGCCCTTGCTTTGGGTGCCAAAAAAGCAGCAGATAACCACAAACTGATGAAGACGCAAGAAGAGTTGACCGCTATCGTGCGCGAACTTTTCTCAGATATGGGTGAGATTGCGACTCTCTATGTTCAAGTCTACGAAAGTAGCCTAGAGCGACTTGTCGGAGGAGTCGTTTTCGAGGATGGTCGTCACTATACCTTTGTCTATGAAAATGAAGACCTGGTCTATGAGGAGGAAGTCTTATGATTACTCCCAATAGTATAGAAGAACTAGCAGGTTTTGTCGAGCAAGATGGCAAGAAGGTCTTCCTTTTTGTGGCGGACTGGTGTGGCGATTGTCGTTATATCTATCCAGCCTTGCCAGAGATTGAGGAGACAAATCCAGAGTTCACCTTTATTCGAGTGGACCGAGACCAGTATCTGGATCTGGCTAAACTCTGGGATGTGTACGGCATTCCTAGCCTTGTTGTGCTAGAAAAGGACAAGGAAATCGGCCGTTTTGTCAATCGCGACCGTAAAAGCAAGGAAGAAATTAACGACTTTTTATCAGGACTGAAATAGGAGAAAATAGAAAGAATGATTTTTACATATAATAAAGAGCATGTTGGCGATGTCCTTATGATCATCGTGAAAAACAGCGGAGATGCCAAACTAGACGTGGAGCGCAAAGGCAAAGTAGCCCGTGTTTTCCTCAAAGATAATGGGGAAACAGTAGCTTGGAATATTTTCGAAGTTTCAAGTTTCTTTGAAATTGCAGAGCGTGGTCAAGTCTTTTTGACAGATGAGCAAGTAGAACGTTTGAACCAAGAATTGCAGGCGGAAGGTTTTACAGAAGAGATTGTCAATGACAAGGAACCTAAGTTTGTTGTCGGTGAGATTATCGAGATGGTAGCTCATCCAGATAGTGACCACCTCAACATCTGCCAAGTTACAGTCGCAAGTGACAAGACAGTGCAAATCGTGGCAGGAGCACCTAATGCGCGTGTCGGATTGAAAACCATTGTAGCTCTTCCTGGAGCTATGATGCCAAAAGGCAATCTCATTTTCCCAGGCGAACTTCGCGGTGAAAAGAGTTTTGGCATGATGTGCAGCCCTCGTGAATTGCATTTGCCAAATGCTCCGCAAAAACGTGGTATTATTGAATTATCAGAAGACCAAGTTGTCGGAACTCCATTTGACCCAGCCAAACACTGGACTGCCTAGGAAGTTGTCAGTATCTGATAGACCAGATAGAGGGGGATAAGATGGCGAAAAATGTAGTGATTACAGGAGCGACCTCAGGAATCGGTGAAGCGATTGCACGTGCTTATCTAGAGAAGGGGGAGAATGTCGTTCTAACAGGGCGACGGACAGACAGACTAGAGACCCTCAAGTCAGAGTTTGCAGAAACGTTTCCAAATCAAACAGTTTGGACTTTTCCTCTGGATGTGACGGATATGACCATGGTCAAGACTGTTTGCTCCGATATTTTGGAAACGATAAGGCAGATTGATATCTTGGTCAATAATGCGGGACTAGCTCTTGGCTTGGCTCCCTATCAGGACTATGAAGAGTTGGATATGCTGACCATGTTGGATACCAATGTGAAGGGTTTGATGGCGGTTACTCGCTGTTTCTTGCCTTCTATGGTAGCAGCCAATCAGGGTCATATTATCAATATGGGATCGACCGCAGGAATTTATGCCTATGCGGGTGCAGCAGTTTATTCAGCCACCAAGGCAGCAGTTAAAACCTTTTCAGATGGACTACGAATTGATACGATCGCAACGGACATCAAGGTGACAACCATTCAACCGGGGATTGTCGAAACAGATTTCTCTACAGTTCGTTTTCATGGTGACAAAGAGCGGGCTGCGACGGTTTATCAGGGGATCGAAGCCTTGCAAGCTCAGGATATTGCAGATACAGTGGTCTATGTGACCAATCAGCCCCGTCGTGTGCAGATTACAGATATGACCATTATGGCCAATCAACAGGCGACAGGTTTCATGGTTCATAAAAAATAAAGAATTTTCTCGAAAAGTTATAAATTTTTGTAACTTTTTTTTGATTCCTTGCGAATAGATAAGTAGGAGGAAGAAAATATGTATAATAAAGTTATCATGATCGGGCGCTTGACGTCTACACCAGAATTGCACAAAACCAACAATGACAAGTCAGTTGCGTGAACCGTCGTTACAAAGACCAAAATGGGGAACGTGAAGCTGATTTTGTCAATTTGGTTCTTTGGGGAAAATTGGCTGAAACCTTGGCAAGCTACGCAACTAAAGGTAGTCTTATCTCTGTGGATGGAGAACTTCGTACCCGTCGCTTCGAGAAAAAGGGCCAGATGAACTATGTGACTGAAGTCCTTGCCACAGGATTCCAACTTTTGGAAAGCCGCGCCCAACGTGCTATGCGTGAAAATAACGCAGGACAGGATTTGGCAGATTTGGTCTTGGAAGAGGAGGAATTGCCATTTTAATACTCTTCGAAAATCTTTTCAAACCACGTCAACTTCACCTTGCCGTGGGTATAGGTAACTGACTTGGTCAATCTTATCTACAACCTCAAAGCAGTGCTTTGAGCAACCTGCGGCTAGCTTCCTAGTTTGCTCTTTGATTTTCATTGAGTATAAACATTGAAAAGTCTGAGTTGGTCTCAGGCTTTTTATCTTGCCAAAGTCAGACTTTTTTCTTGACTATTTCTGACCAAGTGATACAATAGAACTATAAATTAGCACTCAGATATAAAGAGTGCTAATAATATGTAGTTCATCATGGAGGAAAGCAGATGTTGAAACCATTAGGAGACCGTGTGGTCTTGAAAATCGAAGAAAAAGAACAAACTGTTGGAGGCTTTGTCCTTGCAGGCTCAGCCCAAGAAAAAACAAAAACAGCCCAAGTTGTAGCTACTGGACAAGGTGTTCGTACCTTGAATGGTGACTTGGTTGCTCCAAGCGTTAAGCCTGGAGACCGTGTCTTAGTTGAAGCCCATGCAGGTATTGATGTCAAAGATGGCGATGAAAAGTACATCATCGTTGGCGAAGCTAACATTTTGGCTATCATTGAAGAATAGAAGGAGAAAGTAAGTATGTCAAAAGAAATTAAATTTTCATCTGATGCTCGTTCAGCTATGGTCCGTGGTGTCGATATCCTTGCAGATACTGTTAAAGTAACCTTGGGACCAAAAGGCCGTAATGTTGTGTTGGAAAAATCATTTGGTTCACCATTGATTACCAATGACGGTGTTACTATTGCCAAAGAAATCGAATTAGAAGACCATTTTGAAAATATGGGTGCCAAATTGGTATCAGAAGTAGCTTCAAAAACCAATGATATCGCAGGTGACGGAACGACAACTGCAACAGTCTTGACTCAAGCTATCGTCCGTGAAGGAATCAAAAACGTCACTGCAGGTGCCAATCCAATCGGCATTCGTCGAGGGATTGAAGCAGCGGTTGCCGCAGCTGTAGAAGCCTTGAAAAACAATGCCATCCCTGTTGCCAATAAAGAAGCCATCGCTCAGGTTGCCGCTGTATCTTCTCGTTCTGAAAAAGTCGGCGAATACATCTCTGAAGCTATGGAAAAAGTTGGTAAAGACGGTGTTATCACCATTGAAGAGTCACGTGGTATGGAAACAGAGCTCGAAGTCGTGGAAGGGATGCAGTTTGACCGAGGTTACCTTTCACAGTACATGGTGACAGATAGCGAAAAAATGGTGGCCGACCTTGAAAATCCATACATTTTGATTACTGATAAGAAGATTTCCAATATTCAAGAAATCTTGCCGCTCCTAGAAAGCATTCTCCAAAGCAATCGTCCACTCTTGATTATTGCGGATGATGTGGATGGTGAAGCTCTTCCGACTCTTGTATTGAACAAGATTCGTGGAACCTTCAACGTAGTAGCAGTTAAGGCCCCTGGCTTTGGTGACCGTCGTAAGGCTATGTTAGAAGACATCGCTATCTTGACAGGCGGAACAGTCATCACAGAAGATCTTGGTCTTGAGTTGAAAGACGCTACTATTGAGGCGCTAGGTCAAGCAGCGAGAGTAACTGTGGACAAAGATAGCACGGTTATCGTAGAAGGTGCTGGAAATCCTGAAGCCATTTCCCACCGTGTTGCGGTTATCAAGTCACAAATTGAAACTACAACATCTGAATTTGACCGCGAAAAATTGCAAGAACGCTTGGCAAAATTGTCAGGTGGTGTCGCAGTCATCAAGGTCGGTGCTGCAACTGAAACTGAGTTGAAAGAAATGAAACTCCGCATTGAAGATGCCCTCAACGCTACTCGTGCAGCCGTTGAAGAAGGAATCGTTGCAGGTGGTGGAACTGCTCTTGCCAATGTCATTCCAGCCGTTGCTGATTTGGAATTGACAGGAGATGAAGCAACAGGACGCAATATTGTTCTCCGCGCCTTGGAAGAGCCTGTTCGTCAAATCGCCCACAATGCAGGATTCGAAGGGTCTATCGTCATTGACCGTTTGAAAAATGCTGAAGTTGGTACAGGCTTCAACGCAGCAACTGGCGAGTGGGTCAACATGATTGAAGAGGGAATCATCGACCCAGTTAAAGTGAGCCGTTCAGCCCTTCAAAATGCAGCCTCTGTAGCTAGCTTGATTTTAACAACAGAAGCAGTCGTAGCCAATAAACCAGAACCAGTAGCCCCAGCTCCAGCAATGGATCCAAGCATGATGGGCGGGATGATGTAAAAGCAACTTATAAAAAACACAAAAGGAGGGAACATAATCCCTCCTTTTAAGGTTTTCTCTTCTAAATAGATTTGAGCTCTCCTAACTTATATGATAAAATAAAACTAGAAAAAGGAGAAGAACATGATCGATGTAGAAGAAATTCTGAGCAAGATGAATCCCAATCAGAAGATTAATTATGACCGTGTTATGCAAAAAATGGTACAGATTTGGGAGAAAAATGAGCAACGTCCCACTATTCTCATGCATGTTTGCTGTGCTCCTTGTAGTACCTACACCCTAGAATACCTGACAAAATACGCTGATGTGACCATCTATTTTGCCAATTCCAATATCCATCCCAAGGCAGAATACCACAAGCGAGCTTACGTCACCAAGAAATTTGTTAATGATTTCAATGAGCGAACAGGAAATACGGTTCAGTATTTAGAAGCGCCTTATGAACCCAATGAATACCGGAAGTTAGTCAGAGGACTGGAAGAAGAACCTGAAGGTGGTGACCGTTGCAAGGTTTGTTTTGACTACCGTCTGGACAAAACAGCACAGGTAGCTATGGACTTGGGCTTTGACTATTTTGGTTCAGCTTTGACCATCAGTCCTCATAAGAATTCTCAAACCATCAACAGCATCGGAATCGATGTGCAAAAGATTTACACCACCCACTATCTTCCAAGTGATTTCAAGAAAAATCAAGGCTACAAGCGCTCGGTGGAGATGTGCGAGGAGTATGATATCTATCGTCAATGTTATTGTGGATGCGTCTATGCAGCTCAAGCTCAGAACATTGATCTTGTTCAGGTTAAGAAGGATGCTACGGCTTTCTTGTTGGATAAGGATGTTGAAAAAGACTATTCCCACATCAAGTTTACTGTTACTAAATTAGATATATAGAAACCAACCCAGTTGTAAAGCTGGGTTTTTCAAATAAAAAAACCAGGGCTCTCACCCCGGATTGACAACTTTACCGATTCTTTAGTTCTATGTAGCGTTTGTACCAAATGTTGACATAGGCCTCTGAGAAAGGACCGCGTCCATTGTTGATCCAATAAACAAGGATTTTAACATGCTCTTTCAAAATATAGTCTAAATCATCAGAATACTTCATTTTACGTTTATGGCGCTCATACTCTTCAACGTCCAAGAGACGCTTTTCACCATCAGTGAAGACCTTGACATCCAAATCATAATCAATGTATTTCAGGGCTTCCTCATCTAGATAGTAGGGGCTAGCCATATTGCAATAGTAGGAAATCCCATTATCGCGAATCATAGCAATGATATTAAACCAATATTTTTTGTGAAAGTAAACAATAGCCGGTTCTCGAGTCACCCAACGACGACCGTCACTTTCGGTAACAAGTGTGTGGTCGTTGACGCCGATAATGGCGTTCTCTGTTGTTTTTAGTACCATGGTGTCTCGCCAAGTACGGTGAAGACTCCCATCATGCTTATAACTTTGAATTGTAATAAAGTCGCCTTCTTTTGGAAGTTTCATAACTAACCAACTTTCTACAATTTATAAGTTTATCGTTTACTATTATATCATAAATCGGTCTAATTTTTTTGAATTTTACACGAAAATATTAAAGATATTCTCTGAGAGCGATGGCTATATCCGAAAAATCATAGCCTTTTCGAGCTAAAACTTGGGTTAAACGTTGTTTAAGTTCGTATCCTTTATACTTTCGAGCATACTTAGCATATTGTTTGTCTAGCTCTTTAAAAATGAGTTCTTGAGTCGTTTCTTGGTCGACTTGACTGTCCAAGTCATCAAAGGCACTTTTAGCATCAGAATAGGAGAAGCCTTTGTTCGTCAAGTTTTGGATAATCTTATCTTGCAAGGCACGAGAGGGAAGCTTTCCATTGTATTTTTTAAGCAGTTTTTCTGCAACACGTTGAGCAATCTCTGAAAAATCAAAATCCTTTAAAACCTCTTCAATAGTTGATTTGGCAATCCCTTTTTGAGACAGTTTTTGAGCTAGCACATAGGGTCCCTTATCTCCAGAAAGTTGATTGGCATTGATGATGGAATAAGCATACTGATGGTCATTAATCCAGTTATCTTCTTTTAGGTTAGCGATAACTTGACTAGTGATTTTTTCATCAAGATCATACTTTTTCAGATACTCACGAACTTCCTTTTCGGTTCGAGCTTTAAATGATAGATGGTAGAGGGCGAGATTCTTACCATAAGAAAACTGAGCAAAGCCCTGTATCTCGATTAATTCTTCCTTGCTAACCACCTTATCTTTAGACAACATAAAACGGACAATGGTATCTTCCGTGATATAAGATGTTTGCTGTCCATCTAACTCCATCAAGTAGAGACGTTTTTTCTTTTCAAGTTTTGTGATTTTCATAGTTCTATTATACCCTAAAATGTGATAAGATAGGGGTATGAATCTGAAAGTCAAACAAAAAATACCTTTAAAAATCAAGCGGATGGGTATCAATGGTGAGGGAATCGGTTTCTACCAGAAAACCCTCGTTTTTGTGCCAGGTGCCCTCAAAGGAGAAGATATCTATTGTCAGATTACTTCTATTAAACGCAACTTTGTTGAAGCAAAATTACTAAAGGTTAATAAGAAGTCTAAATTTCGAGTCGTACCAGCTTGTACGATTTATAATGAATGTGGTGGTTGCCAAATCATGCACCTCCACTATGAAAAACAGTTAGAGTTCAAAACGGATCTGCTCCACCAAGCCCTGAAAAAATTTGCCCCTGCAGGATATGAAAACTATGAAATCCGTCCAACTATCGGAATGCAGGAACCAAAGTACTACCGTGCTAAGCTTCAATTCCAGACTCGAAAATTTAAAAATCAGGTCAAGGCAGGTTTGTATGAGCAAAACTCTCATTACCTCGTAGAGTTAAAAGACTGCTTGGTACAAGATAAGGAAACCCAAGTGATAGCGAATCGCCTAGCTGAACTTCTTACTTACCACCAAATTCCAATTACAGATGAGAGAAAAACGCTCGGTGTTCGCACCATCATGGTACGCAGAGCAAGAAAAACGGGGCAAGTCCAGATAATCATCGTCACGAATCGCCAGCTTAATTTGAATCAACTAGTCAAAGACCTAGTCAAGGATTTTCCAGAAGTCGTCACAGTTGCAGTCAATACAAATACAGCAAAAACAAGTGAAATCTATGGTGAAAAAACGGAAATTATCTGGGGCCAAGAGAGCATTCAAGAAGGAGTACTGGACTATGAGTTTTCTCTCTCGCCCCGAGCTTTTTATCAGCTTAATCCTGAGCAGACAGAAATTCTCTATAGTGAAGCAGTTAAAGCTCTGGATGTCAGCAAAGAGGATCATCTGATTGATGCCTATTGCGGTGTTGGGACGATTGGATTCGCCTTCGCGAAGAAAGTCAAAAGCCTCAGAGGGATGGACATTATCCCAGAAGCCATTGAAGACGCCAAGCGAAATGCCCGAAAGATGGGATTTGACAATACCCATTACGAAGCAGGAACAGCTGAAGAGATTATTCCCCGCTGGTATCAAGAGGGCTATAGGGCCGATGCCCTGATAGTCGACCCTCCTCGAACGGGTTTAGATGACAAGTTATTAGATACGATCCTAACCTATGTTCCAGACAA
>QFCH01001575.1_pt1 | contig 58645 bp, 54 predicted proteins | sample 5346071 | NCBI WGS metagenome assembly QFCH01 (sample SAMN09062255, study PRJNA434731) | Human gut metagenome, whole genome shotgun sequencing project. | isolation source: stool timepoint B chromium assembly | host: Homo sapiens | collected 2015
AGATCCTCTTCCGATCTCAGAGGATCTGTTGTTTGTCAAAGACAACAAGGCCGATGACGCCGGAAATTGAAGAATGTACCGGACCCAGCATTAAAATCGCCAGCATCACAAAAATGTGCCCGAAATGGAGAAAAGGTGTACCTACTGCGGCCGGCATGGGGATACGAAAGGCCTGGATGCCGATAAAAATAATAGCGGCAAAAAATGCGGTCATGACAATACTTTTTGTGTTTGTTTGATGTTTGCCCTGAAGGGTGGTATTTTGTGTTGTAGTTTTCATTGATTAGCACCTCACTGCTTTAAAGTTTACGCAATTATAACATGCATCTGGCTGTGCTGATATAGCCAGATATTGTGTTTTTTATAGGGCCAGATTAAGAGAGGGTTGCTGATCATTTTATCTATAGGTGGATGAATAATTCAAGAGACTCGGTTGTTTGCCATTGTCCGGTGTGGTAAAATTAAAATTGCTAGAATAATTTTGTGCTGCCCTGCAGCGGCAGAGGAGGGTTACAATTTAAATGGGAAAAGCAAAACTAATCATTGAAAAGGATTTCAAAAAGGCGAAAATTGATGACCGGATTTACGGTTCGTTTATTGAGCACCTGGGAAGGGCGGTTTACGGAGGGATCTATCAGCCAGGGCATTTCTGCGCCGATGAAGACGGTTTTCGTACGGATGTGATTCGGCTTGTGAAAGATCTGAAGGTGCCTATTGTCCGTTATCCTGGCGGTAATTTTGTCTCAGCCTACAGATGGGAGGATGGCATTGGTCCGGTAAATGAACGGCCAAAAAGACTTGAACCGGCATGGCAGAGTACGGAAACAAATGAAGTGGGGCTTCATGAATTTTATAAATGGTGTGAAAAGGCGGGAGCCCGGCCAATGATGGCCGTGAATTTGGGAACAAGAGGGATTGAGGCTGCCTGTGATCTTCTGGAATACTGTAACCATCCGTCAGGGACACGACTTTCGGATCTTCGAATTAAAAACGGTGCAAAAGATCCTTTTAATATTAAGGTATGGTGTTTGGGAAATGAGATGGACGGTCCGTGGCAGATCGGTCACAAGACTATGGAGGAATATGGGCGTCTGGCAGCTGAGACGGCTAAGGCTATGAAAATTATCGATCCGGCTATTGAGCTGGTGTCCTGCGGCAGTTCAGGTATCGGGATGCCTACGTTTCCGGAATGGGAGGCTGTAACCCTGGATCATACTTATGATTATGTCGACTATATTTCTCTGCATCAGTATTACGGAAACAGCAATAATGACACAGCGGATTTTCTGGCCAGCTCCGATGATATGGATCGGTTTATTAAGTCCGTGATCGCTGCCTGTGATTATGTTAAAGCAAAAAAGAGAAGTAAAAAGACATTGAATTTAAGCTTTGATGAGTGGAATGTGTGGTTCCATTCCAATGGCCAGGATCAGAAAATTTACGATCAACGTCTCTGGCCCAAAGCACCGGCACTGCTGGAAGATGTGTATACTTTTGAGGATGCGCTTCTGGTGGGCTTAATGCTGATCACCCTGATGAAAAACGGAGATCGTGTGAAAATGGCATGTCTGGCTCAGCTGGTCAATGTAATTGCACCGATTATGACTCAGGCGGACGGCAGTGCATGGAAGCAGACCATTTTCTATCCGTATATGCATGCCTCTGTATTTGGCCGGGGAACGGTGATGACACCTGTGATGACATCCACGGTTCATGAAACTTCAGGTCATGGCGCTGTAACCGATGTGGAAGCTGTCGCTGTACTTAATGAGGCGGAAAACACAATAACCGTCTTTGCTGTCAACAGAAATATTTCTGAAGATGCACAATTTGAGATGAAAATTGCCGGCTTTGAAAACTTCAGGGCAGAGGAACATATTGTTATGGCCGGTTATGATCTTAAGGCTGTGAACAGCGCAACCTGTGAGCATGTGCAGCCCCAGGTGATTTCAGATCTTGTGGTGGATGGAGAAGATACTGTATGTACTCTGAAGGCGGCTTCGTGGAATGTGATGCGGTTTCAGCTGGATTAAAAGGCTGTTGTAAAATAAACAGAAGGTTACAGTAATAACATTTATAATGTCCTAAAAAGTCAGTAAAAGGCCGCCGGTTAATGATATTCGCTCATCATTAAAGCCGGTGGCCTTTGGATTAAAGTGTTAATTATATATATAATTTATGCTTTGTTTTTTTGTGGTTGTTTCAGCACTTTTCCGGTTCCGGATAATCCACACCAAAGGTTTCTACGGTCATGGATTTGATTTTCTGTTCTGCCACAGGACGGTCGTTGCCGTCGGTTGTTACAGAGGCGATTTTATCTACAACGTCAAGGCCTTCAACAACCTTGCCGAATGCGGCGTATTCTCCGTCAAGATGGGGAGAGGTTTTGTGCATAATAAAAAACTGTGAGCCTGCGGAGTTGGGCATCATGGTGCGGGCCATGGATAATACACCCGGCGTATGTTTTAAATGGTTGGTAAATCCATTATTTGTAAACTCGCCTTTAATGCTGTAGCCTGGGCCGCCCATGCCGTTTCCGTTGGGGCAGCCGCCCTGAATCATAAAGCCGTGAATGACACGGTGGAAAATGATTCCGTCATAATATCCCTTCTGGATCAGAGAGATAAAGTTATTGACCGTATTTGGGGCGATCTGAGGATATAACTCTGCTTTCATTACATCCCCGTTTAACATTGTTATTGTAACGATTGGATTTTGAGACATGATTTTCTTCCTTTCTTTTTCTGATGATGGATGTTCGCCAACTGGGGCTTTCACAGTATATTTTACCCAATCAGAGACAATAAGTAAACGGGTTTTGCCATAAAAATAAACGGGATATCCAAATAAAACGGATACATTTTGGCCACGGATGTGGTATTATAAAATATAAGCGTTCCTTTAGTGGGGCGTTCACGGGAGTTCGAAGAAAGGATATTTTATGGATAAAGCGATTATGGCCGTCAGGATCGAAGATCCTTCATCCTTAGCTATGAATGAATTTTTTGATTATGGCGGAAACTGTTATGCCGTGAGTCGGTCCAGGATGGCTGGCGGGACATCGGACAGGGCAGCGGCAAATATGGAGGATTTTTTTGAGGGTACGGTGCGTACCCGGCAGCTGGACCAAATTCCGGTTGTGTTTTTATGCGCAGATTCAGAAAAAGACGATGTACCCTCATTGGGTCAGGGCGCGTTATATATATGCGGGATATATCGCCGGGCTACGGTGATGCGCTGTGTGGTGCGGCCCACACTATTTCTGGAAGGCAATATTGTGTGCCGGAGCCGGGATGCACTGCTTTTTCAGTCTCAGCCAAAGATTTGTGCCAAAAATTTTGGGATTGTGTCTGAAGATTTTTCAGAAAAACTGTACCAGGTGATTGAGTGCAGCGATCCGCGATATGATCGTCTGATGACGCTTTTTGAGGCGCCTGAAAAGGCAGGACGGGTAAAAACGGTGACCTATGCCAGTGCGAAGTCTTACGTGAATCATATAAAGTTTAAAGCGTTGGAGGGAATTCACAGCCGTCAAAACTATAATGCCAGGGAAATCTCTGCCCGGAAGTTTGCATTTTGTATACAGGAATGTATGACTTATGCCAGCCGGCTTATGTCAGACGGGTGTCACGATATTTCCGAAATCAGGACATTAAAAGACTATGGGCAGCTGGCTCAGCTTTATAACAAAACCAGTGCCGATGGCTATTATTATGAGGCCATGGCCGATGAACAGCTGGGGTTTGTAAAGGATGGATTAAAAACAGTGAACCGTGCCCTGGCCCTGGAGCCGGATGGCAGTGATTTGATGGCTTTAAAGGCCAATCTTTTGATTGGCCTTCATAAATATGATGAAGCATTAAAGTTTTATTCCGAAGCCTGGGATATTTCCGGGGATGACAGTTACCTGCTGATGATGGGGCGCGTGTATTTTCTCATAGGAAATGTGGATATGGCTTATAAAACTTATCGCCGGATTCAGGATGAGACACTTTTGGAAGATGCAGGGATCAATCTGAAAGATATGGAGCGCCGATGGCCGTTTGTGGTCATAAGGGGACTTAAAAATCTTCTGAAGCGGAGATAAACGTGTGAGACTGTAAGAAAGAGGAGGAATTTTGTATGACAGTGACAACAAACTATGGAAAAATTCAGGGGGTAGATATGGGGGACTATACGGTATACAAAGGTGTACCCTATGCAAAACCACCGATAGGGGGGCTGCGCTGGAAGGCACCGGTGCCTGTGGAGCCGTGGGATGGTGTATTTGTGGCAGATACCTTTGGAAATTGCTGTGTTCATGCACCGGCATCGGATGAACTGTATGGTCCGGAGTTTTACAGTAATCCGGAATTTCTAAGGACACCCAGTGAAGACTGTCTTTACATTAATATATGGGTACCCAATCACAGTGAAGGGAAAAAGCTTCCGGTGGCTTTCTGGGTTCACGGCGGAGCTTTTCTCGGGGGCTATAACAGTGAGATGGAGTTTGACGGGGAAGCTTACTGCAGCCGGGGGGTTATTTTAGTGAGTGTGGAATACCGCTGTAATATTTTCGGTTTTCTGGCTCATCCATGGCTCAGCGAAGAAAATGAACTGGGCATCTCCGGAAATTACGGGATGCTGGACCAGGTGGCTGCCCTGAAATGGGTTTATGAAAATATCCGGGCTTTTGGCGGAGATCCGGAAAATATTACAGTATTTGGCCAGAGTGCGGGAGCCATGAGCTGTCAGACTCTTGTCAGCTCCCCATTGACCGGAAATATGATAGCAAAAGCTATTTTCCAAAGCGGCGGCGGTTATGACGGTGGATTGAACCAGGATCTTTTGTTAAAAACCCAGGAGAACTATGGACTGATTTTTTCCGATCTTTTAGGTGTTGATTGTCTGGAGCAGATGCGGGAAAAATCTCAGGCGGAGATTTTTGCGGCTTTAGGGCCATTTATGGAGAAAGTATTTCCTTTAAGCGGAGGATTATTTCTTACGCCGACGGTGGATGGACATCTGCTTGAGGAAGGCTATAATGAGGCCTTTGACCGGGGGCATGTCAAGGATATTCCTTATATGCTGGGAACGACAAAGGACGATATTCTTGTGACTGAGGCGTTAAAGGCAAAAGGAGAATTTTCAAGTCTTTATCATGGCTGTATCCGATGGAGTCAGAAGCTGGAACAGATGGGACGGAAACCGGCATATGTATATTATTTTGCCCATGATCTTCCGGGAAATGATGCCGGAGCCTTTCATTCTGCAGAGCTGTGGTATATGTTTGGAACACTGGGACGGTGCTGGCGTCCCATGAATGAGGCTGACTATGAATTAAGTGCGCAGATGCTGGACTATTGGACCAATTTTATGAAAACAGGGAATCCAAATGCGGACGGCCTTGCGGAATGGAATGCATGTACGATCAATGAGCCGTTTGTGCGTCAATTTTTGTAAAGGCTTCTTCAGGTTGTGTATTGATAAACAGTAAAGGTTGGTGAAGCAGAATGGAAAATTCAATTCAAACGTTCAAACAATGGATTGATGAATCCAAAAATATTGTTTTTTTCGGCGGAGCCGGTGTGTCTACGGAAAGCGGTATACCGGATTTTCGCAGTGCGTCTGGCATTTATAATACCGTGAAAAATTTTGGCTGTCCGCCGGAACAGATTTTATCTCATACATATTTTATGAGAAACACAGAAAAGTTTTTCAGGTTTTACAGATCTGTGATGCTGTATGAAGATGCCCTGCCCAATGATGCGCACAAGGCGCTGGCCAGACTGGAGAAACAGGGAAAACTTAAAGCGATTGTGACCCAAAATATTGACGGTCTCCATCAGGCTGCGGGAAGCAAAAATGTCTATGAGCTGCATGGATCGGTTCACAGAAATTACTGTACATCCTGCCATAAGTTTTTTGGTCTTGAGTCGGTAAAAAATTGTGATGGTATTCCACGCTGTGACAGCTGTGGTTCAGTGATTAAGCCGGATGTGGTTTTATACGAAGAAGGCTTAGATGAGCAAACGATTCAAAACAGTGTGGCTGCCATAGCATCGGCGGATCTGCTGATTGTGGGCGGAACTTCTCTGAATGTTTATCCGGCAGCCGGTTTTATCCGTTATTATAAGGGCAATCGGCTAGTGCTGATTAATATGAGCGAAACCCCTTATGACAATTATGCCGATCTTCTGATTCGGGAAAGTATTGGGAAAGTATTTAAAGAAGTGATTGCGTAAAAGTTTTTGTGATGGTATCACCCTGGCTTTTGCCCTATAGACAAAGGGCGCAGCCAGGGTGATTTTTTAGTGTGCTGTAAGATGCAGTTGATGTTATTGCTGGATGCATCTGCTGCCGGTTCTCAGTATCCGGAAAGTTGATGCAGAAGTTTTTTTGCTGCGCTATATTTTTCCGTGCGCCTTAAATCTTTTGGGGTTATGGAAGGCAGTCTGGAAAGATTCATATTATCTTCAAGATCCGCAGCCTTAACGGCAGCGGCCAGCGGATTTTGGGCCAGGCGGCGGATGTAATCCATATAATTCTGGTAAGGATCTCTGGTGAGCAGCTGCAGGGCATAAAGCAGATCGTCGGAAAGCCCCAGCCGGCTTTTTAAATCACAGGCAGTCAGCGACGTATCTTCCATGACATCGTGAAGCACGGCAATGATCTTTTCATCCGTAGTTCTGACGGCAGCCATAACCCTCATCGGGTGTTCAATATATGGGGCACCGCCCTTGTCTTTTTGGCCTTTGTGGGCTTCTTTGGCCAGAAGTATGGCTTTTTCTAGGACCTTCGGATCCATCGAATAACCTCCCTGATACGTTATGATTCGTCACGGGCTACCGTGTGTTGCGCACAAGCCATGACAGAATGTCACTGTAAATAATAGAACGATCGGTTTCATTGAGTATTTCATGGCGGTCATTTTCATAAAGCTTAATGGACACATCGTTGATTCCGGCGGCTTTATACATATCGTAGGCGCGGATGACACCTTTGCCGAATTCACCTACAGGATCTTTGGCACCGGAAACGAGAAAAAGCGGCAGTTTTTTAGGGATTTTTACGGCATTGGATTTCCGGCCTGCATAAAGAACACCGTCAAATAATTCCTCATAGGCACCTAAAGTAAACATAAAGGTACATCTGGGGTCAGCGGCGTAGGCATCTACAATCGCCGTATCTTTGGTCAGCCAGTCATAGGGGGTACGTACCGGAGCAAATTTTTTATTGTAGGAGCCAAAGGCCAGGTTGTTGACCAGGCGGCTTCGGTATTTTTTTTCTTTAAAAAGACTGATTAGCCATGCCAGGAATTTCCCGGCCATGGCCAGAGCGGCAGGCTGATTGCCTGTTCCCATAATGATGGCGCCGTTTAATGTGCTTCCGTAATGGGTGATATAAATTCTGGTGAGAAAAGATCCCATGCTGTGACCGAGAAAAAAGTAAGGCAGGTCGGGAAATTCCTTGGCAAAATGCTGATGAAGGTTATGAATATCATCAATCACGTAATTAAATCCGTCGGATTCTGCAAAAATACCCCATTCCTTTTCCGAATTTACGGAGCCTCCATGGCCCAGATGGTCTTCGCCGGTAACAATATAGCCGTGATCACAAAGAAAACGGGCAAAATCATCATATCGATCGACAAATTCAACCATGCCGTGGACGATCTGGACAATGCCCTTGTAAGGCTTTTCTTCAGGCATCCATCGATAGGCATTGATTTCATGAATGCCATCGCTGGAATGATAATGAAAATTTTGTTTGATGGACATTTGATACACTGCGCCTCCTTTAAATCCAGTTGAAGTGACGGCAGGCATATGCGATACCGTCTTCCTCCACATTTTTAGTGACGAAATCTGCCATCACCTTGAGTTCTTCCACCGAATTGCCCATGGCAATACAAAATGGAGCTTTTGAAAACATATCAATATCATTGCGGCCGTCACCAAAGACAACCACATCCTCTATAGGGGCTTTCAGAACATCCATCACACGGCGGATGCCTGAAAATTTGTCATCTGGTTCAAACATAATATTTCCCGGGTGGTAGCGCATATAAGGCAGTGTTTTCAGGCACGGATAGAGGGATTCATCCTCCTTGTTAAGGCTGACAAGAATTTTATATATATTTTTTTCTTTCCTGAAATCCAGCTGTTCATCCACGATGTAATTGAGAAAGCCGTTAAAGCCAGGATGCTCATCAGGAAACCGCCTGTCCTTACAGAACAGACGGTTATCATCAAAAAGCATGACGCCTACGCCCCGGCCATCATTATAAAAGGTTTCGCATATATGAATTGCTTTTTCATGATCCAGAGGCAAAAGCTCCACAAGCCGGCCGCCCAGAACAATGCCGTTTCCGCCGTCGGTAACCAGATTATCGATATCCACCAGTGACATGATCTCTTCGGCCATCCAGTGTGCCCGGCCGGTGGCAATGGAAACAAAGTGACCGGCAGCTTTTAATTGCTTCAGGGTTTCTTTTGTGGAATCCGGAACATAAGATATATGTTTTTCCGGAAGATTGACAGTTAATGTGCCGTCAATATCAAAGAAGAAATATTTTTTCTTCATGCATGACCGCCTTCCAGGTATCTTTGAACGGAATAAACGGCATTGGCACCGTCAGATGCGGCAGAAACAACCTGGCGCAGCTGCTTGGTGCGGATATCTCCGGCTGCAAAAATACCGGGAACATTGGTCTGACATGTCTCATCTGCAATGATATAGCCGGTTTTATCTGTAGCAACCACATCTTTGTAGGCCTGAGCGTTTGGAAGCATGCCTACGGCAATGAAAACACCATCGGTTTTCAGTGTTTCATCTGTATCTGTATCCAGGTGATGAACGGTAAGGCTTTCCACCTTGTCTTTACCGTCAATGGAAACCGTTGTACTGTTAAGGACCGGAACCACATTTTCGAGGGAAAGAAGACGGTCAGAAAGGACACGGGCGGCACGGAAGCTGTCTCTTCTGTGAACGATATAAACCTTTTCACACAGGCGGGCCAGAAAAATGGCATCTTCCACGGCCACGTCTCCGCCGCCGATGACAGCTGCCGTACGATTTCTGAAAAATGCGCCGTCGCAGGTTGCGCAGTAGCTGACGCCTTTTCCGATAAAGGCTTCTTCTCCGGGGACTCCCAGGTGACGGTGGCTGGCACCGGTAGCGATAATCATTGTGCGGGTTTTAAGACTTGTACCGTCGGCCAGAATAATTTCGTGAACCGGGGCAGAAGCGTTGATTTTCACAACTTCACCGGTCATAAACTGTCCGCCCAGATGGTCGGCGTGTTCACGCATTTTGATGCCCAGATCAAAACCGCCGATGCCTGGCAGGCCAGGATAGTTATCCACTTCGGTTGTCGTAAGAATCTGTCCGCCGCTCATACCAGTTTTTTCGATGACAACTGTATTGAGGCAGGCACGCTGAGCATATACTGCCGCTGCAAGTCCGGCTGGGCCGGATCCAATAATCACGAGATCATAAATATTCATCAATCAATCACTCCTGTTCTGTGTTTATCCAATTAAAGACTGAAAATAAGCTTTAAATAAAATATCTATTTCAGTATACACTATTTGAAGACTTTTGGATAGAGGGATTGAAACGACATTAAAATTGGTGTATTATATACGATATATAAATGCGCTTTATGCAAAAACTTGTAAACAGACTTAATATGTAAGAAGGAGAAAGACAATGGCCAGAAAGAAAAAACGTGATTTTTGGGATGACGTTGGTGAAGATGTGGTTGTGCAGGAAAAGCCGCAGAATCAGACAAAGGATCCTGAAAATCAAAGTGAATATACAGAGTATGACATTGAGGACGAGGGATTTAAGCTGACTAAATGTATGCCTGTAAAAATTGCCGCCAGAATTATTTTATGTATTGCGGCAGTAGTGATCGGCCTGTCCGGCTATATCTGCTACAAATATGTGGAAGACCGCTATATAGATGGTGCGTACAGCACAAGCTATTTTGACAGTAATGGATTTTCCAGAGAATATAACGAATGTGTCAATCATTTGATCAAGGCGCTTAAGGCGATTGAGGATGAGGGCGATGTAACGCCGGAGCGGGCTGCAGAGCTGGCAGCGGCGATTATGGGAGATACCGGAAACTTTTCCTATTTTGTCCTGGATGAAAATCAGGAACGGGTTGTTGTCAGTGGCGATGATGCCAAGGAGCGGATTGAATCCAGCAATCATTATGTTGAGATTAATACATTGGATAATCAGTTTGATGTGATTCCCGGTGTCCCTACAAAAGAGCTGAACAAGGCCGGATGGAAGAGTGCCCTGGAAGAACTGAATAATGCCTATGATATTTATACAGCCGTGGATAATAATCTGACCCAGGAGGATAATTTTTATAATTCCTATCTGGAATATCAGAAGCTGACAGATTATTTTGCCAAAGCAAAGATTTTTGGAATTGCCGCAATCGTTGTGTTTATTGTCATGCTTATTTATTGCATTATGGCAACAGGTATGGAAAAAGGCAACAGCGGTGTTCGGCTTGGATGGTTTGACCGGTTTTATACAGAACCGTCCGCTATTTTGATTGTAGCTGTGATCGGGGCGCTGGCTTATGGGATGTTTTATCTGATGGGCCATGATGTGAAGTTTGGCGGATATCTCAAGATTGCGGATGCATTTTTGATTTATGTCTTTTTGATTCGCGGTTACTTTAGTCTTGTACGCCGGATCAAGGGCGGAACGTTTATTACAAATTCTCTGATTTATAAGGTTTGTCATGTGATTAATAAAGGGCTTGATAAACTGCCGAGACCATTAAAAGTGATCATTATTGTTCTGATCCTTGTAGCGATTAACGGTGGTCTTGTTTATGCGCTGCTTTATCAGAGAGAAATTACGGTTGGCAATATTCCGCTGATCTTTATTGTGGCACCAGTTGTGTTTATTATTGAGCTGATTGCCTTTATAGGCTGTATTTTCGGAATCGGAGATACAGAGTATGAGCAGGCCTATGAGGACGAAGGGGACGATCAGGACACAACCCTTGCAAATTCGTCTTCCGGAGATGATATGCCGCCGGTGCGGGATACGCTTTCTGATGCTGAGAGCTGGGATGAGATGGATTTTTCCAAAGCGATTGACGCGGTCAGTGATGGCAGCTTTGAGGATCACAGCGGTGTATCTAAAGGGGCGACTCAGGTCAATCTGCATACGACAACTTCCGATAAGACAATGGTGCTTTCCAATGAGGAACGCAACCAGGTGCTGGATGCGCTTGGTATGGGAGCGTCCCAGGAAACTCAGATGCTTAATACAGAGGAGATCAAAAGGGCGGCTTCAAAGGTCCAGACCAAATCTAATGCATCTGCAGGTGCGGAAACAGTGCCATTGACGCAAATTACACAAGAGGTACAAAAAGCGGTTGTCAAAGGTCCGGAGCCGGTAAAGGTAGAAAAGATCGAAAGAGTCTCAGCTGCTGAAAAGAACAAAGATGTCTCAGTTTTGCCGGAGATGAAAAAGGAAGATCCAGGCAAGGCGGTTTCCGGTGAGGCACAGACCGCAGACTTAATCGAAGATTATGGTCTTGTGGATTTCATTCAGCTTAATAAAGATGTGCGTAAGCTGTTTCGGGCCAAACTTAAAGCCCGTTCCATCGGTGTGACATTAAGGGCACCGGAAAAGCCGATTTTGCTGGATATTGACAAATCCAATGCTGTTAAAGTTCTTTCCATTTTGTTTGATAATGTTGAAAAGTATGCAGCGGAAGGTTCCAGAGTGTATATTGAGATGTATGCACAAAACGGCAAGATGATCTATCTTATGAAGAATACCATCCGTGAGGATTTGCTTGAGCAGACAACCAATGCCATGGGCCGTGGTCTTATGGAGGTTCGCAGAATTATCCAGTCCGAAAAAGGTAAGCTGATCAACAGTGTTGAAGGCGACATTTATAAGGTGGGAATTTTGCTGGATGTTGCAGATCCGAAAAAACTTTAAGTAAAACCGTCATACCGGATGGCCGTTTTGGCTGCCGGTATGACGGTTTTTGTTATGCTGCGGCCGTTGTTTATTTTCCGTTTGTGGTTATGATTGATCGACAGCTGCTGGCATTTTGGGATAAAAAATATTTCTTTCCACAGGCAGCCGAAGATTTTTTTAACGGCTGAAGTCGGATTCGCTCATTTTTAGAGGAAATTTTATAAGGTCTCAAATTTGAAATTCATAGGGATTTTGCTATAATAAACTAAGAAAGCCCCGGACAGGCGACTGTACAGATGGGCAGGCTCACATCAGATAAAAAATAAGAAGGAAATATATGGAGGTATTTCGATGAGTGAGACAAGATATATTATATCTGATGCGGCAAAAATGATCGACGTAGAGCCTCATGTTCTGCGCTACTGGGAAGAGGAATTGGGAATGGAGATACCCAGAAATGAAATGGGCCATCGTTATTATACAGACCGGGAGGTCCGGCTTTTTACCCAGGTTCGGGATTTAAAAGAAAAAGGTTTTCAGCTTAAGGCCATTAAGATGATTCTGTCGACCCTGTCGGAGGATATGAAAGATAATAATATTATTTCTCTGGATGCAGTCCGTAAAAATATGAATGACAACGACACAGATTTAGCGGTTCATACAAAGGCTGATGGTGCCATGGAGATGGGCTGTGCCAAGACTCAGGAAGATAAACACGGCAAGGCTCAGGAAGGTACACGCGGCGAGGATATGGCTGGTGAATCTTTGGCCTATTCAGGTTCATATAAAGCTTGTGACGATGAGGAGAGTTTACATAAAAAAACTTTGGCGGTGCGTACAGATATGAATGCAGACCTTTACAGCAGATCTTCAGGCACACTGTCGGAAACAGATCAGGAAATGGTTCAGGCGATTTCGGCTCAGGAGAAGATGAAACATTTTAAATACATTATGGACGGTATTATGATGCAGGCCTTAAAAAAGAATAATCAGATTCTTCAGGAAGAATTTGCCGGAAAAGTAATTAAGGAAATGGACTATCTTTTCAGAATGCAGGATGAACGGGCAGAAGAACGGTTCAGAAACCTGGATGAAATGATACGGAGCAAACAAAAAGGCCGTCGGCAGGCAGCGGCAGCCAAGGGGCCGGATTTTGGAAAAAACAGGTCGAAAAAGAAGCTTTTTGGAAAAAGGGATCTGTATTAAATAAAAGAGATAAAATCAAAGGCAGACTGATCAAATCATGACCGGCCTGCCTTTGATGGTGCGGATTATTCCTGAGAAATAGCTCCTGTAGGACAAGCAGCTGCGCAGGAACCGCAGTCTAAGCATTCATCTGCATTGATTTCGAATTTGCCATCACCTTCGCTGATAGCGCCAACTGGGCATTCGCCTTCGCAGGAACCGCAGCAAATACAATCGTTAGAAATTACATATGCCATAATTATTACCTCCTTGAAAGTTTAAACTTTGAATATGTATTCATTAAGTACAAGCCTATTTTAATACAAAAAATAAGTGAATACAAGCAGAATTTAGGCAAAATTTGTTCAAAAAGAGATACAAAATTCTGGATTTGCCGGTGCGTCATGTATAAATTGAGTGAATGATACAGGGCGAATATGCGGCACAAAATATAATTGCCAAACCCAGGCTTGTGTATTATAATAACAGATAGTTGGCGACAACTTATCATACTGTGTGAAGGAGGAAAAGATATGGCACAGGTTAATAAAGACACTATGATCGGTGAACTTCTCAGCATTGATGCCGGCGTGGCTCCGATTTTACTTTCTATCGGTATGCACTGCCTTGGCTGTCCGTCTTCTCAGATGGAAACCATCGAAGAAGCAGCTTTGGTTCACGGTATTGATGCGGACGAATTAGTTAATAAAATTAATGAATTTCTTGCAAAATAATATGTGAGTCAAAAAGAGCCGTCTCACCGGGATCGATCCTTCTTCTGTCAGACAGGGAAAGGATCGGATATCGGTGGGACGGCTTTTTGCTGCCATGGATTCCAGGTTAAATATTGGCAAGGACAGAAATGGCTTTTTCTCGAATAATGACATCAAAATGTTCATCAAAATATGCCAGTGTTGCGTAGGAAGCCTTTTCACGATGGCCATATTCGGAAACAAAGTTGAGAACCCTTGTAAAATCCTCGGCTGTTCCTGAATTTTTCAGGGCCAGATAATAGGTTGAAGTGCGGCTGTCCTTATAGAGGGTGCTGGAACCTTTAAAATAACTGTCAATGACACCAGCCAGGGTCATGACCTCGTCAAGAGAACTAAAAGCGTATATTCTTGGAATAACAGCCCTTACAGTTGAGGAAGCAGTGGCCTTTTTGGATTTTTTGACATCCGAAATCGATGGATCCGGAGCCGGGCCATCATCTGCACCCGTATGATCCAGATGCGGATCACTGATCGTCTGGGCTTCATCTGAAGGATCCGTGCCGGAACCATCAAGATCTGGACTGTCAGTGTCAGAAGGATGGGAATCCGAACGATCGGTATCTTCAGGGTCTGTTGAAATACTTTCAAGTGCTGCTTTTTGCAGTGCTTCTTTGGCCCGGCGGGATATGGGGACAATATGACCGGTCATCTCGGTGGAACTGTCCATAAGGCCTTCCGTAAGCTTTTTGATCAGATCCATAATATCATCGGGCAGTGCACTGTCTGTGCTTTTCGCCTTTGGAACGCTGTCTCGGAAATCTTCGTCAAGGATCAGATTCAGATCATCGTCCTCGTCGTCTTCCTCATCCTCATCATCGTCCTCGTCCAGACTGTCGTCCTCGAATGTGGAAAACTTGGCAAATCGGGTATCCAGCTCTTCCGGGTCTTCGACTTTTGTGACGATAAGAATAATACAGTCACCGGAAACAGGAATGGCCTCGATAATTAAAGGAATATCATCGGCTTCAAAGCCAAACTCATCAAAGGCCTGATTCATCATATCCCGGAAAAGCCCTTTGGCCTTTTCGCTTCCGTAGGCCAGTTCACTGATTTTCAGTTCTCTATCAATTAAATCATGCTTATTTAATGTACAGCGGATCTGGTTGTCATTGAGTTTTTCAATTTTCATGAAATCACTCCTTTTCTAATGTCACCCTTTGTCATGAGGTTATAGATATAGTATATACATTATCAGCAAAACTGTAAAGAATATTTGTTTATATAAATTAAAGAAATGCAGATACTATCTGTATTATATGTGATTTGGCATGGTTTTAGTATGTGAAATTTTGAGAATTAAGACTGCCGTAAGATTTTAACATTTGCCTTAAAGTCAGTGATGGTGTATAATTCACAATGAATACTTGTAGCAGTATATTCCGGAAAAGCCGGAAGCAAATAACGAAAGAAAGACAGGTGGATTATGAGGAGCAGACGAATTCCGGTACTGATTGTCCTTGTCCTTATTATGATTGTCGGAGGTTTTACGGCGTTTGGTTTATTAAAAAACTACAGGGCTGGAACCACGGAAATGCTGGATTATGAAGCAACGATGGGACTCTCACAGGGGCAGTATGCAGTACTCGTCAATAATGAGATGCAGGATTATAAAGCGGAAGAAATCAACGGAATGATTTATGTGGATATCGCAGAGGTTGTTGATGATATCAATCCGGGATTTTACTGGGACAGCAATGAACAGATTCTGATTTATACAAAAGCAACGGAAAGTATTAAGGCTAAGCCGGGCGAATCGGTTTACCATACAGCTTCAGGGGATGTGTCCCTGGATTATGAGCCTGTGAAGATTCTGGGTGAAGGGGAAGAAGCGCGGACCTATGTTTCTTCCGAATACATTAAGTTATTTACCCAATGTGAGTTTCAGGCGTTTACGGCGCCAAACCGTCTTGTGGTAACGACTCAGTGGGGAGACCGGCAGGTCGCTGAGGTGACAAAGGATACGGTTGTGCGTTACAGAGGCGGTCCCAAAAGTGAGATCCTTAGAAATATTACAGCCGGAGAAAAGGTAACGATCATTCAGTCTGAAGATGACTGGAGCTGGACCAATATTATGACCGATGATGGTTATAATGGCTGGATTGAAAAAAAATATCTGGGAACGTCTCAGAGTGTGACAACCCAGGCTCCGGCTTTTGAGGAGGAAGTATTTACTTATATTAAAAAGGATTTCCGTATTTGTATGGGCTTTCACCAGGTAACCAATACAGAGGCTTCATCTGTAGAAGGACTTAAGGCTGCGCTGAATAATACTCAGGGCATTAATGTGATTGCACCCACATGGCTGTCCTTTGCGGATACGGAGGGCAATGTGAATTTTATAGGAAATACGGATTATGTCAGCTATGCCCATGAGAACGGTATGGAGGTTTGGGCGGTTTTTGCCAACCGGATTACGGAAAATGGCGACTTCAACGGAAATACAACAGATAAGATTCTGGCCTACACATCCAAGCGGGAAAATATGGTCAATCAGGTGATCAACTATGCCCTGGAATATGGACTGGACGGTATTAATCTGGACTTTGAGGCAATTCTGGAGGAGGGCTCAGACAATTATATTCAGTTTGTACGGGAATTATCGGTTGCCTGCAGAAATAACAATATATGTCTGTCCATTGATAACTATGTGCCTATTTATTCCAAGTTCTATAATCGTACGGAACAGGCCAAATTTGCAGATTACCTTGTGATTATGGGATATGATGAAAACGGTTCCTGGTCACAGCAGGCCGGCCCTGGTGCGTCCCTGCCGTATGTACGTGAGGGCATTGAACAGACGCTGGAAATGATCGGCGGAGATGCATCCAAGGTGATTAACGGCATTCCGTTCTATACCCTTGTATGGCAGGAGGATCCCAGCGGTAATCTGGTTGCTCCAGGAAAGGGGAATCCCCTTTATGCAACAATGGATGAAGTGGATGAGTATATGAATCGTTATCCGGATACAACGACAAGTACATGGAACTCCGAGCTTGGCTGCACGGTGGCTTCCTATGTGTCAGAGAAAAACGGAAATACATTCAGGCTGTGGATTGAAGATGAAAATTCCATTGCCGAGAAGATGAAGCTGATTCAAGAGTATAACCTGGCCGGTGCGGCTTTCTGGAAGCTTCAGCAGGAAGATGCCCAGGCTGTTTGGCCGGTGATCAGCCAGTATATGAATTATTAAAAACAGACAGCCATATCGGATGTATTCTTTGTATATCCGATGTGGCTGATTTTTTACAGAGAAAGGAAAAATATGTCAAATATAATTAATTATCAGAAATGCCTGGATCAGGTGATTGACTGCTGCCAAAAGGAAGGCCGGGTGCCTACGCTGCTGCTGCACAGCTGCTGTGCCCCGTGCAGCAGCTATACCCTGGAATATTTATCCAGATATTTTAAGATTACAGTATTTTATTATAATCCCAATATTTATCCGCCTGAGGAATATCATAAAAGAGTGGAGGAACAGCAGAGCCTGATTTTGCGGCTTCCGGTGACATATCCAGTTCGTTTTGTGGAAGGAACCTATGATCCGCAGGCGTTTTACGAAATTGCGAAGGGACTGGAAAATGTCCCGGAAGGCGGAGAACGCTGTTTTAAATGTTATGAACTTCGTCTTCGGGAGGCTGCCCGTCAGGCCGTTCTGGGCAGCTATGATTATTTTACGACAACGCTTACGATCAGCCCTATGAAAAATGCGCAAAAGCTCAATGAAATCGGAGAACGCCTGGCGAAGGAATACGGTGTATGCCATCTGCCTTCGGATTTTAAAAAGCGGGGAGGTTACCAGCGTTCCATAGAGCTTTCCAGGATTTATGGACTCTACCGTCAGGACTACTGCGGCTGTGTATTCAGCCAGCAGGAGCGCAGACGTCAGGAGGAAGAACGGTTAAAGGCGGAGCCTATATAAGAAGAAGCGGCATCTGTCATAAGCTGGCACCAAGGCGCATATAATGAGGAGAAAAGCCGGGAACGGGGGACGTCCAGTGAAAATACGTACATCCGTTATATGTTCCGTGTTGATTTTGAGCTGCTGTGCCATCATTTTAGGGCGGCTGGATGCGCTGACTGTCAGTAATGAGCAGGGCCGGGCGGCAAAGGTAAGGGCAACCATTGTGATTGATGCAGGGCATGGCGGAAATGATCCTGGAAAAATCGGTGTCAACGGTGCAGAGGAAAAAGCCATTAATTTAAATATAGCACTGCTTTTGGAGCAATATCTGACGGCCCAGGGTATTCAGGTGGTGATGACAAGAACATCGGATACCGGACTTTACAGTGAGGGGACATCCAACAAAAAAGCGGAGGATATGAGAAACCGTGTGCAACTGGTAAAGGACAGTCAGGCCGATCTTCTGGTCAGCATCCATCAAAACAGCTATACAGCGCCAAAGTATAAGGGGGCTCAGGTATTTTACTATACAGGGTCTTCAGAGGGACAAAGACTGGCAGAGTCTATACAAAACCGGTTTGTTTCCGGACTTGATCCGGATAACCACAGGGTGGCCAAGGATAACAGTGCGTATTATTTATTGAAAAATGCACCGACGGCCGCTGTAATCTGTGAATGTGGTTTTTTGTCCAATCCTGAAGAATGTGAGAAGCTTTCCGATGAAAACTATCAGCGGCAGGTGGCCTGGAATATTTATATGGGGATCATGAATTATCTGAATGGCAGGGCATAGATACGGGTGTATATAAAGCCGACGCTTTGACGATGAAAATATCGTGGAAGCGTCGGCTTTGTTTGACCTCTGGGGTGTGTGTGATCCGTCTGTCTGTTATCTGTAGTAGCTGCCCTGGTATCGGTCACGGCCCAGGCCAATGATTAATACAAACAGGGGATTTAAAATGAACAGGCCAATGGCGTAACCCAGTCCATGTCCAAAGGCTGCGGACATTCTGAACATGGCCATAAAAGAAAGGATGTAGCTGGCCAGCGTGAAAATGAATCCGAAAAATGGAATTACGGAAAGCAGCGATAATATGATCTGCAGCCAGAAAATACTGGTTGTCCATGTAATTTTGTATAAAATATAAATTCTGTAAATGGGAACCAATGCTTTCCATCCAGGCTCTCCGGCTTTTTCAAAAATATTCCATTGAGCAATTACAGTGAGTATGACAAGGGCAAGCCCGATAAGAACAGCAAAAAGCCCTCCGCCCTGGGCATAACGATAGGCGGAAAAAGGATAAATCATAGGAAGCCTCTCTTTCTGTTGTTTAAGCACTTTTAAACTTCACAAGTCTCTACTCAAATGTTATACTATATGAGACAGAAAATAAAGGGCTAATGTCTAAAATTATAGTAATAATACTAAAAATTCTATAAACTGAACTGTTTTGGAATCGATAATTTTAAAGAGGATGAATTTTTATGAATACAGCTATTTATAAAATAGATGCAACGAACATGGATATGGATGTCATCCGTCATGCCGGTCAGATTTTGGCTCAGGGGGGATTGGTGGCCTTTCCCACAGAGACGGTTTACGGCCTTGGCGCGGATGCCATGGATGCGCGGGCGTCTGCAAAAATTTATGCCGCGAAGGGCCGTCCGTCGGATAACCCGCTGATTGTTCATATTGCCAGACTGGAATCGCTGACCGAGATTGCGGCAGCTATTCCGGACGCAGCCATAAAGCTGGCCCGGGCATTTTGGCCTGGCCCGCTGACGATGATTTTAAATAAAAGTTCCCGGGTCCCTCTGGGAACAACCGGCGGGCTTAACACCGTGGCTGTACGGATGCCCAGCCATCCCATTGCCAGGGCGATCATCGAGGCATCTCAAACGTATATTGCCGCGCCCAGTGCCAATACGTCCGGACGGCCAAGTCCTACACTGGCAGAGCATGTCATCGAAGATATGACCGGGCGGATTGACATGATTATTGACGGGGGTAAAGTGGGGATTGGCCTGGAATCTACAATTGTCGATCTTACCGGACCCATCCCTATGATTTTAAGACCTGGATATATTACAAAAGAAATGCTTGAGCAGGTTTTGGACTGCGTGACCGTGGATCAGGCCATATTGGCTGAAAACAGTGATAAGAATTTTCATCCAAAAGCACCGGGGATGAAGTATAAGCACTATGCCCCAAAGGGAGATCTGACTATTGTGGAGGGTGCGCCTGAGGATGTCGCCCGGTGTATTAATGCGCTTACGGATCAGGCCCAGGATAAGGGGCTGCAAACAGCCGTGATTGCGACAGATGAAACAAAGGCTTCCTACACCTGCAGCCGTGTATTTTCCATCGGGACAAGGGTACATGAAGAGAGTATTGCACAAAATCTTTTTGAAATTCTCAGAAAGATGGATACCCTGTCCGTGGATGTGATTTATTCGGAAAGTTTTGAAGGCGGCGGGCTGGGACAGGCTATTATGAACAGGCTGCTTAAGGCGGCAGGACATCATGTGATTCAGGCCAATCAAAGCAGATCTGAATGAAAAAGAGGGATATACTGTGAAATTTAAAAGGCTTATTTTTGTATGTACAGGGAATACCTGCCGCAGTCCTATGGCAGAATATATTGCAAAGCACAGGCTTGCTGCGGATGACTGGCAGGATCTTAAGGATCTTCAGATCTGTTCCAGAGGGTTAAGTGTCTGCGGCAGCGACGGGATGTCTCCCGATGCCCGGCGTGTCTTGGAGCTGTATGATATTCCTGTGGGTGAACATTATTCCAGACAGCTTGAAATAGAAGATCTGGCTCCAGACAGCCTGATTTTAACAATGACGGCTGTTCATAAACATCAGCTGGAGGCAGCGGCCATATCCCGGGGATGCCGTGCAGGCGGTTTATGGACCATAGGGGAATTTGCCGGTGTGTCTGGTGATGTGAAGGATCCCTATGGGTTTGGTCCGGAAGCTTATGAGCGCTGTTACTGGCAGCTTGATCGGCTGACTGGTCAGGTACTGGCCCGTCTGCAGGCCTGGCAAACGGATACCCAGAATCATTAAAAATCGAAATAAAGTAAAGGAGAGAAAAAGATGATAGCATTAGGATGTGACCATGGCGGTTATGAATTAAAACAGGAAATTATGAACCATTTAAAAGAACAGGGACTGGAATATAAGGATTATGGAACTTATTCGGAAGCTTCCTGCGATTACCCGGATTTTGCCAAAGCCGTGGCAGAGGCAATTTTGAACGGTGAATGTGAAAGCGGTATTCTTATTTGCGGTACCGGTATTGGCATTTCCATTGCAGCCAATCGTTATCCGGGAATCCGGGCAGCCAACTGTACAGACTGTTTTATGGCAGAAGCAACAAGAGCGCATAATGACGCCAATATTCTGGCACTGGGGGCAAGAGTTCTGGGCGCAGGACTGGCGCTGAAGATTGTAGATACATTTTTAAATACACCTTTTTCCAATGATGAGAGACATATTCGCAGAATCGAAAAAATTGAAGTAAAATAAAAAATGGAGGAGATACTCATGGGAAAAATTCAGGTAATGGAGCATCCGCTCATTCAGCACAAAATCGGTATTATCCGTCGCACGGAAACCGGATCCAGAGATTTCAGAAATCTGATTTCCGAGATTGCCATGCTGATGTGTTATGAGGCGACAAGAGATCTGGAGCTTAGAGATGTGGCAATCGAAACACCGATCTGCCATACAACTGTAAAGGAATTAAAAGGGAAAAAGATGGCGGTGATCCCCATTTTAAGAGCCGGACTGGGAATGGTTGACGGAATGCTGACCATGGTGCCTGCTGCAAAGGTGGGACATATCGGTTTGTACAGAGATCCTGAAACCGCACTGCCTGTAGAATATTACTGTAAGCTGCCGGCAGACTGTGCTCAGAGAGATGTTTTTGTGGTTGATCCGATGTTGGCGACAGGCGGCTCTGCGGCAGCAGCAATTACGATGCTCAAGGAAAAAGGTGTACGCAATATCCGGTTTATGTGTATTATTGCGGCTCCCGAAGGGGTAGCCAAGCTTTCCGAAGAACATCCGGATGTGGACATTTATATCGGTGCCCTTGATGATCACCTGGATTCACATAAATATATTGTACCTGGACTGGGGGATGCAGGGGATCGTATTTTTGGCACAAAATAAAATTGGGGGAGGCAGTTATGAGCGATAAACGTAAAGATTATATCAGCTGGGATGAATATTTTATGGGTGTTGCCAGGCTGGCCGGTTTAAGGTCCAAAGATCCCAGCAGTCAGGTCGGATCCTGTATTGTGAGTCAGGATAATAAAATTTTATCCATGGGCTATAACGGCTTTCCCATAGGCTGCTCGGATGATGAATTTCCATGGGCAAGAGAGGGCGAGGCGCTGGATACAAAGTATTTTTTTGTGACCCACAGTGAATTAAACGCCATTTTAAATTACCGTGGCGGAAGCCTTGAGGGCGCAAAGCTGTACGTGTCTTTGTTCCCCTGCAATGAATGTGCCAAGGCGATTATTCAGAGCGGTATCCGGGAAATTATTTATGCCGAGGATAAATATGCAGATACGCCGGCTGTGATTGCCTCCAAGCGTATGCTTAATGCGGCAGGGGTGCGTTACCGCAGATATATCCCTACTGGCCGGGAAATTCGTTTTACCGTTTAAGGTGACCCTATTTAAGCCGGGTCTGTATGTATTTTCCGGGAGGCATACCGCAGGTTTTTGTAAATTGTTTTGTAAATGCATAGACGTCGCTGTATCCGGTAAGCCGGGCAGCTTCTTTAATGGGCAGGCCTGATTCCAGCATCATCATGGCCTGCCCTACTTTTTGCTCTGTGCGGTAGCGGGCCGGAGATTTTCCGGTATAGGTTTTAAAAGATTTTCGAAAGCTTTCATAGCTCATGTGAAGACTTTTGGCCACTGACTCCAGAGAAATTTCAGCTTCAAAATCTCTGGAGAGGCGCTCACAGGCCTGCTCCATGGAAGGATTGATGTCCTGGTTCACATGAACCGGCAGTCTTTCACGGATGTGGGATGTGCAGGCCGCAGGCCGGCCAAATCCATAAAGCTTCAGCACAGTGGACTGAAGTTTCAGCAAAGCTTCCGGTAATTCTTCTTTTGAGGCACTTTTAAGTTCCTTGATCAGGTTGGAAAAATCGGCGGGATCCGATTCCAGCAGGCAGGCTTTTTGAACCGGCTGCTCTGTGACGATATGAAGTTTACATAAGTTTTCGAAGACGGATTTTCCGAAGGACAGAAAAAATTCCAGCCACTGGCCGTCTGGATTAACCTGGGTGGAATGGCGGATGCCCGGCAGTCGCTGTACCAGATCTCCGGCTTCGATGGGGAGTCTTCGTCCGTCTGTGGTGATATAAGTACCGCTGCCCTGTAAAAGAACAAAGCAGCTGTAAAATTCATTCATGAAGTTGTACTGAGACCGGTCTGCTGTGGGTTTCGCCATATATCCGCAGGCAATAATGCCTTCCTTTAGGTTATTTCCGATACACCGGTAAATGACATTGCTTTTTATGGAATCGTTCACGGATATTTTCCTTTCTGTACCATTTTGGATAAAAATAACACCAGTTCGGCTATTTCGATCTTATCCATATCTATTATAATAAATATATCGATTATTTAAAAGAAAAAATCTGGCGGATATTTTATCTGACGGATATTTTAGAGGAGGAGTTTAAAATGGCGCATAGAAATGATTGGGAAAATCAGCATGTGACACAGATTAACAGGTATCCCATGCATACCCCTTACGGGGCCTATGAATCGGTGGAGCAGGCCCTGGAAGGTGATCGGAACAGATCAAAATTTGTTTTCAGCTTAAATGGTTTGTGGAAGTTTCATATGTATGACAGTCCTGAGTCTGTGGAAGACGGATTTTACAGGGAGGATTTTGATATTTCCGGATGGGCTGATATGCCAGTGCCTTCCAACTGGGAGCTTAACGGTTATGGAAAGCCGGTTTACACAAATATGCTGTATCCCTTTAAAAGAGAGGATGTCAGTGCCCGCTTTGAGATGGAGATTGTCCGGGGACAGTGTGAACTGAATGCGCCTTTTGTGCCGGAAAAGAATCTGACCGGCTGCTACCGCCGTACCTTTGTGCTGCCTCAGGACTATGTGGGCCGTGAAATTCTTATTGATTTCGGCGGTGTGGAGTCCTGCTTTTATCTGTGGATCAACGGTGACATGGTGGGCTATTCTCAGGACAGTAAGGTTAATGCGGAATTTAATATTACAGAATATGTGCGCCAGGGGGAAAATACCATTGCAGTTCAGGTGATGCGCTATTGTGACGGCACCTATCTGGAGGATCAGGATTACTGGCATCTTTCGGGAATTTACAGGGATGTGCGGATTGTAGCTAAGCCATATCAGCATATTCTGGATTACAAAATCGAAACTTTGTTTGAACATCATCATTATGATCAGGCCCGGCTTTCCGTGATGATTCATCCGGACAATACAAAGCCGCTGTACGGTGAGCATTATGTCCATCTGACCCTTTATAACCAGGCGCATGAGCCGGTGACATCATTTGATACAAAGCCTTTTGCACAGTGTGGTTTTTATTTGTCTCCAAAGTTTGTGGCCTTTGCTTCGGCCCAAATCAATCATCCTGTACTTTGGAGTGCAGAGACACCCTATCTTTATACGCTTGTTCTGGAACTGAAGGACAAAAACGGAGTCACTGTGGATATTGAAAGCAGCCGGGTCGGATTCAGACATATCGAAATTAATGACAGCGGTGTGCTTACCTTAAACGGAAAGCGTCTGGTGATCCGTGGCGTAGACCGCCATGATTTTTGCCCGGAAAGCGGCCGTTATGTGACAAAGGCGTATATGAAAAAAGAAATTGCTGTCATGAAACAGTTAAACTTTAATGCAGTCCGTACCAGTCATTATCCAGACAGCCTGGACTGGTATGATCTGTGTGATGCGTTGGGGATTTATCTTGTGGATGAGACAAATCTGGAAACCCATGGCTTTGGAGGTCAGTTAAGCTGCTCGCCAGAGTGGACGCATGCCTATATGGAGCGGGCAGCCCGTATGGTTCTCAGGGATAAAAATCATCCTTCGGTTATTCTATGGTCTCTTGGCAATGAGTCCGGCGCCGGAATGAATCATGCAGCCATGTACGGCTGGATTAAGGAATATGATAAGACACGCTATGTTCAGTATGAATCTGGAAATCCAAAGGGAAATATTTCCGATATTATCTGTCCCATGTATCCAAATATGTCCTGGGTCGAAGATGTGATGGCAGACAGTTCTGATCTGAGGCCGTTTATTATGTGCGAATACGCTTACGCAAAGAGCAACAGTAACGGAAACTTTAAGGAATTCTGGGATTATATTGATAAATACCCAAGATTCCAGGGCGGTTTCCTCTGGGATTTTTCGGACAAGGCGATTGCCGTGAAGGATGAAAATAACGGAACAAAATATGTTTACGGCGGTTATTTTGGAGAGGATGTGGTTGATCCGGTTCCAGACATGTGTATGAACGGTGTTGTACATCCGGATCTTTCATTTAAACCGGGAGCTTTGGAAGTGAGAAATGGTCAGTCACCGGTTTTGATTGAATATGTGGCGAACCCTTATATTGGCACCGGCTCCTGGAAGATTGTGAATCATTATCATGTTCTGGATTTAAGTCATCTTAAAGTCCGCTATGAAGTTGTTAAAAATGGAATACTCACCCGGGAAGGCTGTCTGGAAACATTAACAACTCCGGCCGGCGGCAGTGATGACTTATGGATTCCGGAAATTTCGGGTGATCTATGTGATGAAGTTTATGTGAACTACTATGTGGAGCTGGCTAAAGATACCTTCTTTGCACCGGCCGGATATGAGATTTACAGAAAACAGATTCCGCTTACAGGAAATGTGTATTGTCCTGAAAGTGGGGAAGTATTTAGCGATTGTGTGCAGGTTCGGGAAAACGATGATTCGGTTGAAATTTTTGGTGACGGCGTCAGCGTTGTTTACGATAAGAAAAAAGGTGTCTTCAGTCGGGCTCAGTTTAATGGACAGCAGTATTTGGAAGGCGGAAATGACGAATTTTACAGAGCCGTCACCGGTATTGATGAAGGAACCCATGAGAAAGGCCGAAACTTTGATGATGACTGGCGGGAAAAGGGTCTTGACCGGCTGGAAAAAAGCGTGGAATCGGTTGTGGTTTGTCCCGGGGACCGAGTGATTATTTTAAAGGTACGGTCAGTTTACGGAGCCGGAATGTTCAGAACAAATACAACGTATATGATTGGCAGCCGGGGCATGGAAATCCATAATCAGGTTGTCAACAACAGTGGCTTTGAATGTATTCCAAGAATCGGTCTTTCCTTTCGGCTGCCTTCAGAATACAGCCGCCTGAGCTGGTATGGTCTTGGACCATGGGAAACCTATCAGGACAGAAAATCTGCAGCTTTTATGGGACAGTATGAGGACACTGTGGCCGCGCAGCACGAGCCGTTTGTTGTACCCTGTGAATGCGGCGGTCATGAAGATACCCGGTACATGACTTTAAGCGATGGCCGTCATAAGCTGACAGTGACTGGAGGGGCACCTTTCCATTTCAGTGCGCTGCCTTATTCCATGGAAGCGTATTTAAAAGCCGGTTACGCCGATGAGCTGCCTAAAGTATGCACAGGCACATGGCTTATGCTGGATGCAGTTCACGCCGGTTTGGGCGGTGATACGGGCTGGGCTAAAAATATTCATCCGGAATACAGAATTAAAACCGGAATGTATGCGTATAGCTTTAAACTGATTTTTGAATAAACTGATTTTGAATACTATGATTTTTAATTGCATGTGAGTGCTTTTTCAGGCCTGAAAGGCAGGAGGCAGCAGACGATTTGGCGTCGCTGTCCCTGCCTTTTTGCCGTAAGATCAGCGGTCAAAGCTTTTTAACTCTGGCGGCAAAATATTTCAGTAGCATAAAATGTCTGCATATGTTAATATTAACCTTAGATATGTGTCATTGGGATTCATAGCTGTATCACAGACAAAAGGAAAGAGAGGCATGGAGATGAGCGGCAAAAAAAACAATCATGATGTATTTAGAGCTCTGGCGCTGCTGACTCAGCTGGGGATTGGGATGATTGTGCCCATCGTTCTGTGTCTTTTTGTGGGCATCTGGCTGGATGAGCTGCTTGGGACGGAGATATTTATATTTATATTTCTTGTTCTGGGGATTCTGACTGCGTATAAAAGTCTCTATGATTATACACGGCCTCTTCTCAAGGGGGAAAAGGAGCGGGAAAATGAAAAATTCTGGAATAATAGAAAACATAAAAAATAAACTCGGCCTTTATAATGAAACCATGTGTGAACTTACCGTGGGAATTATTCTGATGACACTAATCGCCGGAACTGCAGGCGTTTTTGTATTTCCGGACAGCGTTCGTTTTTGCGGGAGTCTGCTGATTGGATCTGCGGGGGCCATGCTGCTGGCGGTGCATATGTTTGTGACCATCAGCCGCTCTCTGGATATGTATCCTGAAGATGCTCCCAAATATGCAAAACGGAATTATGTTTTGCGCCTGGGCTTTGTGATTCTTGTGGTTTTATGCGGCCTGAAGCTGCCTTTTTTGTCTTTTCCCGGGATTTTTCTCGGATTGCTGACGCTTAAAGGGGCTGTTTATATTCGTCCGCTTTCTCGCAGAATTTTAAAGACTTTGGTGCACAGGCATAAAGATTATACAGCAAAGGAGGGTGAATAAATGGGACAGGAAGTTGACTTTATGATACATGGGTATCTGGAAGTGCCTTTCTTTGGGCAGACGGTTTACATTACAACCACACACGTGTGTATGTTTATTGTGTGTATGACGCTGATTATTTTCGGTATTGTTGTTAACCGGAAAATGAAGCATGCCAGGGAAATTCCTGAAGGTCTTCAGAATGTGGCTGAATTTTATGTTCAGACGCTGGACGGTATTGTTAAAGGCAATATGTTTAAGCACTGGCGTAAATATGCCAACTATATTCTGACGATTTTCATGTTTCTTTTACTTTCCAATATCTCGGGTATCTTCGGCCTTCGTCCGCCGACCGCGGATTACTGTACAACACTGGCGCTGGCGCTGATTACATTTGCGGTGATCCAGTTTAATGCGGTGAGGACAAACGGTCCATTAGGCTATATTAAAAGCCTTACCCAGCCGCTGCCCATTCTGTTTCCGATCAATGTCATTGGAGAGGTAGCGACACCGGTGTCATTATCCCTGCGTCTTTTTGGCAATATTATGGGCGGAACGGTTATGATGGCGCTGTTTTACGGTCTTCTTCCAAAGATTGTAACGCTGGGTATCCCGGTTTTCCTGCATGGGTATCTTGATTTATTTGCAGGAGCAATTCAGACATACGTATTTTGTATGTTGAGTATGGTATTTATTAATGACAAGCTGCCGGCCGACTGAGGGTGGTCCGGAGAAACTTATGTATAAGGAGGAAATTTTATGATAACAAATGAAGGTTTAGTATTAGCTTGCTCAGCAATCGGCGCAGGTCTGGCCATGATCGCAGGTATCGGACCTGGTATTGGACAGGGTATTGCAGCCGGACACGGTGCTGCTGCTGTTGGACGTAATCCGGGTGCCAAGGGGGATATTACATCGACCATGCTTCTCGGCCAGGCCGTTGCAGAGACAACAGGTCTTTATGGTCTTGTTATTGCGCTGATTCTTTTATTTGCAAACCCACTGTATGGAAAATTATGATAAATACCCGGCAGAGGGCATAAAATCAGGCACAGTAAAGAGGCCGAAGGGAGGCGTAAGAGTTGGACGGAAGATTATTTGGCCTTGATGCCCAGCTCCTGTTTGACGCCATTACAATGTTCATCTACATTATGGTGCTGTTTGTCATTCTTTCCAGGCTGTTTTTTAAACCGGTACGCCAGTTTATGGAGAAACGTCAGGAAGGCATTGACCAGAATAAAACCGAAGCCGATGAATATATGAACAGGGCTGAGAAACTGAAGGCTGAGTATGAGGAAAAGCTTAAGCAGGTGCATAAAGAAGCAGAAAGTCTTATGTCCGCATCCCGCAGGCAGGCGCACAGGCGTCAGGAGGATGTTATAGAGGCTGCAAAGGAAAAAGCCTCTGCAATTATGACACAGGCCCAGCAGGAGGCTTGCCAGGAGAAAAACCGTGTGAAGGATGAGGTTAAACAGGAAATGGCCGAGATCGCGGGACTTTTGGCAGGGCAGTTTGTGGAATCGTCAGATCGTTTCAGGGAGGCGATGCTTGTGGAAGAAACATTGAAAGAAATGGGTGGTGACGCATGGCAGAATTGATGATAACAGCAATTAATATATTTCTGCTTAGTTTTGTCGCCGGCTACATCGGGTATCCGATGATCAGTAAGGCACTGAATAAGCGGAAAACCCAGATTGCAGAGCAGATCCATACAGCTTCCCAGGACAGAGCAGATGCGTTGCTTTTGGCACAGGATTATGAGACCAGGCTTAAGAACTTTGAGCAGGAACGCGAGGTGATCCTTGCCCAGGCCAGAGAAAAGGCAAAAGCCGGTGAGGAAGAGATGATGCGTGAAGCTCAGTCAGAAGCGGCGCGTATCGTAAACCGGGCGGATCGGGAAGCCGCTCTTTTGCAGGCAAAAGTTAGAGATGAGATCCGCAGGGACATGATTACCTACGCAACTGCGGCTGCTGCCAAACTGATTGCGGAAAATATGAACACACCGCAGCAGGATGCACTGATTGAAGAAACACTGAAGGAAATGGGAGAGCAGACATGGCAAAATTAGTAGATAAAACTTATGGCCAGGCTTTGTTTGAGCTGAGTGTGGAAGCGGACTCCGTGGATGAATACAGCAGACAGGCCGGTGTTATTCTGACGCTGCTCGATGAAAATCCGGATCTTATGGCGCTTCTTGGGCATCCTCAGATTTCAAAGGAAGAAAAGGTTGAAGTTGTTTTAAACTGCTTTAAAGACCGGGTCAGCGATGATTTGACCAGTTTTCTTGTGATTATTGTTCAGGCAGGCCGACAGAAATTTATACGGGAAATTCTTATGTATTTCCTGAATACGGTTAAAGCATACAAACATATTGGTGTTGCCTATGTGACATCCGCGGTTGAATTGTCGGATGAGCAAAAGGCTGCTGTCCGGGAACGGCTGCTTGCGATCACGGATAATGTCGCCTATGAAATGCATTTTAATGTGGATGCATCGCTGCTTGGCGGCATGGTGATTCGCATTGGCGATAAGGTTGTGGACAGCAGTATACGGACAAAGTTAGATACACTGTCTAAAAACTTGATGAAGATTCAGATTTGAGAAAATCCGGGAGATTCAGACTTGAGAAGATTCGGATGAAGCTTCAGATGAAACAAATATAATTTATAGTGAAAGAAGGTGCCAAAAGCCCCATGAATTTAAGACCCGAAGAAATCAGCTCAGTAATTAAAGAGCAGATTAAACGCTATAAAACCCGACTGGAGGTTTCGGATGTCGGTACGGTTGTACAGGTGGCCGACGGTATTGCCCGTATCCATGGACTTGAAAATGCGATGCAGGGCGAGCTCCTGGAATTCCCAGGCGAGGTTTACGGCATGGTGCTTAATCTTGAAGAAGATAATGTTGGTGCTGTTTTACTTGGTGATTCGAAAAATATCAATGAAGGCGATATTGTGAAGACAACCGGAAGAGTTGTGGAGGTTCCCGTAGGGGATGCCATGATCGGCCGTGTTGTGAATGCTCTGGGACAGCCACTGGATGGCAAGGGGCCTATTGAAACAAATACTTTCCGGCAGATCGAGCGTGTGGCGCATGGTGTAATTGAGAGAAAATCTGTAGATACACCGCTGCAGACCGGAATCAAGGCGATCGATGCCATGATTCCCATTGGCCGGGGACAGCGTGAATTGATTATCGGAGACCGTCAGACAGGTAAGACAGCCATTGCGATTGATACAATTATTAATCAGAAAGGTCAGGGTGTTTACTGTATTTATGTAGCCATTGGACAGAAGGCATCCACAGTAGCATCCATCGTGCATACACTGGAAGAATACGGTGCCATGGATTACACGGTTGTTGTGTCTTCCACAGCATCCGAACTGGCGCCTCTGCAGTATATTGCGCCATATTCCGGGTGCGCCATCGGTGAAGAATGGATGGAGCAGGGCAAGGATGTATTAATTGTTTATGATGATTTATCCAAGCATGCGACAGCTTACCGTACACTCTCCCTTTTGCTTCGTCGTCCGCCTGGGCGTGAAGCTTATCCGGGTGATGTATTTTACCTCCATTCCAGGCTTCTGGAACGTGCGTCCAAGCTTTCCGATGATCTGGGCGGCGGTTCTTTGACAGCCCTTCCGATCATTGAGACACAGGCCGGAGACGTATCGGCTTATATCCCTACAAATGTGATTTCTATCACAGATGGTCAGATTTATCTCGAAACAGAAATGTTTAACAAGGGACTTCGTCCTGCGATCAACGCAGGTCTGTCTGTGTCCCGTGTTGGCGGTTCTGCTCAGATTAAGGCAATGAAAAAAATTGCCGGACCTATCCGTGTGGAACTGGCACAGTACAGAGAGCTTCAGGCCTTTGCCCAGTTTGGTTCAGAGCTGGATGCGGCAACAAAAGAACAGCTGGCACAGGGTGAACGAATTCAGCAGATTCTTAAACAGGGCCAGTATCAGCCAATGCCTGTGGAAAAGCAGGTTGTGGTTATTTACATGGTGACGCGTAAACACCTGCTGGATATTCCGGTTGATCAGGTTATGGATTTTGAAAAAGGTCTGCTGGAATACATGGATACCAAGTATGCCCATGTTCTTAGTGCCATCCGTGAGACAAAGGAACTTGGTCCTGAGATCGAGGAAGGCATTGTTGCGGCTATTGGAGCGTATAAGGAACAATTTAAAGCATCAGTGAATGAATTATAATTATAGAAATTAAGAGGTGTAATCGATATGGCCTCAATGAGAGAGATTAAACGGCGTAAAGGCAGTATTTCCAGTACCGCACAGATTACGAAGGCCATGAAGCTTGTTTCCACCGTAAAGTTTCAGAAGGCCAAAGGCCGGGCGGAGCTGTCAAAGCCTTATTTCGATAAAATGTATCAGACAGTGACCTCGATTCTGGCCAGAACGGATAATGTCAATCACCCGTATTTGTCCGGCGGGACTTCCCCCAAAAAGGCGGTTATTGCCATTACCTCCAACCGGGGACTGGCCGGCGGTTATAATGCCAACATTATCAGACTGATTACGGACAGCGGCTTTAATATGGAAGATGTAGTGCTTTATACGATCGGACGTAAGGGAAAGGATGCCTTGTCAAGAAAAGGGTATCAGATCGCCAAAGATTACTCCGATGTGATTAATGCGCTCATCTATAAAGATGCGGCAGAGATCGGAAAGGCAGTGCTGACGGCTTTTGCCAATCAGGAAATCGGTGAGATTTATCTGGCATACACAAGCTTTAAAAATACAGTGGTTCACATCCCTAAGTTGATTCGTCTTCTTCCGGTGGATGGAAATTCACTGTTAAAGGGCAGTGGGGACGGAATCGATGACGGCAGCAGCGTTTCTGATGGCCGGAGTTTATCTGAAGGGAATCAGGAAGCCGGTTATGCCAACATTCCTATGAACTATGAACCGGAGGCCGAAGAGGCTTTAAGTGCCATTATTCCCAAATATATATGCAGCCTGATTTACGGTGCACTGATGGAAGCTGTAGCTTCGGAAAACGGTGCCCGAATGACGGCGATGGATAATGCGACAAGCAACGCAGAAGAAATGATTGATAAATTAACATTAAGCTATAATAGAGCAAGACAAGGTGCAATCACTCAGGAAATCACCGAAATTGTATCGGGTTCCGAGGCACTGGCTTAAGAGAGGAGTGAATGAACAGGTATATGGCAGAAAAAAGTATTGGAAAAGTCACTCAGATTATCGGTGCTGTCCTTGATATAAAGTTTCCCGATGCAAAACTTCCTGAAATTAATGATGCGGTTCATATTACCCGCAAAGACGGAAGTAAGCTTGTGGTGGAGGTCGCACAGCATCTGGGGGATGATACAGTCAGATGTATTGCCATGGGAACGACCGACGGGCTTGTGCGTGGCATGGAAGCCGTGAGTACAGGCGCGCCGATTACGATTCCCGTGGGTGAGGAGACCCTTGGCAGAATTTTCAATGTGCTGGGTGAAGCGATTGATAATAAGCCTGAACCTGAGGCAAAAACCTATTTCCCGATTCACAGAAAGGCTCCAAAGTTTGAGGACCTGTCTGATGCTCAGGAAATTCTCGAAACAGGTATCAAGGTTGTAGACCTGTTATGTCCGTATCAGAAGGGTGGTAAGATTGGTCTGTTCGGCGGTGCCGGTGTGGGCAAAACCGTGCTGATTCAGGAACTGATTCGTAATATTGCCACTGAACATGGCGGTTATTCCGTATTTACCGGCGTTGGTGAACGTACCCGTGAAGGAAATGACCTTTACCATGAAATGACAGAATCCGGTGTTATCAACAAGACAACTATGGTGTTCGGACAGATGAATGAACCACCCGGAGCCCGTATGCGTGTAGGGCTTACAGGCCTGACGATGGCAGAATACTTCCGTGATCAGGGCGGTAAGGATGTGCTGTTGTTTATTGATAATATTTTCCGTTTTACTCAGGCAGGTTCCGAGGTTTCGGCTTTGCTTGGACGTATTCCAAGTGCCGTTGGTTACCAGCCTACACTGCAGACCGAAATGGGTGCCCTTCAGGAGCGAATCACATCTACGAAATCCGGATCCATTACTTCCGTACAGGCGGTTTATGTGCCTGCGGATGACCTGACAGACCCGGCGCCGGCAACGACGTTTGCTCATCTGGATGCAACGACCGTACTGTCCCGTTCCATTGTAGAGCTGGGGATTTATCCGGCTGTAGATCCTCTGGAGTCTACTTCCCGTATTCTGGATCCCAGAATCGTAGGCGATGAGCATTATGCGGTTGCCCGCGGTGTACAGGAAATTCTGCAGAGATACAAGGAACTTCAGGATATTATTGCCATTCTTGGTATGGACGAGCTTTCCGAGGATGAAAAGCTGATTGTGTCCAGAGCCAGAAAGGTTCAGCGTTTCCTGTCGCAGCCGTTCTTTGTGGCTGAGCAGTTTACCGGTCTGACCGGCCGCTATGTGCCGCTGTCAGAAACTATTCAGGGCTTTAAGGAGATTCTTGAAGGTAAGCACGATGATATTCCGGAAGGCTACTTCCTTAATGCCGGAAACATTGATGATGTTCTTGCCAGATGTAAGTAGGTGAGAGAAAATGGCGGAAAAGGAATTTTTACTGCAGGTTGTCTCTCCGGACAGGGTATTTTATGAGGGCAGTGTTTCCATGGTGGAGCTGGTAACCTCAGAGGGAGAGATTGGTGTTTTAGCCGGTCATATTCCTATGACTAATATTTTGAAACCTGGAATTCTCCATATTGTGGCGGCTGATGGGGAACGCTATGCAGCCGTTCATGAAGGTTTTATAGAAATCCTGCCTGATCGTATGACCGTGTTGTCAGAAGGTGCCGAATGGCCGGAGGAAATTGATATTAACCGGGCCAATGAGGCGAAAATCCGAGCCGAGCGAAGACTTTCGGAGCATTCCGAAGGCATGGATATTGCCCGGGCCGAACTGGCGCTTAAACGGGCGCTGACAAGAATTGAACTGGCCGAGAGATACGGCAGATAATTTATGAGGATGTCTGAATGTGAATGTCATTTAGGCATCCTTTTTCTTTACCGTAACTTTGTTACGGTTTTAAAACAGCTTTCCGGATATAATATATACATCTGTTTTGCGCCCGCAAATCAAGTTGTGCAAATATAGAACACGTTTATATATTATATATAAAATACCTGATATTATGAATGAACAGGTCCCGGGAAAATGCCCAGGGAGTGAAGGAGGAAAATACAGATGGAAAACGGGGAAATTTTAAAAGATCCGAAAAATACCATAAAGATGATTAGTGGATCAGTGGGCCTGAAATCCCTGGAAAAGTGCCTGAACGACATTTGCCGGGATTTTGATACAGAACGTTACAGTATAAGGGCATTGGCTGAAAAATATATGGGGTTTCATAGACCGGGGCTGGATTTGAACGGATGTCTTGAAGCCCTTGTGAAGGCCGCAGCCGAGCTTACCTCAATGGAAGCACCGGAATGGGAGTTTATTGCAGCCAGGCTTTTAAATTTTAAATTTAAGACGGCTTTGAGTCATGAACTGTCGGATCGGGGAATTACCAGCCTGTTTGACAAAATTTCTTATTTGACGACTCAGGGGCTTTATGGGGATTATATACTGGAGAGCTACAGTAAAGCAGAGATCGAGGAAGCGGAGACGATGTTATGTCCTCAAAGAGATTTGCTGTTTAACTATTCCGGTCTGGATCTTCTGCTGAAACGCTATGTGATTCATACGCACGACCATATGCCTTTGGAAACACCTCAGGAAATGTATATGGGAATTGCACTGCATCTGGCGATGAAAGAGGGGAAGGATCGGATGCTCTGGGTCAGACGATTTTACGATATGCTCAGTCGGCTGGAGGTGACCATGGCCACGCCTACGCTTTCCAATGCGAGAAAACCTTACCACCAGCTGTCCAGCTGCTTTATCGATACAGTACCTGACAGCCTGGACGGTATTTACAGGAGCGTGGATAATTTTGCCAAAGTAAGTAAGTTTGGCGGCGGTATGGGGTTGTATTTTGGAAAGGTGAGGGCAACAGGCAGCAGTATTCGTGGCTTTGAAGGTGCAGCCGGTGGTGTGATCCGGTGGATCCGTCTGGTTAATGATACAGCTGTTGCGGTGGATCAGCTGGGAATGCGCCAGGGAGCTGCGGCGGTGTATCTGGATGTGTGGCATAAAGACTTGCCGGAGTTTTTACAGCTTCGTACCAATAATGGTGATGACCGAATGAAGGCACATGATATTTTCCCGGCGGTATGTTATCCGGATCTGTTCTGGAAAATGGCAGATGAGGATCTGAATCAGAAGTGGTATCTGATGTGTCCGCATCAGATCAGACAGGTGAAGGGCTATGCACTTGAAGATTGCTATGGGGAGCTATGGGAACAGCGTTACATGGATTGTGTCAGCGACCACCGAATTTCAAAGCGTATTGTCACAATTAAAGATATTATACGTCTGGTTCTTAAATCTGCTGTGGAAACCGGAACGCCTTTTGTCTTTAACAGGGATATTGTCAACCGGGCCAATCCTAATGGACATCAGGGGATGATTTATTGTTCCAACTTATGTACAGAGATTGCTCAGAATATGTCTGAAATTGAAACCATAAGTCAGGAGATTGAAACCCTTGATAATGAAAAGGTAGTTGTAACAGTGACCCGACCAGGGGACTTTGTTGTCTGTAATTTGGCCAGTCTTTCTCTCGGCCATTTGCCTGTGCAGGATGAGGCGCATCTGTCTCAGGTTGTGGAGACGGCTGTCCGGGCGCTTGATAATGTTATTGATTTGAATTTTTATCCCCTTCCCTATGCCAGCCTTACAAGCCGAAAGTACCGCAGCATTGGCCTTGGGGTGAGCGGTTATCATCACATGCTGGCTAAGTATGGCATATCCTGGGAAAGTGAAGACCATTTAACTTTTGTAGATAAAGTTTTTGAAAATATAAATTATGCTGCAGTGGTGGCCAGTGCCCGTCTGTCGGAAGAAAAGGGAAGTTATGCTTATTTTGAGGGCAGCGACTGGCAGACAGGTGCCTATTTTGAAAAGCGGGGTTATACATCCAAAAGATGGCAGGACGCAGCATGTTTTGTCAGAGAAAAAGGGATGCGAAATGGGTGGCTGCTGGCGGTGGCACCTACAAGCAGCACAAGTATTATTTCCGGAACAACAGCCGGGGTGGATCCGGTGATGAATAAATATTTTCTTGAGGAGAAAAAAGGCAGTATGCTTGTGCGGGTGGCGCCTCAGCTTTCGCCTGAGACAATCTGGCTGTATAAAAATGCCCACTATATTGATCAGAAGTACAGCGTTCGGGCCTGTGGGATCCGCCAGCGTCATATTGATCAGGCTCAGAGCATGAACCTGTATATTACCAATGATTATACAATGCGCCAGGTTTTAAATCTTTACATTGAGGCGTGGAAGTGTGGGGTAAAGACGGTTTACTATGTACGGAGCAAATCTCTTGAGGTAGAGGAGTGCGAAAGCTGTTCTTCATAAATAAGGAGGTAAAATGATGACCCAAATTAAACAATTAAAAAGAAAACCTTTGTTTAATCCTGATGGTGATTCTCAGGTGCGAACACGCCGTCTGATCGGAGGAAATACAACAAATCTCAATGATTTTAATAACATGAAATACGGCTGGGTCAGCGACTGGTATCGTCAGGCCATGAATAATTTCTGGATTCCGGAGGAAATTAATCTGTCTCAGGATGTCAAAGATTATCCCGGACTGGATGACGCTGAACGTACGGCTTTTAATAAAATACTAAGTTTTCTTGTGTTTCTCGATTCGATTCAGACCGCTAATCTGCCCGGTATCGGAGCGTATATTACGGCAAACGAGGTTAATCTTTGTCTGTCCATTCAGGCTTTTCAGGAATGCGTCCACAGTCAGAGCTACAGCTATATGCTTGATACCATCTGCAATCCTGTTGAGCGCAATGAGATTTTATATCAGTGGAAAAATGACCGGCATTTGCTTGAACGCAATACGTTCATCGGTGATCTGTATAATGAGTTTCAGGAAAACAAAGATACCCTGACATTACTTAAAGTGATGATGGCTAACTATATTTTGGAGGGGATTTATTTTTACAGCGGCTTTATGTTTTTTTATAATCTGAGCCGAAACGGAAAAATGCCAGGGTCTGCTCAGGAAATACGTTATATTAACAGGGACGAGAATACCCATTTGTGGCTGTTTCGAAATATGCTTCTGGAACTTAAAAAGGAAAATCCGGAGCTTTTTACACCAATAACGATTGCGATGCTCCGGGAGATGCTGGAGGAGGGGGTGCGCCAGGAAATTCAGTGGGGGCACTATGTCATCGGTGATCAGATTGCAGGCCTGACAAAAACAATGATTACGGAATATATTCAGTATCTGGGAAATTTAAGATGGACAAGTTTAGGCTTTGAGGCAATTTATGAAGGTCTGACAAAGGAACCTGAAAGTATGCGCTGGGTTTCGCAGTATTCCAATGCCAATATGGTGAAGACAGATTTCTTTGAGGCCAGAAGTACAGCTTATGCAAAAAGCACAGCTCTGATTGATGATTTATGAACATTGCTTTTTTACACAATTTAAATTGTGCTTTTTGACAATTTGATATATAATCCATTTAACATGATAAATTAGTTCTTTCAGAATTTATATTTTTTGATGCAGATGCAGCCTACGGGAAAAGTTGGGGAATGCTGGCATATATGGATCAGGAAAAGCTGTCTGGACAGATTCATCCAAGTAAAATAATAGATATGGAGGCAGGAATAATGAGACTATTAGCAGAAGATTGTGTAACACTTGTAGTGGACTATCAGGAGAAGCTTATGCCGGTGATCAATGATCATGAGCAGGTTGAAAAACGTTCAGAAATTCTTTTAAAAGGTCTAAAAACATTGGGGATTCCTTCTATTGTTACCCAGCAGTATACAAAAGGGATTGGGATGACCATTCCTTCTATTACCCAGGCAGCTGAAAATGACAGTTATTTTGATAAGATTTCTTTCAGCTGCTTTGAAGACGAAGAAATCAGGAAAACGATTTTTCGTACAGGGAAAAAAACCGTGATTGTCTGCGGCATTGAGGCTCATATCTGTGTGCTTCAGACATGTATTGATCTGAAGGCAGCAGGATATACGCCTGTTCTTGTGACAGATTGTATTGGATCAAGAAAGGCTTCGGATAAAGAAATTGCACTGCTTCGGGCTCAGAGTGAGGGGATCATACTGACAACCAGTGAAGCCGTTTTATTTGAATTAACCAGAAAAGCCGGAAGTGAAGCATTTAAGGTGATTTCAAAGCTGATTAAATAATATTTTACAAATTATAATCAGGAGAAGGAAAATGATAAAAAAATATAATTGTCCCGATTGTGGTGCCGATATGGCCTACAATCCTACAACCGGGCTGCTTGCTTGCGGCCATTGTGGTCACAGTGAGGCGATTGCTTCGGATTCCCCCGAGGAGATCCAACAGGCTGAAGCGGCATATATGGAATCATTGCACCAAAGCGGGAATTTTGAATACCATTGTCCAAATTGTGGGAGTGTTTTGATTGCTCAGGAAAAAACATCTTCGGTGACCTGTGAATATTGTCAGGCGCCGTTAGTGCTGGCAGACAGGCTGGCCGGTGAGAAAAGACCTCAGGAGATTGTACCCTTTAAAATCGATCGCGGGGCAGCGACCTCGGCATTTAAAAAATGGTGCCGAAACGGGCATTTTACGCCGTCTGGTTTTATGAAGGCAGACAATATAAAAAAATTACACGGAACTTACGTTCCGTATTGGATGTTTGGAATGAAGGCAGATGTCAGCCTTGGGGCTATGGCAACAAGAGTTCATGTAACCCGCCGGGGAGATACAGAGTATACGGATACAAGCTATTATCATGTGACCCGCCAGGCGGAGATGGTATTTAATCAAATGCCTCACGATGCATCGGCCCAGCTGGATGATGGCACCATGGCGAAGCTGGAGCCTTTTAATTTTCAGGAATGCAGATCATTTGCAATGCCTTATCTTGCAGGTTTTGATTCTAATCAATATGACTATACAGATGAACAGCTTTTAGCGGAAGTTAAAAAAGATATATCTGGAGGGGCTGTGTCGGCAACACGGCAAACGATTTCCGGTTATTCCACGGTTACGGTGGAAAACAGTACTGTGGATTTTTCGGATATTCATACAGCCTATGCCTTATTGCCAGTGTGGACACTTTCTTACATATATAAAAATAAAGAATATAAATTTTTAATGAATGGGCAGACGGGACGTGTTGTCGGTCATGCGCCTTTATCTGTTGAAAAACTTCTGGGCTTTGGTGGTATACTGACGGTTGTTATATTCGTTATTTTGCTGTTGATTGGCGGGTGATGCGGATGAAAAAAAGAAGATTATTGGGGACGGTGGGCACGGCAGTTATTTTGCTTTTGGTTTTTATATGCAGTTTTGCTGCTGTTGGAGCAGCCGGGAAGTATGTGATTGACGATGCACAGCTTCTTACCGATGAACAGGAAGCCCAACTGTCACAGCAGATTCAAGATCTGAGACAGGAAAAAAATATTGATATTGTTATTGTGACTAAAAACGGACTGGGAGAGAAGACCCCCCAGCAATATGCAGATGATTATCTGGATCAAGGCGGCTACGGGATGGGAGCAGATGAAAACTCAATCCTCTATCTGATTGATATGGAAAGCCGGGAATTATATCTTTCCACTCATGGAGCGGCTGAAGACTATTTTACCCCTGAGCTTATTGAGGAAATGCTGGATCATATCTATGATCAGGTGACTGTGCAAAATTATTATGGAGCGGCACAGGCTTTTGTCGCAGATGCAGGCCGTTTTGATGAGGCTGTAGCGAATCATCTCTATGATCAGAATGCACACAAAAAAATGTCTATACCCGTTAAACTGGGGATTTCTGTTGGGATTTCTGTATGTGTATGTGCAATTATTGCGTTTTCTGTAAGCAGGGGAACAAAGCAGGCTGTATTTGCAAGAGACTATATGGATCAGTCTACATTTGAATTGAAGCAGCAAAGCGATGTTTTTCTGAGACATGTGGTGACCAAACGAAAAATTGAGACTGACAATGACCGAGGTCCTCGAAATTCCAACAGTCATATGAGCAGTGGCGGAGAAAGCCATGGCGGTGGCGGACGAAGCTTTTAAAAAATTTAAGATCACCGATATCCTGGCAAAATGCCGGATATCGGTGATTTATTTTATTGGTGATCCTTGAAGCTGTGAATACCGTCAAGCAGCTGATTTTTCAGCTCCCACAACGGACGGGAAAGGTCGACATATACATTTTGCGGGTTGGCAAAACGGCGGGATTCATCCCACAAGGTATCCAGTTCCTGTTTGCAGTAAGCCTGTATTTCCATGACAGAAGGGGATTCATAAACACATTGGCCATTTTTGAAGATGGGAACAAGAAGTTCCCGGATGGTATAGGCGTTTTCATCCAGATAAGTTTTTTTCCATGTTGAAACAGGGTCAAAGATCATCAGTGGCTCTGACGGATCATAATGCTCGCCCACAAGGGAAATCAGATCGCCCCGGATTTTACCGGTTTCTCTGTCATATAAACGGAAAATAGTTTTATTTCCAGGATTCGTAACTTTTTCAATATTTTCAGATACTTTAATTTTGGGGATCATAACGCCGTTTTCATCGCATACGGCGGCCAGCTTATATACGCCGCCAAAAGCAGGACAGTCTTTAGAGGTGATCAGATTGGTTCCTACACCCCAGGAGGTGATTTTTGCACCCTGGCTGCGAAGGCTTTCGATCAGGTATTCGTCCAGGTCGCTGGAAGCGGATATCACAGCATCCGTATAACCGGCCTGATCCAGCATCATACGGGCTTTTTTGGAAAGATAGGCAAGATCCCCGCTGTCCAGGCGGATTCCGTAAAGCTTTGGTTTGATTCCCTGTGCTTTCAGCTCATCAAATACCTGGATGGCATGGGGAACACCGGACTTTAATGTGTCGTATGTATCTACGAGAAGCAGGCAGTTATCCGGGTACAGTCGGGCATAATTGCGGAAGGCTTCCAGCTCTGTCTTAAAACTCATGATCCAGCTGTGGGCATGGGTTCCTTTAACAGGAATATTAAACATCTGACCGGCCAGTACATTGGATGTGCCTACGCAGCCTGCGATGACCGCTGCTCGGGCGCCGTAGGTGCCGGCATCCGGTCCTTGAGCACGGCGAAGACCAAACTCCATCACACCGCCGCCGGCTGCATATACAACCCGGGAAGCCTTTGTTGCAATCAGGCTCTGATGGTTAATAATGTTGAGGATGGCTGTCTCGATAAGCTGGGCCTCGATAATGGGTGCAACCACCTTTAAAAGGGGCTCCTTGGGAAAAACAACCGTTCCTTCCGGAATGGCATAGATGTCTCCCGTAAAATGAAATCCGGAAAGATACTCAAGAAAATCATCCTGAAAAAATCCGGTGGATCTCAGGTAGCTGATATCTTCCGTATCAAAATGCAGTTCTTTAATGTAATCAATAACCTGTTCCAGACCGGCGGTGATGGCATAGGCACTGCCGGATGGATTATTGCGGTAAAAAACATCAAAAACCACGGTTTTGTTTGTCTGATTGGTGAAATATCCCTGCATCATTGTTAATTCATATAAATCTGTAAGCAATGTTAAATTATATCTGCTCATAAAAATCCCTCTTTTATATATGTCTTGACACATGTAAAGCATAAACGATAAGTTAGAATTATTGTACCCCGGCTAAATGAAAAAAGCAACCAGAAGCGGCGGAAATTTAACTTAATTGTAATAGTTTCGTACCGGATTTGTCGCTTTACCGGTTTATAATGTTTTTGAAGGATTTGACTTTTTGACCTTAACATTATTATAAAGTGATCGGGACAGGAAATGCCTGATCTGATCAATAAAGCGGGGAGATTTTTATGGATTACAAAAGTGAAAGCGTGTCTCAAAATCACAGAAATACAAGGCCTGGAGATCGGCGAAATTTAAAGCGTAAAATAAGAAATATGGGGATTTCCATGGGGACAGGGGTTTTTGTCGGCTTAATTTTAGGTTGTGTTTTAATGTTTCAGAACCATATGGAACATGCTCAGGCTGTTGAACGTATCGTGCCGTCGGTAAAGATTATGCTGGAAGAAGCCGCACCTAAGGTAAGTACTGTGGATATTGTGGCTGTTGGGGATAATCTGATCCACTCTGGACTTTATAAATCGGGTCTGCAGGCGGATGGATCTTATAATTTTGATCATTTGTATGCCAACGTTAAGGCCGATATCCAGGCCGCTGATCTGGCAATTGTTAATCAGGAAACGATTTATACATATAACCGTAATGACTATTCAGGCTATCCTTGTTTTGCAGGTCCCGTAGAGATTGGAGATGCCCTGGCAGGTGCAGGCTTTGATGTGGTTACCCATGCCACCAATCATGTCTATGATCGGGGCGTGCAGGGAATTGCCGATACACTGGATTTCTGGAAAACGAAACATCCGGAGATTACTGTGTTGGGGATACATGATAGCCAGGAAGATGCAGATACAATAAAAACGGTTGAGTGTAACGGAATCACTTTTGCCATGCTGAATTACACATATGGAATGAATGGATTTGCGCTCCCTGCGGATAAGCCTTATCTTGTGGATTTGCTGGACAGGGATCAGGTGGCTGAGGATATCGCCAGGGCAAAGCAGATCAGTGACTGTGTGATATTTTTTCTTCACTGCGGTGTAGAATATGTTTATGAGCCGGATGTTTCGACGAAAGAATGGGTGCAGTTTCTGCTGGATCAGGGCGTAGATATAACCATCGCCTCGCATCCCCATGTGCTGGAGCCTTATACAGAATTGGCAGGGGATGACGGTCATCAAATGATTGTTTATTACTCTATGGGAAACTTTATATCAACACAGGATGCCATGCCAAGGATGATTGGCGGTATGGCAAAAATTACGGTGGAAAAATGGGGAGAGGGTGAAAATTCCCGGGTTACAGTCAGAGATTATACACTGGATCCGCTTTTTACCCACTATAATCATACTTTGGGCGTGTATACGGTGTATAAGCTGGCTGATTATACGGATGAGCTGGCTGCACAGCATCAGCTGTATGCGGCAGCCGATCCCCGGCTTTCTGTGGAGGTTATACAAAATGAGTTCAATACAATTATGAATACACCGATCCGGCAGGAAGGTCATGCGCATACATATTAACGAAATAATTCCCATACAGCCCGCTCGTCAAAGTCACGAATGCGCTTGAGCGGTATGCCGGCAGCTTTAAAGGCATTGTTTTTAAACTTATCCCGGCGCCGGGCGCTTTCCGTATCATGGCTGCTGTCATCCAGTTCAATGGCAAACAGAATGTTAAGCTCTTTGTCGCATATAACAAAATCCACATGTTTTTGGGAAATCAGGCGGAAATACTTCATATAATCATGACTGACTGAAACTTCCATCAGATCCTTGAGTCCGACTTTGGGGCAGATCAGACAGTGATAGCTGTCAGCAGCCCGCTTCAGGTAGATGTAAAATTTGTACTCCCGCTTTGTAAGCATATGTTTGGCACGGTAGGGATAGCGGCTTTTTCTCTTTACAAGGAGGATTAAAACAACAAAAAGGATGAACGCAAGAATGACTAAGGGGATAAAATTAATCGTTTTCATGTGGAAACTCCTTTGGACACGGATTATTCAGAGCGGATACTCAATGAATAAATCGAATATATGTTCATTATAACAAACGAATGTTTGGATTTCAAGAGGGGATATTGTTTTTATAGACATATAGAAATTGATGAAAGAATAGGGTGTACTTATGAAGCGTTTTGGCAGCGGCAGTGCCTTTAAGCGGCTTGGATTTTTATTTATATTATTTATCGTGGTCATTTATACAGTGATCTGTGTTGTTTTTATTCAGTATGTCAATGAGCAAAAATATACGGAAATTAAAACACTGCGCAGCCAGGTGACAAACAGCGCCAGTGTGATGGAGCAGCAGCTGCATGCGATTTATAATATGGAATGGCAGCTGGCGCAGGATTCCAGGCTGCTTCAGGTTGCCTATGATACGTATGTGGACAGCTATGAAAAGTATCAGCTGATCTCCGAACTGCAGATGCAGGTAGCCAGCGGTCAGTCCATGAACAGTATCATTGAAAATTTTCTTATTGAATTTCCAAAACAGAGTCTTAGGATCAGTTCTAAAAACGGATATGAACATCGTGTTTTTGACCCCGAATCTTTAGATACAGCCCAAAGCAGCCGTCTGTGGTGCCCGGATGGCGGACGCACAATTGAAATGAATATTCGATATCCGCTGTCCTACTCCGTTGATACAGATTATGTGCCCAGTTTTATGATCCGTATTCTTTTGTCGGACAGCTACATGAATACTTATCTTGACACACTGAGAAATCCCATGCAGGGTGCCTTTTGGGTGCTGCGTCAGAATGGGGAAAATATATGCATCGGCGCCGATGACGAAAAGGCACAGCAGCTGTTTGAGACATGGGCGCAGCTGTGGGCTGAAAATGAGTATTCAGGATCGCTGGAGGCGGAAGGCGCGTATGAGAAGGATGACTATTTATTTGTATCTCAGGAGCTTAAAGATTATTCTTTGACTCTGGTGGCCTATCAAAATACAAAAGCCTTATTTGAAAGATCCGGTTACACGCTGATGTATCTGGGCATCGTGATTATTGTGATTGGTATGATGTTTCTGTTTGTTATTTTATGGGCCAACCGTACGGTGGGCAAACCTCTTTACAAAGTGGTGGAGGCCTTTGAAAAGGTGCGGGACGGTGATCTTGATGTGCGGATCTATCATCATGCCAATGATGAATTTGAGTTTATTTATTCTTCTTTTAATGAAACCGTTCATCGGATCGGGGAAATGATTGAACAGATTAAAGAGCAGGGAAGACTGCTCCAAAATGCGGAGCTGATTCAGCTTCAGTCTCAGATTAATCCCCATTTCCTTTATAACAGTTTTTATATTATTAAGTTTATGGCGCACAACGAGGATTATGAACAGATCGAAGCTTTTGTCACCTCATTGGCAAAATATTACCGTTTTTTAAATAAAGAAACAAACTCAGTGATTGCTCTGGGCAGTGAAGTGGAGCATATGGAAAATTACATAGATATACAGCAAATGCGTTTCGGGGATAAAATTACTCTGGAGAAACAGCTGCTGCCAGATGCGGTAAAAAATTTCAGGGTGCCTAAATTGATTTTACAGCCCATTATTGAAAATGCATATGCTTATGGTTTATCCACGCTGCTTTCAGATGGGGTTTTAAAAATCAGTTATGCTCTGGAAGATAAAATTTTGTATATCCATGTGGAGGACAATGGCCGGTCACTGACGCAGGATGGTCTGGAGAAAATTAAAAATCAGGTTTACGGGTCAGACGGTCAGACCAGGAGTCATGCGCTGACGAATATTCATCGAAGAATCGTGCTGGCATTTGGAGCACCCAATGGTCTTTTATTATCAATGAGTGCGCTGGGCGGACTTAAAGTTACCCTCAGACTGGATACATCTATAGAAATTAAGTAATCATACCCTCAGTGTACAGGGGACTGCTTTTGCGGATCCGTCTCTTGTATGCTGGGGGTAAGTCAATTTTTTGAAATCTATGTCAAGATTGGTTCATTGTTGTTTGTTTATAGAAATTTTATAATAAGCTTGTAAACAAAAAGACCTGAAACCACATGCTTTCATATTTCCAGAGCGCTGCGCGCATTGTCGTGAGCGGATAAAAAGGCAGTGGACCCGTAGGAGGAGAAGTTATGAAAAGAAGAAAAGCAATCAGTCTTTTATTAGGTGCAGTGATGGTCACAGGAATGCTGGGGGGATGCAGCGGTTCTGAAGTTCCAAAGGAAACAGCACAGGGCAGTGGAGATTCGTCTCAGACACCGACGGAGTCGGTGGCAGATCCCAATGCCAAGTATGAAGAACCGGTTACATTAACATCATTTTTTGAAATTTCACCAACCATTGCCAGTATATTTACTGAGGAAGGTATTCAAAATTCCTATTATACAAAGCAGCAGGAAGAACAGACCAATATTCATATTGATTATTTGTGGTATGCATCGGATACACCAGAGGATGCGGAGCAGAAGAAAAATGTCGCTATTGCTTCCGGTGAAATTCCTGATTTTATGCTGGTAGACAGTGCGCAGCTGGCTCTGCTGGCAAAGAGTGATCTGATTAATAAAGATATTTACAGCGTATATGAGGCTTATGCTTCCGATACATTAAAGCAGTGGACAGTTCAGCAGGGAGAATCTGTACTGGATTCAGCAACTTATGACGGTAAAATTATTGCCATTCCGCTGGTGGATTCAGCCATTGATGCGGCGTCCTTCCTCTGGATCCGTCAGGACTGGCTGGACAAATTAGGACTTGAGCGGCCTACAACAATGGAAGAATTATATGATGTGATGGTGGCCTTTAAAACACAGGATCCAGACGGTAATGGCGTGGATGATACGGTTGGTCTGATTACCCATAAAAATTTCCTGAGCAATGGTCTTGCAGATATGGTCGGTATTTTTAATGCATATGGTGCTTATCCCACAGACTGGGTAGAAGACGGCAACGGCGGACTGATGTATGGAAGTACAACGCCTGAGGCAAAAGAGGCTTTGGGGTATATCGCCAAAATGTATGCAGAAGGCCTGATTCAGGAAGATTTTTCTGCCATTGATGATTCCAAATCCACAGAGCTGGTTGCATCAAACCGGGGCGGCATTCAGTACGGTGCCATGTGGAATGCCATCTGGCCTCTGGCAATGTCTCTGGATGCGGATCCCGAGGCTGACTGGTGTGCCCTTCCGATTCCAACAGCAACCGATGAACCGGCCAAATCTCAGGTTTCTGTCCGTGTCGTTAATTATGCGGTTGTCAGTGCAGAATGTGAACACCCGGAAGCGGTGATTAAACTTTTAAATTTCTGGTGCCATACTCAGACTGAACTGTCTGATGAGGAATGGAATAAATATCTGGAGCCGGGGGCCGATGGGGTTGTGTCCTTCCCACTTCACAGTGTAATGCTTAAAACATGGAACCCTGAAAAGAACTATGATCAGTATCTGGCCATTAAAGATGCGCTTGAAACCGGTGATACATCAAAACTGAATCCGGAATTTTTGACCGGCTACAATGACGTGAAAGGCTATATGGATGGAGATGCATCCAAATATGGTCAGTATAAAACCTTTGCACCTGAAGGCTCTGCTTTTGCGGCTATGGATGAATATGTGAAAACGGATGCTTTCCATTATGATGCATTTACAGGGGCAAGTACACCGGCTATGACCCAGAAACTGAGTATTGTGACAGATAAAGTTATGGAATATTATACAAAGGTTATCATGGGTACAGCATCTCTGGATGATTATGATGCGTTTGTGGAAGAAGTCAACGGCTTAGGTCTTGCAGAAATCACAAAGGAAGTCAACGAATGGTATAAAAACCGATAATTTGTGGGGATATTTGCGGGAAGGAGTGGTGGAACGGACACCACTCCTTTCTTTCCACAAATAATCAATGATCCACAAATAATCAGTGATTTGACACCGGCCGATGCCGGATCAGGAAGGGATTCGAGATGAAAAAAAGTAAATTAAAGAAATATTTGAAACGTGAATGGCCGCTGCATCTTATGCTTCTGCCGGCGGTAATCCTTTTGGCTGTCTTTTCATATTATCCCATGGTTGGTATTTTAATCGCTTTTCAGGATTATGTGCCATCGAAAGGCTGGGATTTATTCTTCCGCTCGGACTGGGTGGGGCTTGATAATTTTAAGTACATTTTTGGCATGGAAGATTTTCAGCGGGCTCTGGTCAATACCCTGGTGATTGCTGTGGGCAAAATCATTACCAATATTTTAGTGCCCCTGGTTTTGGCATTGCTGCTCAATGAAGTCAAAAACAGAGTCTTTAAAAAGGCAACGCAGACATTGGTATATATTCCTTATTTCTTTTCATGGGTTATTTTAGGCGGTATACTGATTGACCTTCTTTCTCCGGCAGACGGTGTGATCAATAACCTGCTTAATGCTCTGGGACTGGAATCTATTTATTTTCTCGGAAGTAATCAGTGGATTCAGCCGGTGCTGATTGTATCCAATATATGGAAAGAAGTCGGCTATAATATGGTTATCTTCCTGGCAGCCATGACAAGTATTGACCCTACGCAGTATGAAGCTGCCCGCGTGGACGGTGCAGGCTATACAAAGCAGATGTGGTACATTACACTGCCCAGTATTTTGCCGATGATTCTGCTTGTCACTGTTTTGGGTATGGGGAACATTTTAAATGCCGGTTTTGATCAGGTATTTAATTTATACAGTCCGATTGTATATGAAAAGGCGGATATTATTGATACTTTTGTCTACAGAATCGGTATGGAGCAGCTCCAGTACAGTGTTTCTACAGCCATTGGCCTGTTTAAATCGGTTATTTCATTTATTTTAATTGCCGCATCCTTCTTCCTTGCCAAGAGATATGCCGGCTATCAGATTTTTTAGGGGGAAGTACTTATGAAAATAAAATCATCGCCTTCACGAAAAGCCTTTGTGGTATTTAACTACATCTTTCTTACGGTTGTTATGATTGTTTCACTGTTTCCGCTTGTGCACATGTTTGCCCTCTCTTTTAGTTCCAGCGCTGCGGCTCAGGCGGGAAAGGTGACCATATTTCCTGTGGATTTTTCACTGGAGGCCTACAAATACATTTTAAGTAAAGTAGAGTTTTTCCGGGCTTTCGGTGTATCCGTGATTCGTGTCATTCTGGGAACATCCATCAGTGTGCTTTTAACGATATTAAGTGCCTATGCCATGTCCCAGCCTGACCATAAATTCCATGGCAGAAAAATTTATACATGGATGTTTATGATTACCATGGTTTTTAACGGCGGTTTGATTCCTACGTTTATTGTTGTTAAAACCGTGGGGATTTACAATACCATCTGGTCACTGATTCTGCCGACGGCTGTAGCTGTATTTAATATTATTCTTATGCTGAACTTTTTCAGAGGACTGCCGGTGGCCCTGTCAGAATCGGCCTTTATAGACGGAGCCAATCATTTCCAGGTATTGTTTAAAATATATCTGCCGATTTCAAAGCCGTCTCTGGCAACGGTGGGACTTTTTACGATGGTTAATCACTGGAACTCATGGTTTGACGGTATGATTTATTTAAGCGATCCGGATAAATATCCCCTTCAGACATACCTGAAAAATGTGATTCGAACCGTGGATATGGCCAGTGTGGATATTCACAGCGCGGCATCCTTACAGGAAATTTCCAGTAAAACCTTGACAGCTGCCCAGATTTTTGTTGCAATTATACCGATACTTATTGTGTACCCTTTGCTGCAGAAGCATTTTATAGCGGGTATGACTCTGGGAAGTGTAAAGGAATAAGCGTGATTGACGATGTATAGTGTATTGCTTGTGGATGATGAAAAAATTATCCGCGAAGGTGTTTACGAACTTTTATCCATGGCAGATCTGGATTTGGATCTGGCCATGGCGGCTTCGGCCGTGGAAGCGATTTCTGTTTTGGAAGAAAGAAAAATTGATCTTGTGATTGCCGACATCTGTATGCCTCAGATGACGGGGCTTGATTTGTTTGATGTGATTCGGGAACGATGGCCCCATTGCAAAGTTATTTTTCTGACCGGATATTCGGAATTTGACTATGTGTATAAGGTGCATCAGCATGCCCGCTATGTACTCAAGGCAGAGGAGGACTGGAAGCTTCTTGAGGCGGTCCGTGACGCCATCGGTGAAATAGAAAATGATCTTCTTCTGAAAAGTATGAGTGCAGAGGCGTTGGAGTACCAGCAATACGGTAAATATTATGAGCGAATGTTATTGCTCAAAGAGCTGGTGGATGGTGTCGCCGGCTTTTCTGACGTTACAGATGGTATACTGGCTTCATTTAATATTGATCTTTGCCGTGATCAGGATGTTTACTGTGTGGCCCTTCGCCGGGACAGTGATGTGAGTAAATGTAATTATCCGGATTATCGTCGGGCTTCAGAGTGTATGGGTGCCTTAATCCATAAATATTATATGGATGCCTTTGGTGGTACATATATTGAATATAACCGGAAATTTTGGTATTTGCTGCTGCGGCCGAAAAAACTTGTGACACCGGAGCGCATTGTCACCCTGCTTCTGGGCAACAGTGAGCTTTTTCAGAAGGCCATGAACAAAAACCTTGGAGAAAATGTGTCTGTTTTTATCTCTAAAAAAGCGGTTCCTGTCAGGCAGGCTTTTGGAGATTTCAGTGAAATCCGGGATAAGATGGTGACCATGGCTGTCAATGAGGTGAAGGCCGGCAATGCAGTGAGAGAAGAACTGCAGGAAATGGAAAATCTCACTGATCTTGAAAAACAGCGGGTGGTACAGATGGTGTCCCGGCTGGATGATGGTCTTCAGAATTTTAACCAGGCGGATATCCAAAATGCGCTGGGAAATCTGAGGGAAATTGTGTCTCATGTAAAAAGTATGCATGATCTGTTTATCCTGGAAACTTACTGCTCCATCAGTTCAAGGCTTCTGGGGTATATTAAAAAGCTGAATCTTACAGATAAAATTGCCTTTCGTATCAGTATTATGAATTTGTATAATGTATCTTTGCATGAAAGCTGGGATGAAGCATTTGCTTATTTAAACCGTGTGGTGGACAGCATTTTTGATTTAAGAGAACAGAGTATGGAAAGTAAAAATGAGGCAGTGATCAATAAAGTGAAAGCGTATATTTACAGCCATCTGGATGGAGATACTTCTTTATACATCCTGGCAGAGCATGTCCATCTCAGCCCGGAATACCTGCTGAGGGTGTTTAAACAAAAGGAAGATATTACGATTTTACAGTATATCAATGACTTAAAGCTGGAAAAGGCAAAAGAACTGCTGCAGGATACGCAGATGCAGATGAAGGAAATTGCCGTGCGGCTGGGGTTTACCAGCGCAGGGTATTTTGGCCGGTTTTTTAAAAGCCGAATGGGAATTACACCCCATATGTATCGGGAAGCCTGCAGAAATGAGTCATTGTCATGAAAAAAAGTTCGTCGATTGTCAGTGAACGGGGCATAAGCCAATCGATGGCAAAAGAATTGGGGAGGGTTTAAATGTCTGATTATGTGATTAAAACCAACAGTGGAAAAGTACAAGGTTATGAAAGAAATGGCATGGTGGAATATCTGGGTATTCCCTATGCCCAGCCTCCGGTGGGCGCACTGCGGCTGAAACGGGCAAAGCCGGTAAAACCCTGGTCAGGAATTTTGGATGCCAGGGATTACGGGCCTGTGTCTGTTCAGTATTTTATGGATCGAAACATGGGGGCAGAGGATTGCCTTCGGTTAAACATTCGAACCCCTCTGGGAGGGGAGAAGCTTCCGGTGCTGGTCTATATTCATGGGGGCGGTTATAATACGGGTGCTGCCTCTGATCCTTTGTATGAGGGCCGTTCCTTTGTGGAAAATGGTATTGTGTATGTGACGTTTACTTACCGGTTAAATGTGTGGGGATTTTGGGATTTCAGGGCTTATCCTGAAGGCCGGGATTTTGATACCAATTGTGGTATTTCGGATCACCTGGAGGCCCTCCGGTGGATCCATGACAATATTCAGTTTTTTGGCGGGGACCCGGATCGGATCACTATTGCCGGGGAATCGGCAGGGGGGACATCTGTGGTGGCACTGATGGCTATACCGGCATTTAAGGGGCTGTTTTGCCAGGCCATTGCATCCAGCGGACTGCCCAATTCTGTCACCACGGCTCGTATGTCTGCAAAAAATATGGATTTGTTTATGGAGGGGATGGGATGGACACCGGCGGACCTTCCCAGGTTAAAAACGATGGATGCTTATGCGGTTCAAAAGGGGAATATCTATATGGCCAACCGGCATCAGTACGTGAATCCGGGGATTTTTCTTCCATCGGTAGTGATTGATGATCTGTGTCCCAACCGAATCATTGAATCTATTGCTCAGGGAACGGGAAAGGATGTACGTCTGATGATTGGCTGTAATCTTCATGAGGGTACCATGTTTGTGCGATCTGAAAATACCAATTTTCCTTCAGACTGGGATATGATTCACCGTATGTTTAAAACCAATGGCCATGAGACACAGTTTGAGAAGTTTAAAAATTATTATGAGACTCACAATGATGATGCGGCTTACAGCGGTAAATCTGTCAACGGCATGGATCTTTCGCTGATTAATTTTGCTACCGATTATGCCTTTCAGGTCCCGGCCATAAAGGTGGCCCAGGCACAGATGGCCTGGAATGATGTGTGGATGTATCGTTTTGAATATATCAGTGATTTTACGGAAAAAATAGGGCTTCTGGCAGGACATGCCATGGATCTGCCGTATGATTTTAATACTTTTGACGTGGGAATGGCCGCGGAAGCTGCCAAAACAGAATCGCCTCTGGTACGGGCGCAGCTTGTGGAAGAAATGCACATGTCCTGGGTGCGGTTTATAAAAACCGGTGTTCCCAATGGGGAACAATGGCCAAGATACAGCGGTTATGCTTCACCGGTTCGTATTTTTGATACCCAGACCCGCACAGCATTTTTAGACCGAAGTGAATTAATGGCGCTTTGGGATGATTTAAGATTTTATGAGGATTAGGAGCGTCGAAAATATTGCTCCTGCGCTTAAAATCATGTATACTTTTCTTATATGCAGACGGAAATGCCGTTTTACTGTGGGCATTCCCGTCTGTTTTTCAGGTTTGACCTGACAGCAAAAATAATTACAGAGGGAGTAGCATCGATGAAAAGAGCAATTAATTTACTTGACGGACCGATTTTTCCGTCTCTGACCCGGCTGGCTCTGCCGGTTGTGGGAACTTCCCTTGTTCAGATGGCCTATAACATGGTGGATATGATCTGGATCGGGCGCGTGGGAAGTAATGCCGTGGCCGCTGTAGGGGCAGCCGGTATGTATATGTGGCTGGCCTCCGGTATTGCCACTTTGTCCCGTGTGGGCGGTCAGATTAAGGTTGCCCATTCTCTGGGGGCTAAAAATCCTGAAGACGGGGCGGTATATGCCAGAAGTGCCCTGCAGATGGGGATTATTTCCGGACTTTTATTTGGGCTTTTGTCCCTGATTTTTAACGGACCCCTGATTGCATTTTTTAATCTTAACAGTGCGCAGGTGATCTGTGATGCCAGGATTTATATGGTGATTACATGCGGACTGACGGTGTTTAATTTTGTCAATATGATTATGACCGGAATTATTACAGCCATGGGCAACAGTCAGACGCCGTTTATTGCAACCTGTATTGGACTTGGCTTTAATTTTATTTTAGACCCGGTCCTTATTTTTGGCATTGGTCCTTTCCCCAGGATGGGGGTGGCAGGGGCTGCGCTGGCAACGGTTCTGGCCCAGGTTATTGTAACCGTGGCCTTTATTTTCTCTATGCGCCGGGATACGGTGATTTTTGATAAGATTCATCTTTTAAAAAAACCGGAATGGTGCCATATGCGTATGGTCATTAAAATCGGTATGCCAATGAGTATCCAAAGTCTGGTGTTTACAGGAATTTCCATGGTTATTGCCCGCCTGATTGCCGGATGGGGCGATGCGGCGGTGGCTGTCCAAAAGGTAGGCAGCCAGATTGAATCGATTTCCTGGATGGCAGCCGATGGATTTTCGGCGGCGGTTAATTCCTTTACCGGACAAAATTATGGGGCAGATAATATAGACCGTGTAAAGAAGGGGTATAAGACGGCTGTATGTATTACGGTGATTTGGGGAATTATATGTACGATTATCCTGATTTTCCTGCCTCAGTATATTTTTAGAATCTTTATTCCAGAGGAAGCTCTTGTGCCTATGGGCGTGGATTATCTGCAGATTCTGGGGGTATCAGAAGTATTCTTATGTATGGAAATTATGACAACCGGTGCATTTTCCGGAATGGGTCACACGATTCCGCCGGCTGTGGAGGGAATTGTGCTTACATCGGCCCGTATTCCATTGGCGATGATCCTGTCTGCTACGGCTCTGGGACTGAACGGGATCTGGTGGTCCATCAGTATTTCCAGTATTTTAAAAGGCGTTGTTCTGGTAACATGGTTTATTGTGTATTTCAAAAAAGTGGAACGCAAAAGAAAACTTGAAAAAAGTGCTTGCATTTTAAAATAAAGTCTGTTATAGTACATATAGAACAAAGAGACACGTCTTTTTATAAGTGAGGTGTATGACTATGGATTTAAATAAATTTACGCAGAAATCACTGCAGGCGGTTCAGAACTGTCAGAAAATCGCTTATGATTACGGAAATCAGGAGATTGACCAGGAACATTTGCTGTATAGCCTGCTGACCATGGAAGACAGTCTGATTGCTAAATTGATCGGCAAGATGGAGCTGAATACCGAAGGTTTTATATATCAGACTGAAAAACTGATTGCCAAGCGGGTGAAGGTGTCCGGCGGTAAGGCGTATATCAGCGATTCTCTGAATCGGGCGCTGATGCAGGCTGAGACTGAAGCCAAACAGATGGATGATGAATATGTATCGGTGGAGCATCTTTTCCTGGCACTGATTGCAGTTCCTAATAAGGAGCTTAAGCAGCTGTTTAGGAATTTTCAGATCACCCGTGATGGTTTCTTAAAGGCACTTTTAAGTGTCCGGGGAAACCAGAGGGTGACCAGCGACAACCCGGAGGATACCTATGACAGCCTGGCCAAATACGGGGAAAATCTGGTGGAAAAGGCCAGAAACCAGAAGCTGGATCCGGTGATCGGGAGAGACAGTGAGATTCGTAATATTATCCGTATTCTGTCCCGTAAGACAAAGAACAACCCTGTACTCATCGGTGAACCTGGTGTGGGTAAAACTGCTGTGATTGAAGGTCTGGCCCAGCGTATTGTCCGCGGCGATGTTCCTGATGGCTTAAAGGACAAGCAGATCTTTTCTCTGGATATGGGGGCATTGGTTGCCGGTGCCAAGTACCGGGGAGAGTTTGAGGAACGTCTGAAGGCTGTGCTGGAGGAAGTCAGGAAAAGTGAAGGACAGATTATTCTGTTTGTGGATGAGCTGCACCTGATTGTCGGCGCCGGAAAAACCGACGGTGCCATGGATGCGGGAAATATGCTGAAACCTATGCTGGCCAGAGGCGAACTTCACTGTATCGGTGCCACAACGCTGGATGAGTACCGCCAGTATATTGAAAAGGATAAAGCGCTGGAACGGCGTTTTCAGCCTGTCATGGTTAATGAACCGACGGTGGAGGATACGATTTCTATTTTAAGAGGGCTTAAAGAGCGATATGAGGTTTTCCACGGCGTAAAGATTACCGATGGTGCTCTGGTGGCTGCGGCCATTTTGTCCAACCGTTATATTACGGATCGTTTTTTGCCGGATAAAGCCATTGACCTTGTCGATGAGGCCTGCGCATTGATTAAAACCGAACTGGATTCCATGCCTACCGAACTGGATGCGGTGTCCCGTAAGATTATGCAGCTGGAGATCGAGGAAGCTGCGCTGAAAAAAGAGGATGATCATTTAAGCAAGGACCGTCTTGCCGCTATTCAGGCCGAGATTGCCCAGTTGAGAGAAGACTTCCAGATTCAGAAGGCCAAATGGGATGAGGACAAAAAAGCGGTTGAAAGTGTTCAGTCTTTGCGTCAGGAGATTGAGGATCTGAATAAGCAGATTGAGCTGGCTCAAAGAACCTATGATTTAGACCGTGCCAGCGAAATTCAATACGGAAAGCTGCCTCAGCTTAAAAAACGCCTGGAAGAGGAAGAGGCGTATATTCACAATAGAGAAGGCTCTCTTGTCCGTGAGCAGGTAACCGATGAGGAGATTTCACAGATTGTATCCAGATGGACTGGTATTCCTGTGACGAAACTGACGGAAAGTGAGCGCAATAAGACACTTAATCTGGATAAAGAGCTTCATAAACGGGTGATTGGCCAGGATGAGGCGGTTACAAAGGTTACAGAGGCGATTATTCGTTCCAAGGCCGGCATTAAGGATGAGACAAAGCCCATTGGTTCCTTTATGTTTCTCGGACCGACCGGTGTTGGTAAAACCGAGCTGGCTAAAACTTTGGCGGAGAGTCTGTTTGATGATGAGAATAATATGGTGCGTATCGATATGAGTGAGTATATGGAGAAGTTTTCTGTGTCCCGACTTATCGGGGCGCCTCCGGGATATGTGGGCTATGAAGAAGGCGGACAGCTGACAGAGGCCGTGCGGCGGAAACCTTATTCGGTTGTACTCTTTGATGAAATTGAAAAGGCTCATCCGGATGTATTTAATGTACTGCTTCAGGTGTTGGATGATGGCCGGATTACGGATTCTCAGGGGCGAACCGTTGACTTTAAGAATACGATTTTGATTATGACTTCCAATATCGGCTCATCTTATCTTCTGGATGGTATTAATGACCAGGGCGAAGTCAGTGCTGACAGTCAGAAAGCTGTGATGGCAGACCTGAGAGCCCACTTCAGACCGGAGTTCCTTAATCGTCTGGATGAAATTATTATGTTTAAGCCGCTGGCTAAGGGGGATATTGAAGATATTATTGCCATCATGGTGGCTAATCTGAATAAACGTATTGCCGACCGGGAGCTGTCCATCGAGGTGACGGATGCTGCGGCCGAGTACATTGTGGAGCATGGCTATGATCCGATGTACGGTGCCCGGCCTCTGAAGCGTTTTCTTCAGAAAAACGTGGAAACACTTGTGGGCCGGATGATCCTGGCTGATGAAGTGCGCGCAGGGGATGTGATCACCATCGATGCCGGAGAAAACGGGCTGAAGGGCCATGTAAGAGTGAACCAGTAAGCAGGAGTTATTTATGGAACAGCAAAAGCAATGGACGATTTATAAAGGCCGTCCCCTGGATGAACAGGGGCGGTCTTTAGCGGAGCTTAGGGTTTATGATCTTTTGGATGAACTGGGGATTGACTATGAGCGGGTGGACCACGAGGCGGCTATGACTATGGCGGCCTGCCGGGACATTGACCGGCTTCTTCATGTTCATGCCTGTAAAAATCTTTTTCTGAGAAATACCCAAAAGACCAGGTTTTATCTTTTACTGATTGCAGGTGACAAAAAATTTAAGACAAAAGATCTCTCTGCACAGTTGGGGATTGCACGTTTATCCTTTGCGGAGGAAGAATATATGGAAAAATACCTGGGGGTTCATCCAGGCTCTGTGACAGTGATGGGACTGATGAATGATACCGGGCATCAGGTGCAGCTGCTTATTGACCGGGATGTTTATACGGAAGATATGACGGCCTGCCATCCTTGTGCCAATACGTCATCCATACGCCTTAAATCTGCAGATCTGCTGGGAAAATTTATCCCATATACAGGACATGAGCCCATATATGTGAGTTTGTAAAAATGGATATTAAACGGACTGTGAAAGGTTTTGTGAAATAAAAAACTTTTCCGGTCCGTTTTTAGTTGGTGTGAGTCAGGAAAAATCCGTATGAGACGAAAAATCTTTGTTAAATAAAAGATTAGATCGCTAAATCGAAGATGAATATATAACTCTATCTTATAAGTATAGTCGGTTTTTTTCGATTTCATCGGACATTAATTGTTTTATAAAAATGGATAAGGTGTAATATTTGTGGGTGAAGACGATTAAAAAAATAAAAAATCAGATAATTATAGATTTAACAAACTTATTATTTGATAATAGTGAAGTAAATAACGATAGTTGACATACAATTTAAAAGGTAATATCATAAACTTATCAGAAGATCATATGAATCAAAAGGGGGTAACGATTTATGAACTTTAGAAATTACATTAAGGATTCTTATAAGCTGTTTATTGATGGAGTGTGGGTCGATGCATCCGATGGTGCGACATTTAAGACTTACTGTCCGGCGACAGGGGAGGCATTGGCGGTATGTGCCCAGGCAACCAGAGCGGATGTGGACAGGGCTGTCGATTGTGCATGGAAAGCTTTTGAATCATGGAAAAAGACGACTGCCACAGAACGGGCCGATCTTCTGATGAAGATTGC